>JAEEGI010022991.1_pt1 | contig 12274 bp, 9 predicted proteins | sample 8958751 | NCBI WGS metagenome assembly JAEEGI01 (sample SAMN16246545, study PRJNA631951) | gut metagenome | biome: gut microbiome; feature: rumen; material: KS-attached | host: Bos | place: Iran: Karaj | collected 2018-10 | reverse complement strand
GGTAGATGCCCTGGTCAATGCCGATGAGGCCGGTCACTACCACCGCCAGCGCGATGGAGGTCATCACGGAGGAACTCTGGATTATGGCTGTGAAGAGTGCGCCAAGCAGGACCAGCAGTATGGGATTGCCGATTCCGGCCAGGAAGGTCTTGACGCCGTCGAGCGCCGCGAATTGTTCCATGGATCCGCTCATCAGTTCCAGACCCACGAACAGCAGGCCGAATCCCGCGAGTATGCCGCCGAGCGTCTTAGGACCGCTCTTCTTGGCGAAAATGCTCAGGAATGCGCCCAGCCCGGCGAAGGCCGAGAAGATGACGCTGGTGGACACGGAGTTGCCTCCGAACATACCCAACGCGACGATCTGCGCAGTGACGGTGGTACCGATGTTGGCTCCATAGATGATGGTCGCGGCCTGGACGAGGGAGATGATTCCGGCGTTGACGAAGCCGATGGTCATCACCGTGGTGGCGCCGGAACTCTGGATTGCAGCCGTTCCCAACGCGCCTATCCCGACGCCCATCAGTTTGTTGTTGGAAGCCTTTGAGAAGAGTTTTTTCAGTTTTTCCGAGCTCGCGGCTTCCAGATTCGAACTCATCATCTGACACGCTATCAGGAATACTCCGATTCCCGCGAGGAGTGTCAGCACGGATGTGAATAACGTTGTTAAATCCATATCAGATGTCTTGAAAGTGTGACTTGAATCCTCTCGAAAGAAGGATCCTGCCTACAGCCGTAGCGTGCACGCTTTAAGCCACTGCCTTTCAAGACAGATATGGATTGGGTGAGTGTTGCTGGTCCGGACAGAGGATGGACGGAATTCCGTAAAAGTTGCCTCTGATGGCTTCTGGACCATTCTTGAAGCCGTCTGAGGTGTGCGTATAACCGCTTCCTCCTCCACATCGCAGACCACTTCGAGTAAAAAATCCTGTCCTTGGGGCCCGTAGATAATCGGGGCACTTTCCGGCATCATGGTCAGAAACAGCGCCAGGAAAAGTGTCAGGATTTTCATCGAAGAAAATACTGCAATAATTATTCCGAATCAGGGATGTCCGTCCGCTACTTCGCAGCGTCTTTCAGGGCCTTTTCGACCTGTTTCTGTACCTCGGGATCCTCGAGGGCCTTCTCTGCGTCCTTCATGGTCTCTTCCATGCTCTTCTGCAGGCCCTTGTACATCTTGACAGAGTAGCCGAGCTTGACGTCGTCCTTCTCCAGGAGGTCGATCTCGCAGCGGTGCAGTACGCCGTCCTTGAGGAAGGACCAGCCGTAGTCGCCGAGGTAGATCTCCACGCCGAAGAGCTTGGTGCCGGCGTTGTCCTTGATCATCTGCTCGAGATCCTTTTCGGCCATGGCCTCGTCCTTGTTGCTCTTGTCCTCGAAGCCGTAGACGTTGATTCCGTTGTCTGCCACTTTCTTGGTGAGCGCATAGATCCTCCGGACGTTGTTCTCGTGCTGCTCCTTGGTGTAGGTGTCGCCGTCCTGGATCTTGAAATTGGCCAGGACGTCGTGCTCGTCGCCGTAGTAGGTGTACTTGCTGGTCTCGTTCAGCGCGTACTCGGGAGCGAGGTCGGAAAGCTTGATGCCTTCGTTCTTCTTGAAGTAGTACTCGGCGGCTTCCTTGGAGTATTTCTCTCCCTCGAAAGCCTTTTCCTCAAGGTTTTTCGCCACCTTTTCGATGTCTACCTTGCCGTCGTTCTTGCCGGATTTGTTGCCGCCGCCGTTGCCGCAGCCTGCGAAGAGGACCAGGCCTGCAACGCACGTCAGAATCAGTGTTGTTCTTTTCATAGAATAGGGCTTTTCCACAAATATATACATTTAGTGCAATTACGGCAAATCCTTTGAAATCAATTGATTTTCCATTCCATACGGGCCGCCAGGTCCTTTAGGAAGGCAATGTCCTTTCGCGGGATGTCGAGCCGGATCTCTTCTGATGTTCCATAGTGGGGGCTTTCAGCTTCCATGAGCATGGCGGGCCCGGGTTGCTGAACGGCCTCGTCCAAGGCCTTTCTTACGAACGCGTTTATGGATATTCCAGCCTCCGTGGCAAGATTCGCAATCTGACGGTGTGTAGCAGGTGAGATGCGAATGTTGAAGGTGCCGGTGTAGCTTTTCTCCGGTTTGCAGTTATGCTCTTCGCAAAAGATCAGGTAATCGTCTACCGCCTCTTGAAAAGCAGTTGTCAGCTCCTGCACTGATTCGCCCTCGTAGTTGACGAGGCCATCGATTCCTTCAATCTTCCCAAAAAACACTTTGTCTGGTTCACTGTAAGATACCGAACCGATATACCCTTTGTACTTTAATGTGTTCATGGCTATAAATCCCCATTAATAATTAACGTGTCAAGTAATTGTTCAATCGCGTATGCCCTCAATTCCTTCTGTGGGTGCGGCCTGTGAAGAAAGATAGGCGGCTTGCCCGGTTTGAAGAAAATAACGCGCGATCCGGACGTTTTCCCCTTATTGGACTTAATATATCCAAATAAGGATAACAACCTTTCCGCCTCTGCAAACGTGAAGTCTTTAGGCCGGCTTTTCAATCGCTCGATGAGTTTCTCCTTCGTTCCCATGCACAATTGTAACTAATTTTTAGTTGCTATGCAAATCTTTCCGAATCACCCTGCGTGTGTCGCCCTGTGTCAAATTATTTAATATTCTGTCATACAGCTTTATTTGTTCCGTGACAGCGCGCGCGGGAAGAATTGCTATCTTGGATTCGATTAATGACACTATGCCTATGAAACGTTTCTCCATCCTTGCCCTTCTTGCGGCCACCGTGCTCCTGCTGACCGGCGGCTGCCAGGGAAAAGACGGCCCCGAAGAGAAAGAATACACTATTTCCACGAGCTCGACCATGCTCACCTTCTCGCAAGAAGGCGGCAGCAAGTCTTTCGATGTCACGACCGACGCTCCGTCGTTCAGGGTGACCGTGAGCGACAAATGGTTCAGCGTAACGCAGTCCGGAAATAAGGTCACCGTGACGGCTCCGGCCAACACGAGCCCGGACGTGAAATCCGCCACCGTCACCGTCACTGCCGGCAATTCCAAGGCGGAGGTGTACCTGCTGCAGGGCGGAAAGTCCAGCCGTCCCGCCGACGACCCTTATCCGCAGGCGGAATACCAGCTGGCCGACAAAGCCATCTTCGTGAAACCGGATTACACCAAAGGCATCAGCGCGTCCGATCCGGAGGCCTGCACGTTCACGGTACCGGCCTCGGCCGTAGGTTCGCAGAAGCCCGAGACGGGGCAGATCCTTATCATGAACACGACCACCGACCTCTTCCCGCGCGGCTTGCTGGCCAAGGTGCTCTCCGTGAGCGACGTGGGTGGCAGCTATACGGTCAAATATGAGAACATCAGGCTGGAAGATGCCTTTGAATCCCTCCATATCGAGGATACGGCCATCAATCTCGCCGAATACGTGAAGGAGATCCGCGATGCCGACGGCAACAAGGTGGAGTTCGCCAAGACCAAGGATGCATCCCAGGAAACATACCATCTGGAACTTCCCGCTGCCAGCTGGCCCCTGGACTTCGCCGGGCTCGAGATAGCCCCCATATTCAAGATGGACCTCACGATGTATTTCCAGGCCATCGTGGAGGGCTTCAAGCTCTATACCTTCAACTTCGACACCAAGGTCGACCTGGAGGTCGGCGCGACGATTGCCTGTGGCTACGAAGGCAAGGCGATAGACGAGCGGGTGCCGCTGTACGAGATCATCTGCGGCGCGGTCCCCGTGGGCGCCATCATAGTCACCCCGACGATAGGCATCCACGCCCTGCTGGAGGTTTCCGGCAAGGTCAGCGTGGAAGCTACCGTGACCTACAAGACATCCAAGCGCTACGGCCTCCATTACGACGCCGTCACCGGCTGGTGCAGGAACGATTATTCCGCGCAGAACAAGAACGACAGCTTCACGCTCGAGAACATCTCCCCCAAGATAGAAGGCGCGATAGCGTACGGCTTCTCCGTCGGCCCTGCGATCGGAATCTATGTCGAGGCCGTCGCGGCGGCCATCGGATATGACAGCAAGGTCAAGAATACGCTCAGCGGAGCCTTCGACCTGCTCCACGGCGACGCTAGCGAATATTTGAACTGGAACCTGGTCCAGCACCTGCAGAACGCCGAAATCTCCATCGCTTCCACGGAGGCGGTCTCCTTCTCCGTGTCGGTGCTGACGCGGGAGGTCCTGGAATTGTCCACGCCCGATATCACCTGCGAGGAAACGAAGTGGAAGGTGCTGCCCAAGCTGGGTGCTTTCCCGGAATTCGAGCGCACCGACGAGGGCTTGGAACTGACGGTATGGGTCAAGAACCGGAACTGGGTAGGCGGGCAGCTGTCTGCCCTGGTGGCCGAATACCCCAACGATCCCGTGAATGTCCGGTCTATGGCGTTCCCGGACAGCCGGCAGCTCATCGAATCGCTCAACGGCGAGGATGAACCGGACTCCGTCGCCTTGAAGGGATTCGTGCACCTGGACGAGGAGGATCCCGACCTGAACTATGCCGAATTCATCCTGGACGCTCCCGGCTACGGACGCTTCAACCTGGGCAGCTTCATGCAGGATTTCGATGACGGACCATCGCGTGAAGCGCTTATGGAGATCCTCCAGGACCTCTACCGCAGCAGGGCGCCGGAAGGCGGCGACTGGAGCAAGTGCAACTGGTTCGAGCCGGGCCTTCCCCTGTATATGCTGAACGGAGTCCGGCCTTCCCGCAGGGGAGAGCAGCTGTTCTTCAAGATCAACGTCAAGCCCGAATGGAAGATGGGCGCCACCGTGAAAGTGGACGACCATTCAAAGAACTGCACCAGGTTCGGAGGCTGGGAGATCATCTTCGAGGACGGCTCCGTCTCCGGGACGGACAACCTGAAGATCTATGATTCCCATTTCACGGGCTATTATGCCTCCAGCAACGACAACGATTTCGACGAGCTGACCATCAACAGTCCACTCTGGTCGCGTATCGGCGACCTCGGCTCCGGGATCAGGATCTTCGAGCGCCTGGATCTGAGCTACACTCCGCTGGAAGAACTGCAGGCCGGGGACAACCGCATAAACGTACACAAGGCCCTTGTCCTTCGCAACTGCCCGAACCTCAAGAAGTTGACGCTTGGCCCGTCCGTCCCCGAATCCTACGATGTGACAGGCTCGTCCAAGCTTGAGGAGATAGAGCTGGAGTCGGTAGCCATTCCCGACGGCTACTTCGAGTCGGCGGAATTCAGCACCGCGACGACCAATCTGGTGCTCGAGAAATGCTCTGTGGGCACCCTCTCGCTCCCGTACGGCTTCAAGGAAGTGTACTTCCTGGACGGCAGCTTCGACCAGGTGGAGGTCATCGGCAACAAGACGATGACCTATCTGGGCATACGCGGTTCACACGGCAATGGCGTCACGGTGAAGGACTGCCGCAAGATGGAAACTGTCTCCTGTCCGTCCACCGGCATCTCCAAGTTCGTCGTGGAGAATCTCCCGGAAATGATCCACATCTCCGTGGCCGACAACGAAAACCTGCTGAGCCTCGTCCCCGAAGTCTTCGACGAGATCAGGGACAACGGCGGCAGCGTGGACTACGACATCCGCTACGAATACACGGATGACGGCTCCGGCACCATCGAATACGAGGACAACGGCTACGGCTTCTGGTACGACACCGAACCCGGCTGCGGCTACCACGGCAAGGAACCGCCGGAGGAGGACGAGGAGGGCTATGTGACCCATCCGGGCGAGAGCCCCGCGCGTGCCGCGTTCCGCAAGGTCCTGCAGGACCTGTATGCGTGCAGGAAGGGTGATTGGCCCGATTGCGACTGGTTGGACGGCAGCAAGGCGCTGGGCGACCTCCTGAACGTCACCGCACCCGATAACGAGTCGAACAACGAAACCTATTATGTAAGGATCCCCGAGTCCTGGAAATTCGGCAGCGACGTGTATGTCAAGAAGCACAACAAGTTGCCGACCGAGAACTACGGCGGCGAAACCGGCCACTACGAGGACTGGGTCCTGCTGGTCGATGGCGAGCGTACCTATGACAGCTTCACGGTTTCCGACCCTCGCTGCTACATCCTGGTGGTCGCGGGCGAGGCGAAGACTTTCGCCGTCCACAGCCCGAGTTTCTACTTCAATGCGAGGGGCGAAGAGCCCTGGAAGTACAGGAGCCACGTGATCCCTTCCAAGATCCACACCCTGGACTTCCGCGGAAGCGGCGGCTATGAGTTCGAATATACCGTGGATTACGAGCATACCCCGAAGGTCTTCAAACTGCGCCGCTATGACGGAAAGAACTTGAACCAGGCTCTGAGGCTCAAGGTGGCCTATTCGAACGCCACCCCTCAGCCCATGCCGACCATCGATATCGAGGTTAACGAAGAAACTGCCGGTGGTGTCGGCGGGGTCAGTATCTTCAATGCGGTGCTGCCTTACGGTGACCTTCCGATCAAGGTTGTGGGGATGCACTCGCTCGGACTCTACGGCTGCGAGGGAGACATGATCTACATGCCGCAGAATTTCAAATATCTGGCGGTCGGCGCGGAGGCCGGCTACACCGTGAACCAGATGCCGTTGGCATCCGGCGTGTCCCAGGTCAAGGCGATCAAGGTGATGGACAACGCTGCCATCGTCGGAATATCCGCGGGAGTACAGGAATCCGTCTCGGTGACGAACTGTGCAGCCCTGAAGGAAGCGTATTTCGGCGGTTCCCCCATCACCAGCTTCCAGATGGATAACGTGCCTGCAATGGAGACGCTGGGCCTCAGCGAATGTACAAAGCTTACCATGCTCGTCCCCGATGTCTTCGAGCAGATCTGGAACAAGGAAGGCGGCAAGGTCTATTATGAGTTGCGCTACGATTACACCTACGGCGAAGGTCCCTACACTACTGAGCTGGGCACGAAGTTCAACTACACCGACAAGGGTTACGGCTTCTATTACCGGGGCGAACCGATGCAGGGCTACCACTCGGAGCCCCGGTAAGGCCGGCGCATATTATTTTGATGCTACGAGAATTATATACATATTTGTAGTATGCCTGCAAATTGTAATAACCAAATAACCATCACTTTGTCATGAAAAAAGCAATGATCGTCCTGTCAGTGTTCCTGCTGACGTCATTGGCCGCCAACGGCCAGAACATACTCCGCAATCTCGGCGAGCGAGCCAAGAATGCCGTGGAGAACAACCTCGGCAACAAAGTCGAGAAAGGCGTGAATGACCTTCTCAACGGCAAGAAGAAGGACAAGGACAGCAAGAAGGCTGAAAAGGCCGGCGTCGGCGAAGAACCCTCCGAGGAAATGACCGAAGCCGAAATCGCTACGCAGAACGCCAAGAACGATTTCGTCCGCGGCAGCGTGATCCTCTTCGAAGATATGATGGACGGGGAGCAGGTCGGCGAATTCCCTTCCAAGTGGGACATCGTCGATGACGGTTCTCTGGAAGTGGCGGTGGTGAACGGCAAGAAGTATGCGCAGTTCACGACCGACTACAACCGGGTCACCCCGCTGATGACCAATCCCAAGCACTATCTCCCGGAAGTGTTCACCATAGAATGGGATATGTTCATCTCTCCGCAGGATACCGAGACCAAGGAGTATGGTGAGATGACCTTTGAAATCAATTTCGGCTACTCCACGAAGGATTACCGGAGCAGCTCGGTCGAATTCTGGTGGAGAGCCGGCGACCAGGGTACCAGGAGCCGCTACAATATACGCAAGCCGGGATTCAGCGGTGATGCCGATTATATCAACGGAGAAGAATGGGATCTGGTCCAGAAGAAACTTGTCAAGAAGAACGCCTGGAACCATTTCGCCGTCTCCTTCAACAAAAGGGCGATGAAAATATATATCAATGGCGTCCGCCTCTTCAACATCCCGAACATGGAGGCACCGGAATGGATCTGGTTCTGGCAGGGTGGTAATTATAAATACAGGGGCTTCACCAATGTGGTTCTCGCCAAAGGCGGCGTCGATCTCTATGAACAGAAGACCACTGACCTCTCCGCCGTCGAAAAGGCCATCGCCGAGACCGGTAAGTTCGTGACCAACAACATTCTCTTCGAGACCGGCAAAGCCACGCTGAAACCCGAGTCCATGGCGGAGATCGAGAAGGTTGCCGACTACATGAAGAAGAATCCCAGCGCCCGTTTCGAAGTGCAGGGCCATACCGACAACCAGGGTTCCGACAAGATCAACGACCCGCTCAGCCAGCAGCGTGCCGAAGCCGTCGTGAAGGCCCTTGAAGGCCTGGGCGTGGATCCGTTCAACCTCCGTCCCGTCGGCAAGGGCTCGCATGAGCCCGTCGCTGACAACGCCACTGACGAGGGCCGCGCCAAGAACCGCCGCGTCGAGTTCATCAAGAAATAGACCCACCAACTAACTTACAGACTATGAAACGTTTAGTGATAGCTCTGGCAGCCCTGGCGCTGCTCGGCACCCCGGCCCATGGCCAGGCGTTCCTCAACAAACTGAAAGAAAAAGCCAGCCAGGCCATCGGCAACGTGGTAAGCGGCGCCATCGGCGAAAAGATCCAGGAAGCCCTCCCGGAGAGCGTGAAGGGTACGGAAGACCGGACCACCCAAGCGGCTCCGGCCGACGCGCCCACGGCCGTCACCGGCGAACAGGCCCTGCCGCCGCGCCGCGAAAGCACATTTGGATGGGACGGTCCCGTCACCCCGTCGGAGGCCAAGTTCCCCATCCCGCTGATGAATGAATTCCCGGCGGTCCCGTCCGCCACACAGTTGGCCAACCCGACCGAGGAGGCCCAGATCGCCTATTACAAGGCCATCAAGGCCGTCACCCTGCGGGCGGAGGAACTCAACGCCGACACGACCTGTGCAGACGAAGAGACCCTCCTCTGGCGCGAGAAGAGCAACAAACTGCTCCGCGAAGTCTTTGGCCTGACCGAGGCCGAGATCCGCGAACTCGATGACGAGAACCTGCCCGAGGCCGAACGGAAGCGCCTGGAAGATAAAATGGCCCGGGCGCTGCTGGGCGACATCGATATCGATGCCGTCCAGAAACAGGCCGCCGAAATGGAAGGGAAGAGCGCCGACGAGGTCGCGAATGCCATGATGGACAAGTCCCTGGCCGCCACCTTCGCCGTCTATGACCGCAACGCGGCAGACATCCGCAAGTACTGCGGCTGCTCTGCCGAGGACTTCAAGGCCGCGGCCATCGCCCAGAAGAATTCCCCTACCCCCGACAAGACCTGCCCGGAGATGGAGGCCCTGAACGCCCGGATGAAGGCCTACCAGAAAGAGCAGGCCGCAAAGGATCCCGCCTTCAAGAAAGAAGCCGACGCCTTCGAGAAGAAGATGCAGAAAGAGTCCATGCAGGCCGTGATGTCCTCCAGCGGGCTCGGAGCCTTCGGCGGCATCGCCAAGGCTGCCCAGAAAGCCGCCCCCTTGATGGAAATGGAGCAGAAACTGGCCCAGTATTTCGCCCAGGTGTCACAGCTTCTTTTCATCCCGGATCCCGCAGCCGACGCCCGGTTCTCCGCGGCTGATCGCAAGAAGGTGCTCGCCCTCAAGGAGCAGATCTATGCCACTTCCGACCCGTCCGTCTATAACCCCCTCTACCTGCAGGCCCTGACGCTGATCAAGACCTATCGGGAGCGGGCCGCGGCCGTCTGGGCCGCCGATGTCCAGAAACGTTTCGACACGGCGAAGGACAACATGTCCGCCCTGATCAAGCTCAACCGTCAGGCCGTCGCCGACGGGCTCATCCCCGAGTGCGCCCTCTGGCGCATCCCGCTCAACGAAGTGATCATTGCCGGAGACATCCTGGCCCAGGCCTACAGCGAATTCCCGTGCGACTATCCTCCCATGTACGGCGAGGAAGTGGTCCGCGAGTTTTCCCTGGCGGGCGTACCCGGCGGCAGCGCCACGGGCTGGTTCCCGGAGTTCTCCGTCTTCGGTCCCGCTTACTTTGACGAAATCCTTTCGGGCAAATACGTCTTCGCATCCAACGCCGCCGGCGAAGTCTATCAGTTCGACGCCGGGAGCTGGACCCTCCTTGACAAGGAGCGGGTCAGGACGTTGAACGACATGAAAAAGACCGCGGCGCCCCGCAGCCAGACCTGGACTTCCCGGGACGGCAAGCGGGAGGTGGTATTCAACGCCGAGGGCGGATTCTTCCAGTTCCCCGAGGGGGACGTAGTCTATCCCGACAGCTGGAAGGCGACGGACGGCGGGATCCAGTGGATCCGTTTCCGGATGCCCGAGACCGGTGAAAGCGCCGGCAAGTACCAGATCGTCCTGTGCACCTACAAGTTCTAGCACTCGCATTCACATTACTGGCAGCGCCCTCTTCCGGGGGCGCTGCATGGTATGATGTCTGGCGGGGGCTGGACGTCGATCCGCTGATCGTCGAGTCTGTCGTCTGGCCGGAGATGGAACGCTACTCCCGCCTGCAGGACCTGATGGAGACCGGCGCCAACTACGGCACCTATATCGTGAGCGGCGGCGGGCCCGACTTTTCCATCGGCCTCTTCCAGATGAAACCCTCCTTCGTGGAGGAACTCGAAAAGGCCTGGATGCGCAGCGGCCTGGCGCGCCGTTATTCTCTGTGGTTCGATACGGCGGACAACGTCACGGCCCGGAAGGTGCGGATCGCACGGCTGCAGAAAGAGGAGTGGCAGGTCATCTACGCCGGCGTGTTCCTGCGGATGCTGTATGCCTCCTACGGTTCCTTCGACAAGCAGGGCGAACGGAGGCAGGAGGGTCTGGAGACCCTTCCCGTCCAGGAGCAGGTCCGTCTGGCCGCCACCGCCTACAACCGCGGCTGCCCCTGGGCCGCTCCCGGCTACGGCGACCTGGACCTCCTCCGCGCCCACGCCGGGGATAAACACTTCCATTACGCCCTCGTCCCCGGCCGGCACACCCGCCGCTACTGTTACGCCGCCCTGGCCCTGCGGCACTACCGGGCGCTGCAGCGCCTAAACTCCTGACCCTCAGCGGACTCCACACTCCCACCCCCTTGATTTCGACGGGGGTGCGACCAACGAACGTATTTACTATCAATAACTTAACTACTGCAACAAAAAATGGGACTTTTAGGAAACATCCTTTCCGGCGCCGTCAGTGACGCGATCGGGAAAGCCGTGGGAGAAGCCACGAAGAAAGTTGTGACGCCCGTCGCGGAGCGCGTCGCAGAGAAACAGGCGGAAGTGGTGGACCACCTCGCCAAGAAAGCGGAATCGGCCGTGGATGAAGCCGCCGCCCAGGCGGAAGCCGGCGGACAGGCCCAGGCCGCACCCCTCACCGAAGAGCAGAAGGAGCAGCAGAAGCAGGCTCTCGATGCCCTGAAGGGATTCAGCAACATGTTCTCCGGGGCCGTCGCAATGGCCAAGAAAGAGGCGGAGGCGGAAGAAGCGGACCGCCAGGCCAAGGAGCAGGCCGTCTTCGACAACTGGGAGGCCAACCTGGGCCAGTATCCGGTCTGGGATGTCGGCGGCGAGCGTTTCGAGATCGAGGAGCAGACCCCGATGAACGGTTACCCGGTCTGGAGGCTGAGCCTGCGCGGCCGCCCCTATCTGGTGGAACTGTACGCCGCCAAGCTGAGGAACGCCGGTTTCAAGGCCAAGGGTTGCACCAATCCCCTGGACCTCAACGCCGACACCTACTACAAACTTATCGACGGCGTCTGCTACGCGTTCAACCGCTCGGATGCCGCATCCGACAACTGGATCACCGTCACCTTCTTCGTGGACAAATACGTGGAGCCCAAGCCGACGCGTCAGGAGAAAGACCTCGCAAGTCAGGTCCTGGGCGGCCTGGCGAAAGGCCTCTTCAAGAAGAAGTGGTGATTACGGGCGTCCGATGACGTTCACGCGCCAGGTGACGCCCAGTTCGAAATTATTGCGGTGCGCTTCGTTGTCGCGATAGTACACCGCGTGCAGACGCAGTTTTTCCCGGCCCAGCGGGAACCATTCGAGCCCGCAGCCACCGTACAGATAGGTGGTCCCGGGCTCGATGACAAGGTCGTAGGCCTGCCCGGAGGCATCCACGTTCTGTGCGTCGTTGCGCTCATAGCCGGCCTTGGCGCAGATATTCCATGCGCCCACGCTCCAGATGAACTTGGAAATCACCGAGATGTCGCTGAGCAGGAAGCGCTGCTGTTTCAGGCCCGCCCGGTTCATCAGGTCCAGATCGAACAGGATGTCCCCGGACTGGATGTGGTTGCCCAGGGCGATATAATTGACCATCCGCTTCCGGCTGTCCTCCACGAAATTGACGCTCCAGATGGTTTTCCACCAGGGTGCGAACTGCCCGCACCACGCCAAGTTGTAGGCA
>JAEEGI010022975.1_pt1 | contig 12280 bp, 10 predicted proteins | sample 8958751 | NCBI WGS metagenome assembly JAEEGI01 (sample SAMN16246545, study PRJNA631951) | gut metagenome | biome: gut microbiome; feature: rumen; material: KS-attached | host: Bos | place: Iran: Karaj | collected 2018-10 | reverse complement strand
TGAGCTTCTTGGCGTACTCGGGCTCGACCATGATCGGCGGACGCAGCTTACCCTGGCCACGGTCGGGCTCAAGGTTGTCGCTCTTGATCTCCTTGGGTGTGCCAGTGATGTGGGGCGGAGGAAGCACGAACTTGATGGCTACCTTTTCAGCCATGACGGCCGTTGCGCAGAGGGCCACGCCCAGGAACAGTATCTTCTTCATTGTATTCTATCCTTTCCTTTCAGAAAACTTCGTGTTATTCTATCAAAAAACGGTCGATTTGTCCACCGCCTCAAAGGGCGCGCAGGCGCTGGACGGCGAGGGCGATGTCGGCCGTGCGGCTATTGCCGCCCTCGCGCTCCACCGCCAGCGCGCCTGTGTATCCGGCCTTGTCGAGGGCGGCTAGGAACGCGGGGGCGTTCACCTTGCCGTCGCCCCAGGGCGTCTCTTCGCCCCATTCAAGGCCGGGCTTCTTCGAAGGCAGTGCGTCCTTGATGTGCACATGGCGGATCCACGGGGCGAGCTTCGCCACGGCGGCCACGGGGTCGCCCATGCCGTAGAGCAGCATGTTGGCGGGGTCGAAGTTCACCCACACGTTCTTGACTGTGCCGAGGAAGCGCACGAGGTCGTCGGCCGTCTCCTGCCCGGTCTCGAGCAGCAGCTTAACGCCGTTCGCGCCGCATTCGTCGGCGAGGAACTTGACGCGGTCGGTGAACTTCGCGACGGCGGATGGACTCTTCTCGTCGAGATAGCCGGCGTGGAGCGAGAGATAGGGAGTTTTGAACTGCGCGGCCATCTTCGCGGCGTTGCGGATAAGCGTCTTGTTTGCCTCCCAATGCTCGTCGGGCACGATGCCGCCGGTCTTGCGGATCGTGACGGGAGTGGTGTAGTCTTCGTAAGAGAACGAAAGCATCGCCGCTGTCACCTTCCACGCGCCGGAGTCGATGAGCCCCTCCACATATCCGCGCACAAGCGCGCCCTCGGCCGCGCCGTGGCGGGCGTCGCCCTCCAGAAACGGCTGCAGCGCCAGGTGCACGCACTTGACGTTAATGCGCCGCATCTCCTCCGCCACAGTCATCAGCGGCTTCTGATACGACCAGGAACAGACTCCTATTGGATGCTTCATGCCTATTTCTCCTTGGTTCCGCGCCGGAACGCCACAAGGTGCCCGGCTGTGATTTCAAGTATATCAAAAAGACACCGCCCTTTCAAGCCCGCCGACGCTGCGGCGACCATTTCCAATGGACACGTCCCGCAAATATGATATACTGTTTGCATGAACGAAGAAGATGACATTGAAACAGAATTTCCGCCCCTTCCACCTCTGCCGCCCCTTCATCCCGCAGACGTGAACGCGGCTATCACCATCTCGTTCGTGGTGTAGTGGCTGGTTTCCTTCTGGATTGCCAGATTCCAGGCATTGACATTGATAAAATCCTGCCAACGATCACTCCATTCTTGATGTTTCCCGATAAAAAGATGGAGCGGGACGAGGAGCTGGTCGGCGAGGTGCTTCTCGCACGCCTTGCTTGACTTCACGAAGTTGTTGATCTGCTGCACGACTTCGTTCGCAACGGCTTTGCGCGACTTGTTGTATGTGCCGATGCCTGAAATGACAACCGTCGCACGTTCATAGCAGAGCCGGGTACAGCAGTAGTTTCCCGGCCCAAGGGCGTTGACTTCGCGTACAGCGCGTTCGAGCGCGAGATCTCGTAGCTGGTTGCCGACGATGCCGACTTCCGCCTCGGCTATCGAACGCGGAATATGCGAGACGACGCCCTCGACGATGCCGCCTTTGTACGCACCGATGTCCGTAAGTTCGTAACGCTCGGGGCGCTTCAACTCGTCGTAGGGCCAAACGCGCAGCTTCACGACACCGCCTGCGGCTGGGTAGAAGCCGCACTGCTCCAGTTCCGCCTCCACGCGCGCGCCCATCTTCCGCAGTTCGGGCAGATACGTCTCCGCGAAGAACTCCCAGATCGGCGCGAACGGAACGTGCGTGCCGCCTGTGATCGTGACCGTGGAAGGAGCGTCCGCCCGGAGCAGTACGGGAATGACCGTCTGCGCAACAAGTGTAACGGAACCAGCCGTGCCGATGTCGAACTGGTAGACGCCGCCATTGATGGCACCAGGCTTGAACAAGAGGCGCATGGAGCCGACCTCATCGCCCTCCACCTGCGCGCCGCAGATCTGCGCGACCGCGCGAACGCACGTGAGGTGCTGGCGCTTTAGGCCGGGCTTGTCGCGTTTCGCGCGGATGTTCTGCATCTCAAAAGGCCTGCCGTAGGCTGCACTCAGCGAGAGCGAGGTGCGGAGCATTTGCCCGCCGCCCTCGCCCTGCGAGCCGTCGATTATCACTTCGCTATCCATTATTTTTCCTTGTCAAAACTTTTCACTGTCCACAATCCTATCCCTTCAGCGAGGCGAGGGGAACGAGGCGGACGAGAGGCTCTACGAGGTCTAGTTCTGAGGCGATCACGTCCTCGATGTCCTTGTACGCCTGCGGCGCTTCGGAGAGGTCGAGCCGGCCCTTCGCCTTGCCGAAACCCTTGTACCTGTGCCAGCGTTCGCACACGATGCCGTCCATCGCCTTGTCGCACTCCTCAACGGTGAGCGTGGTGGAGGCCGCGATGCGGCTCATGCGCCGGCCTGCGCCGTGCGAACAGGACATGAACGAATCCGGATTGCCCAGTCCGCGCACGATGTACGAGGCCGTGCCCATCGAGCCGGGGATGATCCCGATCTCGTCGAGCTTCGCGGAGGTCGCGCCCTTGCGGTGCACGCACACCTTCTCGCCAAAGTGCTCCTCAAACGCGGCGTAGTTGTGGTGGATGTCGATCGTACGCAAGAAGTTCGCGTTTGGCACGAACTCGGCGAGCGTCGCCTTCATCATCTCCATCATGCGCCGGCGGTTCTCCTTCGCGTAGCGGAGGGCGAAGAGCATGTCGGTAAAGTAGTCATGGCCAGTCGGTTCCTCAATGGGTAGAAAGGCGAGGTCCTTGTCCGGCAACGGCGAATGGAACCGCTCGCACATCCTTGCCGCGATGCGGTGGTAGTGTTCCTCGATGCGCTTTCCGAGGTTGCGCGAGCCGGAGTGGATCATCAGCCACACCTTCGCGCCGCCTTCTGGGTCGCCCGAGCCGTCGAGCGCAGTTGACTTCTGCAGCTCGATGAAGTGGTTTCCGCCGCCGAGAGTGCCGAGGTTCATGCGGTCGAGCTTCGAAGGCCATAGATTGGAACGCATGCCGTTGTTCGCAGTGTACTCCTCAAAGCCTTCCCAGTTCTGCGTGGACTTGTGCGACTCTCCCTCGCCCACGGGGATGCGCTCCTTAAGCTTTTCTTGAAACGCACGCCGGAACGACATCTCTGCGAACACCTCTGCGGGGATGTCCGTCTCAGTGGCGATCATGCCACAGCCGATGTCCACCCCAACTGCGGCTGGAATCACGGCATCCTTCGCCGCCACCACGCCGCCGATGGGCATTCCGTAGCCCTGATGCGCGTCGGGCATCAGCGCCACATGATGCACAAGAGCCGGATGGTGCGCAAGATTCACCGCCTGCTTGACGGCGCCCTCCTCGCAGTTCTCGCACCAGCTCTTCACGGGCATTGCATACCCGGCTTCAAACTTTTCCCACTTCATTTTCGTTTCTCCTTTCTCTGCCTATGCATAGCATAGCCCATGCCAATTCAACGACAACTCCTGCGACACACCCCACAACAACTAAGCAAAACGCAAAAAGCATGGTCGTATTGGCAGATATTCCATATTCAGAGCTTAACGCTCTTGAGAATTATTACGCGATGTATTCTCATTTTTACTGTAGAGCTACGGTTTTGACTAGTCAACAAGCTGGAAACGACGGTTGGCTGAAGCATCTTCTCTAAATAAATTTTATACTTGCTATATGAAATTATAGCTCCGACAAATCACTCCGCCAAAACTTTCGCAAAGGGAACATCGCCCCGCAAAAGGTGTTTTGTGGTATAATCTGAGCAAAGGAGAAACAACCATGAGCATGTTGACGATCAGGAATACTCTTTGGACGTTCACGTTCGCGGCAGCGACGTGCTGCGCGCTGACCGCCCATTGCGCGGACGGATTTCTGCGCGTGAAGGGAAAGGACATCGTCGACGCGCGCGGCGAGAAGTTCTTCATCCGCGGCACGAATCTCGGCCACTGGCTCAATCCCGAAGGCTACATGTTCGGGTTCAAGAAGTGCTCTTCGGCACACTTCATCGACGAGATGTTCAAGCAGCTAGTGGGTCCCGAGGAGACCGCTCTCTTCTGGCGCGCGTTCAAGGACTCGTATATCACCGAGGCCGACATCGCCTTCATCGCCCGCACCGGCTCGAACACCGTGCGACTGCCCTTCCACTACAAGCTCTTCACCGACGAGGACTACCTTGGCCTCACTGGCGCGCAGGACGGCTTCAAGCGCATAGACGACGTCGTGCGCTGGTGCCGCAAGCACAACCTGCGCCTCATACTCGACATGCACGACTGCCCCGGCGGGCAGACCGGAGACAACATCGACGACAGCCACGGCTACCCCTGGCTCTTCGAAAGCGAACTCATGCAGCGCCAGTACTGCGAAATCTGGCGCTCCATCGCGCGACGCTACGCGAACGAGCCCGTGGTGATCGGCTACGATCTGATGAACGAGCCGATTTCCAGCCGCCTAGCCGACAAGGACGAAATCAACAAGCGCCTCGAACAGGTGCAGAAACGCGCCGTCAAGGCCATCCGCGAAGTCGACCGCCGCCACATCGTGATGCTCGCCGGCGCGCAGTGGAACTCGAACTTCCAGCCCTTCACCGACTGGAAGTTCGACCAGAACATGATGTACACCTGCCACCGCTACTGGACAGATCCAACGAAGATAGACGACTTCGTCGCCTTCCGCGACAAGACCGGCCTTCCCATGTTCATGGGCGAGACAGGCCACAACAACTACGACTGGTACCGCACATTCACGAAGACGATGGAGGCGAACAACATCGGCTGGACGTACTGGCCCCTGAAGAAGCCCGACGACGGCGCGTGGCTGACATTCCCCATGCCTAAAGGATGGAAAGACACCGTCGTGAAGTTCGCGGACGGCGACCGCAGCACCTACGCGGAGATACAGAACAACCGTCCCGACCGCGCCCTCGCCGTGCGCCTGATGCGGGAGTATGCACGCTCATGCAAGTTCCCCGCATGCACTCCCGATGCCCGCTATCTCAAGTCCTTGGGCCTCAAGGTTCCCGCCGCAGGCGAATGACTGCGGCGACCGCGGAAGTCGCGCACGAGGCCCAGGAGAACGTCACGTCCGAACGCGCCCATCACCGCGAAATAGACTCCTGCTCCCACAACGACGTATGCTGCCATCGCGGCCATCTCGCCAGCAGTGCCCGAACTGGCCAGGCCCGCGCATAGGGCACGCAGCCCTACGAGCGTAGCGGCCATCGCGGAACAGGCCGCAAGCATCAGCGCCACGGGACGCGCCAGGCGGCGCCAGCCGAGCGAACCGTTGCGCTGCCGCGCCACATGCGCAAGCCACGCACACGAAATTCCGGCGCAAACCACGGTGGACGCAGCAAGCCCCACATGCCGCCACTCGACGGGCAGGCCGAATACGGCCGCGATGTTCAGCGTCGCGTTCAGGAACACCATCTTCACCGAGATCTTGAGCGGCGTGGTGAGATCCTTCTGAGCCTGGAACCATGGCGTGAGCGTCTTCTGCACGCAGAAGAAAGCGAGTCCGGTCGAATAGCAGGCTACTGCGCGCGCCACGCGCACCACGCCCGCGTCGTCGAAGCGTCCGCCATGATACACAAGCCGCGTCATCTCCGGCGCGAGAACCACCAGCGCGACTGCCGCGGGCAGCACCACGAGCAGCATGTTGCGCGTTGACGAGACGAACGCCGCGCGCGCGCCATCTTCGTCTCCACGCGCGAAGAAGCCGGAGAACGTTGGCAGAAGCACTGTGCCGAACGCAGTGCCCACGATTCCAAGCGGCAGCTCCATCAGGCGGTCGGCATAGCCGATCACGCCTGCCGCCCACTCGTTCGCCTTGAGGGCCAGCGCCTGGTCCAGCATGTAGTTGATCTGCACCGCGCCTGCGCCCACGCATCCAATCGCCATGTTGCGCCACACGAGGCGCACGTTCTCGCTGCGCCAGCCCTTGAAGGAGGGCCACGGCGGAATGCCCTTCTTCGCCATCGCGCGCATCATGAACGCCATCTGCATCAATCCCGCCACGAGAATCGCAACGCATATCGCGGCGACCTTCCCGCGAACGTCCAGCGAATCGCCCACGACGAAGAGCAGCGCCGCGAGCGCGACGATCCACACTACGTTCAATATGCTCGGCATCAGCGCCGCCGCCGCGAAGCGTCCGAACGAGTTCATCACGCCCATTCCGAACGCCGCCGCGCAGATGAACAGCATGTAGGGAATGAGCAGGCGCAGATACCGCAGCGTAAGGCCCCACTTGCCGGAGAGGAAAGCGTCGCCGCCGCACCAGAACACTCCGCCGATGACGCACCAGGCGAGAATCACGCCTGCAGCGAGCATGAGCATCGTCATCGTCATCACGGCGCGCGAGAGGCGACGAGCGCGTTCAAGCGATGCGTCGGCCTCAAGCTCGCCCTTGAAGACCGGCACGAAGGCGGCGGTTAGCGCGCCCTCGCCGAACATTCGCCGGGCCATGTTGGGAATCGCGAAGGCGACGGTGAAGGCGCTCTGCTCCACGCCGGCGCCTACGAGGCGGCTCTGAAGCATCTCGCGCACGAGGCCGAGCACGCGCGAGCAGGCGGTGAGAAACGCGACTACGGCGGTGTTCTTAAGTATGCTTGGGCTTGACATTGCAGATGTGGTCCACTGCGGCGGCGAAGTTCTCGGCGCCCTTTAGGATTTCTATGTCCACGCGCAGGTAGTAGCATGGCACGGGAGTCGTCTCGAAGCGGGGGAAGCGAACGGCGTCCTTCTCGGTGGTTATGAGCGCGTCGGCATGAAGGTCGGCGGTCTTGTTGAGCGCATAGAGGATTTCCGAGGAGTCGTAGCGGTGGTGGTCCGCATAGCGCTCGCACCAGATCACCTTCGCGCCGAGCTTGCGCAGGGAGTCCTCGAACCCCTGCGGCACGGCGATTCCGGAGAGGGTGGTGAGCGTCTTGCCCTTGAGCCATTCGAGCGGCAGTTCCTCGCGGCTCCACACGTCCTTGAGGAGGCGCGGGGCATGGCGGCACTCGATGATCTCGGCCTTGTCGTTGTGCTCGCGGATGCGGCGGATGACGTCGGCGGAGTCGCCGTCGCTCTTCGTGACGAAGATGAAGTCGGCGCGCGAGATGTGGCTGGCGGGCTCGCGCAGCACGCCGCGCGGCAGCATGTGGCCGTTGCCGAAGGGATTGGTCTTGTCGACGAGCACCACCTCGTGCGTGTGCTTGAGGCGCTGGTACTGGAAACCGTCGTCGAGGATGAGCGTATCGCATCCGAAGCGGGAGATCGCGTAGCGGCCGGCCTTCACGCGGTTGCGGTCCACTACAACGCACACGCCGGGAAGGTTGGCGGCGAGCATGTAGGGCTCGTCTCCGCCAGTCGCGGCGTCGAGGCGGATGCGCTTGCCGTCGGAGACGACGAGAGGCGGCTCCACCACGTCGGAGAACATGCGCTGCCACCACGGACGCTCCTTGCGGCGGTAACCGCGCGAGAGGATGGCCACCCTACGCCCGGCGGCGGAAAGCTCGCGTGCGAACTTCTCGGTGACGGGCGTCTTGCCCGTTCCGCCCGCAGTGACGTTGCCTATCGAGATCACCTGGCAGCCGAGCGGGAATCGGCGCAGTATGCCCACGCGGTAGAAGAAGTAGCGCACCGCCACCACGGCGCGGAACACGCACGAGATTCCGGAGAGCAGGGCAAGCACCATGCGCATTCCGGTCGGCTGGTTCTGGTCCGCCCCGGGCTGCTGAATCACCTTCACGAGCGAATGCTCGAGGCGTTCTACAAAGCTGACCTTCTGCCGCTGCACGTTTGAATCTCCCCTTGTTCCGCGCGCGTCACGTCATCTGCGCGCACGCCGTGCGGACGCCGCCTCGAGCGCCTTCTCGCAGTCCTTCAGCTCTTCGGCGTAGATGCGCGCCTCCTTGGCGACGGACGCGTTCGCGCCATTCTCGAGCGAGGCGAGCGCGGCAAGCGCGCCCTTCACCTCTGCAAGCGCCTTCTTCGCGGCATACGGCGTCTTGGGGTCGAAGTCCCTGTACGCATCAAGCGCGGCGCGCGCCTTGGCGCACTTGGCGACATCCGGATCAGCCGCGAGCTCCTTGTACTTGGCATCGCACTCCTTCGCCTCCGACGGCCACGTCTGGCGGAACTTCGTCATCGCCGCGAGCGCGGCGGCGGGGCGCTTAGTCTGCAGCCGCTCCATGTCCTCCTTGAGCGCGTCGTGCGTTTCGCCTATCGCCTTCAGCAGCGCGGCCGCCTCCTTTGCCTTGGCGTCGGTTCCCTTTGCGGCGGACTTCAGCTGCCGCACGGCTCCCTCGCAGGAGCGGCCGAGCACCAGCTGCCTTGCGAGCGACTTGAACTTCACCGGCGTCACGCCTCCGCAGAGATCAGTCGGCGAGGGCGTGTCGCTGAGCGCGTTCACCACCGCCTCAAGCGCCCCGCGGTCGCTGCGGCCGGAATACACAATCTTGCCGCGCGCATCGACAACGTAGATGAACGGAACGCCACCGCCATTGTCCGGCTCGCCTGCAAGTCCTGCGCCCTGATATATCGGATACGTGAGGCCGTGCTTCTTCACAAGCTCCGCCACGGCTTCGGCATTGCGCCCCTGTCGATGCGAGCCGAGAAGCACGAACGGCTTCGTCTTGAACGAATTCCATATCTCCGCCATGCGGGGGAGAAGCTCGATGCACGGGCCGCACTTGGCGCCCCACTCGTCCACCATCACCACCTTGCCGCGCAGGCTCTCCGCGTCGAGCTTGCGCCCGGAGTACCAGTTGTCCTCGGAAAGCCCATTCCACTCCACGCCGGCGCTCGCGACGGCGCAAACCAGCGCGGCCGCCGCGAAGACACTTCTTCTAGTCATCGCTCTCTTTCCTTTCAAGATACGAAACTCGCCCTTCCGCAGGCGACTCTTTGACTTGTCCTTTTCCATTGCGGACTACATTATACCAAAAAGACGCCGTAAGTTGCGCACAAAACTTGCTTTCGTTTCGCATGACGCGCGCCGCGTGTCACATAGTCAAAACGACCAGGCCGTGAATGCGACATTGACAAGCAAATGGAAATAATGTAAAATTTTAAACGCTGAAAACAATTGTTAGTCCAATGGGGGTAAAATGGCAGACGCATCAGAAGAAACTCGGCCCATCGACGAGCCTCGAAGGCCAACGCTGCGCGTTGGCATCGCAGGTCTCGGAAGAGCGGTTTTTTCCGGACATCTTCCGGCGCTTAAGGCGCTGCCGGAGCTCTACAGCGTTGTTGCGGTGTGCGACCTGTTGAAGGAACGGCGCGATCTCGTGGAAAAGGACTTCCCCAACGTGCGCACGTACAGGCGCGTCGAGGACATGCTAGACGATCCCGACATCGACCTCGTGGACGTGGCGCTTCCCTCCGCGGAACACGTGAACGTGGCGATGTCCTCGCTCCAGCGAAACAAGTGGACGCTCGTGGAGACGCCTCTCGCCGTCTCGCAGGACGACGCCAAGATCCTCCAGGCTGCGGCAGTCAAGACGCGCGGCAAGCTCGTTGCATACACGCCCGGGCTCTTCTCGCCCGACTTCCGCCTCGCACTGAGCCTTGTGGAGGATCCCCGCCTCGGCGACGTGTTCGAAGTCCACGTGCGCCACCAGGACTACGTGCGCCGCGACGACTGGCAGAGCGTGAAGCGCTGCCTCGGCGGATGCGTGTGGCACTCCGGTACGGACGCCGTCCTCCAGGCGCTCGCCCTCATGCGCTCCCGCCCCGCTCAGCTGTGGAGCGAGCTCAAACGCGTGGTGTCGCTGGGCGACGCCGAGGACTTCGCCCACATCGTGCTCAAGGCCCGCACCAACGTCTCGGCCGCAGTCGAACTCTGCGGCGGGCGTCTGGCGCCCTACGACCCCTCCTTCACGATCTGCGGCACGCGCGGCTCCTTCTCCGTGGCGCCCGGCGCCGCAGAAGGCGTCATGCACGTCATAGACCCTGCGTTCCGCTTTCCACGCCGCCGCTCGAGCGTGCGCACGCCGCCGCTCTGCGACATGCACGAGAGCTTCCCGATAGTGGACATCCCCTGCGCGCTCCCGCCCGGCACAGACACCGGCCCAACCGCGTTCTGGCGCGCGCTCTACGCGACGATCCGCACCGCTGCCCCCTTCCCGGTTGCGCTCGACGATGTGCTGGAGACAGTACGATACCTCCAGATCGTAAAGAAGGCCTCTCCCTTCTCCACATGAAGCGACGCGCAGAGCGCCGAGAAAAGCACTTGATTTTTTCGCGCGAAAGGAGTATTCTACTCCCATGAAAGAAAGCACATAAAGCAACAAGACGGACTAGCAGAAAATGGCAGACGAAATCTCATTTGTTTCATTCGTGTGCAGCGCCTGTTCCCAGGAGCTCGAGGCGCCTCGCGAAACAATCGGCCAGACGGTCGAATGCCCGGCGTGCGGTGCCCACATCCTCGTGGCGCCGCCCGCGCCCGCACCCGCGCAGCAGCAGTCCACCCAGGCGCAGCTTGACGCCATGAAGTCGCGCACTATCCGCATCGAGCTGGGAGATCTCTAGGCCCGCCGGAGCCATGCCGTCCGCCGTTATGATCATCGCCTCCACACGCGTCCACTCGGACGTGCAGGAGATCTTGCGCATCCAGGACACCGCGGCCTCCCTTATCGAGCAGGGCCGGGCCGTGGATCTGCTCGTGCCGCGCACGTGCGCCCTGCTCTCGGCCGCCCTCGCCCCAACCGTGCGCGTCTTCACCGTTCCCGAGTTTCCCTTCTGCGGCGACCCTCCGCCGCGCGCATCCCTGCGCCGTTTCATAACCGGCTCTCTCATGTTTCTGCGCGGCGTTGCGCTCGTCTCCCGGCGCGACTACGCGGCCCTGCACGGCATGAACGACGGCGCCATCGTGGCGAAGGCCATCGCCAGGGCCTCGCTGCGCCGTCTCCCGTATGTGGCGGAGTTCCACCTTCCGTTCGCAGCTCCCGGCCTCAGACGCGGCATACACACCGCCATCGCCCGCGCCATGGAGCGCAGCGCCTTCCGCCACGCGGCCGCGGTAGTGCTGCCCGACGAGGCGACGCTCGCGTGCTTTCCCCCGCGCCTGCCGAAGGCGCGCGTGTCGCTCATTCCAGACCCCCATTCAGAAATAACGCCAAACGCCTTCACGCTTGGCGAATTCACCGCGGCCCTCGCACATCTCTACGACTACATCCTTCGTCCACAGCAAGAGAACTAGCAATGTCCAAGACCACACGCAAAAGCCTGCTTAAACCAAAGAAAAAGAAGAAATCCAAGGCGCCGCGCTCGCTCGCCCGCCGCATCGCCATAATCGTCTCCTGCGCCGTCATGGCGACATTCGCCGCGCTCTGCTCATTCGGCGTCGCCTACGTGCGCCATTCTCCGGAGTGGCTTGCGGAACACCGTTCGCCTCTCACAATGCCCCTCGAATACCTTGGCGACAGAACGGCGTTCATCACGGACGGTCTTGGCTGGACCGGACACGACTGCGTGTACGAATTCGACGAACCCGCCCCAGGCGGACAGGTTCTCTTCGCCGGCGCACCCGTCCGCATCGGCGCTCCCGCCCCTTCTGACCTCGTCACTCTCGACCGCGGCGACTTCCTCATCGGCTGGTCCCCCTCCCTCCGCCGACCCGTCTGGGCCGCATACCATGTGCCGCGCGACGCCCGCTTCGAAAACAGCAAACGCCCCGCGTTCCAGAAGGACCGCTCCGTTGCAACCTCACCCATCCCCGGCGACTACCGCAACACCCCATACGACCGCGGCCACATGGTGCCCAACCGCGCCATCGTCACGCGCTTCGGCCCAGACGTGCAGAAGAAGACCTTCCTCATGACGAACATCGCCCCGCAGCGTCCAGCCCTCAACCGCGGTCCCTGGCGCGAGATGGAGCAGCGCATCTCCGACCTCTGGACCCAGAAGTACGGCGAGATGTGGGTGATCGTTGGCGCGCTCTCAACCCCATCCTCCACTTCTCGCGAAAGCCTGCCAGGCACCTCGGTGAACGTGCCCGAGAAATACTACATGATCGTGGCCGGCCAGGGACCGGACGGCGTGCGCGCACTTGCGGTGCTGCTCGACCAGGGCGCAGGACGCTG
>JAEEGI010022973.1_pt1 | contig 12280 bp, 5 predicted proteins | sample 8958751 | NCBI WGS metagenome assembly JAEEGI01 (sample SAMN16246545, study PRJNA631951) | gut metagenome | biome: gut microbiome; feature: rumen; material: KS-attached | host: Bos | place: Iran: Karaj | collected 2018-10 | reverse complement strand
ATTAAATATTTCAATGATTATTCAAAAACCTAAAATGAATTTAGATTTTAAATTTAATAAATATCTTAATTCATATTATATTGCAATCAAAAAAATAAAATTAATGAGAAAAATAATATTATGTAATTTCACAGTTAATAATGAAAAATTTATTGATCCTAGATATTCAATCACAAATGATAATGAAGGTAATTTTTATAATATTTTAACTTCCAAAATGTTTTATAGAAAAAGAAAAGATAAAAGATTTTTTTTAAATAAAAAAAAAATAGAAAATGAAAAACATTGGGAAGAATTATTTGAATTAAAATCAAGAAGAAGATTAATGAGTTATGATGCTTCTTCTATTAGTTCAAAAACTGATATTTCAAAAGAATTAGATAAAAATTTAGGAGAAAACTTTAGTAATCAAATTAATGTAAATAATAATAATGAAGAGAATAATAAAAAGAATAAACCTCTTCAATCTATTTTACGAAGAAGGAATTTTAAAAAAGATAATTTATCTTTAAAAAGAGTATCATTTGATAAAAAAATTGAATTTTGTGAATAAACCATAATTAAAAAAAATTAATATATCATTTAATAATTAAATAAGGAATAATTTTATTTAATTAAGTATGTATATAGCATTTTATGATAACTAATTAGAAATTAAATTTGAGTTTATTTTAATATATTATTTATAATTGTCTATGTAAAAAATATAAAAATCAAATTAAAATTACCTTATTTTAATAAATTTAACTTAATTTTTGAGTTTATAAAATAATAGATAAGCATTAGATGAAACTAAATTTTTATCAGTAATTTCACTTATATCTTCATCATCAAAATTATACCATTTATCCCCATTTTTACATAAAGCAGTATAATGACCTCCAATAGAAATTCCAAAATGTTGATTAACTGCAAATAAATCATAAACATATTTTTTCTTTTCTTTATTACTAACAATAAAATCAGTTAAATCTAAATTATATATTGGAAAATCTATTTTCACATCATTTTTATTATCAAAAAAGAAAAATCCTGTATTTTCATTTTTAAATCTTTTAAGCTGTATAATTAAAATTCTTGGTAATTTATATATTTGTAATTGTTTTAATGCTTGTCTATTTTCTTTACAATTAGAACAATACCATAAATTATTTTCATCTAATTTTTCTTTCTTTAATAAATTTTGAAAACATGTATATAAATTTTTTCCTTTTTTAAAATTACCATCATCATTATTATATTCTTCAAATAATTTTATATTATTTAAATCTTTATTTGACAAATATTCATAAGGGATTTCAATGTAAATTAGAAAAGTTCTTTTTTTAGATTGTGAATTAATTAACTTTTCAATTGTATCTTCTTTACTAAAAGTAAAATCACAATTATTACATTCTTTTTTTTTACAATAATCACAAGGAGGATGACTTTTTGAACAAGGAGTTAAATTATTTATTATTTTTAATTTTATTTTATCATCTGAAAAATTAGAATTTTCTTCATTATAATATTTGTAATAATTTTCTCTTATTTTATCATAAATTTTTTGAATTTTATCATCTAAATTAAAATAAAAAGGTCTTGGATAAAATAAAATTTTAGGTTTATCATCATTATTTTCTTTAGTCATAGGAATAAAAAATAAACATTCTTTATTTTCAATTTCTTCATTATCAAATTCATAAAATATAATTTGACAATTATATTCATTCAATTGATTTAAAGATTGTTTATATATTTTATAAACTGAAATTTTATTATTTAATAAACACAAATACATTTTTTTCTCATTACAAAAAATTCCTATTAACTTTTTATCCTTATTAATTTTCTTATAAATATCATCAGCAAAATCATTTTTCTCAATTTCTAAATTAACTTTTCTAGCAGAATTTAATTTATTATTAATTACATAAACAAAGCCATTAAGAGATTTATGAGAATTAATAGGTAAACCTAAACACATAAAATTATCATAGTTAATATTAATTTTATTACAAATTGGACATTCAACTGTACTTTTATATTGTCCATAAAATAAATCAACAATAATAGAATTATCTCTTGTTAAATTATAATTCCACCATCTTAAACTTGCTTCTTCATCACTTTCATTATCACTTTGTTCTTTTAATTCACAATATTTTTTTTCTAAATTTCTATTTAAATCTTCGTGAATATTATCTAACATGAAAGTTAACATTTCATGAGAATCTTGTTGAGAAAAACCAGAAAATTGTTTTACAAAATGACCAAATAAATCTTTAAAATTAATTGGATGAATATAAGTTTTATCTTCAATCCATATTTTTTTTAATAAATCATAATAACAAGAAACTATTAAACCTCCTGTTCCAAATTTATTATTTTTATTAATTTCACTTTTATATAATCCACTTATAAAATATGTAGTTAATAATTCACAATTACTTAAACATTGAATTGCACTATTCATAAAACATGTATTTCCTAAATTCACTAAACCTGTTAAACCATGTTTTGAATTAGGATTTAAAAAATCATCTACTGATAAAGATAATAGTAAATTAATATTAAATTTTTGAGTTATTATTGTATTTAATGAATTATGAAATTTTATATGAAATGAATCTTGTTCTTTACAATTGTTTGAACAATATTTTATTGGACATGATGGTAATCTATTACATTTAATATAATTATTATTGTCATTTTCTTTTAAAGTTGTTTGACATAATTTACATATTTCTCTTTCTGAATTTTGATACTTTATTGTGTTTTCAAAAAACGTATTTTCAATTTCATTTGGGTTTATCTCTATTATTATTTCTGTATTTTTTACATTGTAATTTTCTAGAAATGCTTTGAAATCTTCTTCTGAATTTATTATTGATAATTGAAAATCAGGTATTTTTATTTCTAAATTTGTAGAGTTATAATTATAGGAATATATTATAGTGAAGAGATCTTTTTTATCAAGCTTTTTATTTGAATAATATATAGATACATTCACATTCAAATAATTTATTTTCTCTTCTTCTTCATCTTCGTATAAATTATAATCTAATATTCTTATTATTTTTTTTATAAAATCTTCATATGACATATTATGAGGAATTTGAATGTACCTTCTTCTCATATAATTCTCTTTTTTACTTTCAAAAAAGTAAGTTGATAAAATTAATATTTTCATTTGAATTAATTCAACACAATTATGATGCCTTTGAATTTCAAATAAATCATAAATTTCAAAATTATCCTTTAAAATATTATATTTTGATTGTGGTAAAATAATATAATCATTTTTATCTAAATTCTTTTTTAAATAAACATTTGTATATTTATCAACTGGATCATACCAAAAATCTTTTATATCAATAATTTTATAATTATTTATTGGACCACAATAAACAATATTATATTGAAAATTATTTCCTTTAATCCAATTATTTTTAATATCTTTTTCATCAAAATAATTATCAATATTTTTTCCTAATAGAACTTCATTTACAAATAATTTACAATTATTATACCAATTTTTATCTATAATATAAATTAAGTCTTCATTTTCTTTTTCTTCATTTTCATCAAAAACACTTTGAATTTTTTCTAATAAATCATTATTCTCAGAAAAAATTTGTTTTTTTTCTTGAAAAAATTCATTTTTATAATCTTCTTTAAAAGAATTTAAAATCAATTTATATTCTGGAATATCTAATTTAGGAAGATTTGAAATAATTTCTCTAGATAAATATAAATAAAAAAAAGAAAATAAAGGATAAGATTTTTTTATAAATAAAGATACTCTATATAAAGCTTTTCCAATTACAAAAGAATCTGTATCTAATAATTCTTTATTATTATTATATTTATAATACAATTTTAAACATTTAAATGAATAAAAAATTAAAGAGAAATTATCATTTAATTTTTGAGCATATAAACATTTATTTCCATATGTCTTGATTTTATCAGAAAGTGAAATAGTTTTTTCAAGAAGAGAATAATTTAAAAGTGTATCATTTTTCACACTTTCTTTTGGAAATTTTTTTATAATATTTGATAATTCTCCAATATTAATTTTTTCATTCATTTATTTTAAATAAAAAATATTAATATTATATACATAAATTAAATAATAAATAAATGAATTAATTAGTTATTTGATTATTGAATAAAAATAAATTAAAAATTTAAATTTTTATTAATGTTTTAAATAAACGTTAAATAATAAAAGTTAATCTATAGATTTTAAAAAGTCATAAGCCTTCCTTAAAGTTATTTCCATAGCACTATCACTATAATCAGGTTCATCTTGTAAAGTTTCTTCTTTATTTTGATAAATAATTTTAATTTGAAAATGTACTTTAGGAATAGATTTAATTTCATAATTTATTGATCTTTCATGTTTAAAGTTATCCTTTAATTTTATACAATAATTTTTTTGTTCTTCATTATCATGTTCAAAAAAACAAATTAATGTTGGATTATCACGTTTGGTTCTAATTTCTAATTTTTCATCATTTCTTGGTTTACAACAATTTTTTCCCATTTAATTGTTATAAATATAAAACATTATATTTTATTTAAAAATATATAATTTTTGTATTTTTTAGTTTATATTCAAATTTAATATATAAAATTAAAAATACTCTTTTTTAAATGTTATTTTGTTGTTTATTCACTAATAAATCTAATTGAATACAATCTAACCTATCTTTTTCATTATAAGCTATCATTTGCATAATAATATCAATAAACTGTTTACTATAATTTTCATCACCTTCAATATTATTTAATATTAAATTCCTATTTAAATTATCATCATTACATCTTTTAATTTTTTTTAATACATCTAAATTTTTAGTGATAGCATAGACAAAGCATAAACCAAGAGAATAAACATCACTTTTATAAATATTAAATTTAGTTTTTTTATTTCCTGAAAACATTGAATTCTCTAAAATTGGACTCATAAACATTTCAGTCCCTCTTATATCATAACTTCCATAAGCTTTTTTAACAAAAATACTTTCATCAAAATCACAAAATAAATAATTTCCATTTTCCATTAATAAAATATTTTGTGGTTTAATATCTCTGTGAGCAATATTTTTATATTGCATTAATTTAAGTGCATAAGAACAATTTTTTAATATATTTAATAAAGTTTCTTCATTATAAAATATTGATTTATTTTCAATTTGTTTTCCCCAATCTGACTTTGCTAAAGGCATTAATAAATATACTGAATATGATGTTAAATCTAATTTTTTAAAAGAATATTGATATACTGGAACAAAATATTTATTTTCTGGATCTAATTCAGATAAAGTTTTTATTATACTTATTTCTAATTTTATTTTTTCTAATTCATTTTCACCATCTATTATTAATTTCTTAGCTGCATATAATGTTTTCGTTTTATAATTTTCTACTAAATATATATTTGCATAAGAACCGTTTCCAATTAATTTCAACATTTTATATTCATTCATATTTAAATCTGAAGATAATACAATATTATTATTATTATTAGAATTATAATTGTTTTTATAATTACTATTACTATTATTATTATTTTCATCATCATTTTTAGAAATTTCTTTTTGACTTCCAATTGTATTTGTATAATAATTCTTTAATAAAGTCCTGAAAGTTAAATCTTGAACAGAATTTAATAAATTTCCTCTTTTTTTTTCTAATTTTTCAAATTGAGATTTATCTTTACTCATACTTTTCGATAAATCAAAACCTAATTTAACAACAGGTTTTCTATATACAGAATTATTTTTTTCAATATTTTTATTTTCAATGTTGTTTAAGTTAAAAAATATTTTTTTCGGTTCATTATTCTTACTTAAAGATAAATCTTTTCTAAAATTACCTTTTTTTAAATCAGAAACTTTAAAAAACTTTGCTCTATGACATGTATCACAAACAATAATATCTTTAAAATTATATATTCCTTTTAAAAAATGACCCCCACATAAACAGTTCTTATTTTCTGCTAATTCATTTTCATCTACTTTTGTTCTTAAAGCCAAAGCCATTTTTATTGCTTTTTTTAATTCATCATTTTTATGATTATTTTTTTTTGGATGATCAGTTATTTCTGGTATTACAATTTGCTTTGAATTTACTAAATTTACTTTTTCTCTTTCTTTTTCATTTGAAATCATTAATTTAATTAAATTAAATTTTATTTATTTTCTCATTCATTATAATTGTTTTTTAAAATAAAATATTGATTTTTTAATTAGATTAATTTAAAAATAAATATTTTATTGACAAAAATGGAAAGAAAAAACTTTGAACATCTAAAATAAATTCTCTTTTTCTAATGTTTCTATTTTTTACTTATTCAAATTCTTCTTTATAAAAAATATTCTTTCTGTTTCCTTTCATATTTATTGAAAAAAAAAACTTTATGAATTGTATTATTTAAGGTATTTAATTTTTCAATATTATTTTCTTGAATATTAATTAAAAATTTATTAATCTTTAAACTTTACTTAATAATATTTTAATTCATAAAACAAATTATTAAGATGCAAATTAATGAAGGAAAAGATTCATTTTTATTAAGAATAAAATTAGCCAATTATAATGTAATATATCAAACATTTAATAAATATTCAACATCTTTACAACAAGAAATTATATTGGCTATGATTCAAATATTTCAAATTATTTCATTAACAATAAATGCTCCTGTAAAATAAAATTATTCATAATTGTAGTTAAAACCTTCTTGGAATGGAGGAAATTTTTATAATAAAGTTTCCAATTTTTTACAGTACTTTAGAATATTACATTATCTTGATAATAACCATGATTTCTTTATTTTATTTGTCACTATTTGTTTCATTATAATTTTCTTTATTTTTTTAATATATTTTTATTTAATAATTTGTTCATTCACTGGAACTAAAATTGAGAAAAAAACATATATAATGATAATAATGAGGGAATTTATTAATCTATTGAGATCTATTTTATTAATCCCTTTTATAGGTAATTTAAATTTTAAATTTTTTAGAAATTTTTTTTACAATCATAGTATGTGATGATGATTTTTATTTTAAAAGTAAATTTAAATGTTGGTCAAGAACTCATATTATATATTGTGGAATTTCATTTCTTTCTTTTTTATTTGTAATATATCTTTCACATTTATTTATATCAATTTCATTTTCAAAAAAAGACAAAACAGATCAATATATATCAAAAGCTTTTATAATAAATGCTTCTCTACAATTTTTATATGTTAGAGCAATAACTATAATATTATTAGAATTCCTTTGTATAAAAGATATATTAATAATAGTTGTAGTTTATATGTTTTTATCTTCAATATATATTGTTTATTGTTATCAATTACAAACTAAATATCAAAAAGAAGAAAATCTTTTAAGTCAAATTTTTTATTATTTAAATTTAATTTATTTTTGGGATGGTTTTTGTTTATTTGTTGGAAAATTAGTTTCTAATACAAAATTTAAAGGAATGTTAAATATTTTTTTCATTGGGATTGCTTTAGTCGTAATTTTAGCATTTACTTTTCCAAAAAAAAGAATGACTTCTTCTAATATAGTTATTGAAAATGATATTGATGTATATAATCAAATAAGATTAATGATTTATTCAATTGAAGAAAGATCAACTAAAAGAGAACATTTATTTGATATTTTTGCTTATTTATCTGAAAAATTTCAAAGTCAAAATTTAGAAAATGATGAATTAATATTAAAAAAAAAGATAGAATCTTTTAATAATTTTTCACATATCAATGATAAAGAATTTGAATATTATTTATTTCAACAAGTTGATTTATTGTTCAGAGAATCATTAAATTATTTTAGAGATAGTGTAATATTAAAAGTTACATATGCTATATTTCAAATAGAAAAATTAGGGAGATATAATAAAGGTTATATTAATTTAATAAAAGCAACAGAAATTCCAAATCTTACCTTTGCTCAAGATTTTTTAATATATAGAATAAAAAGAAGATTAGAAGATAAAGGAATAGAAGATGGAGTAGATAAATCAAATTTATCTTTTAGATATCAATGCAATCAATTAATATCAATGATATCAAAAATATCAATAGCTTATACTTATTTTTGGAATTTATTATTAACATCATCTGATTATGAAGATATAATTAAATTAAGTGAATATGGTATAGAAATAAATGAAATGATGGAGAAAATAGATGATAAATTTAAATCTCTTCAAAATTCAAATTATCATAATAAAAGAACAATAAAATTATATGGAATGTATCTTAGAGATATAATAAATGAACAAGAAAAAGCCTTATCATATTTAAATATAGAACAAAATGAAATTTTTCAAAAGAATTTTGATATAAACACTGTAACTCCAAATGCAGATTTACAATTTATGATTATTTCAGGAAAAGAAGAAAATTTTGGTGTTATTAGTAAAATATCTTTAGGTTTTTGTCATTTACTAGGTTATAATGATCAAGAATTAATAGGTCAACATTTAGAATTTTTATTACCTGATTGTATTCAAAAAGCTCATCAAGAAAATTTAAATAAAAAAACAATTGTTTCTAAAATTGGAGAAAGTAATCAAAAAAATTTAAAAAACCATTTTGCTTTATTGAAAACAAGTTCAAAATGTTTTCTTCCTATTAATTTAGAAGTTGGAATAATATTAGATGAAGATTATAATCCACTTATTTTTGCTAAAGTTAATTATGAAGCTGAACAATATAATTTTTTTTCTCCTGGAGTTTATTTCTTTTTAACTAATCATAAATTAATAATTGAATCTTTTACTTCTAATTGTTTAGATAATTTAGGTTTATCAGATCAAATAATAAATAATAATAAAGAAATAACACCTTTTATAAAAGAATTAAATGAAGATGTTTTATCTAAATTAATTAATTCAAGATATTCAGAAAAGTTAAATGTAAAATTAAAGGTATTAAGACAGAAATATTTAAAAGAAAATGCAATAACATGGAAAAATAATAAAAAGTATATAATGTTTGTCGAAGAAATTCTTATTAATGATATAACAAATGGATTTATTTTTAGAATAGAAAATTATGATGGAAAAGAACAACTTTTTTCTTCAACTCAAAGACTAAGTTTAATTGGTGGAATTGGACAAGGAAAAAGAAATTCAATAACTTCAATAAAAGAAATAGAAAAAAGAAAAGATTTTCCTCAAATTGGCAAAAATTATGTTCCTACAAATTATGATGAAATAAATTTTGATATAAATGATAAAGTATTTTTATTTCAAGATAAAACTTTACAAGGAAAAAAAATAGAAAAAAGAGGAGATTATTTTAATGATAGATTTTATCAACCTGAAATAAAATTAAGTAAAGAAAATGAAGAAAATAATGAAGAAGAAGAAGAGGAAGATAATGATGAAGATTATGAAAGTGAAAGTTCTGAGTTTGAAAATAATGAAGATGAGAAAAAAAAACAATTGGAAAACGAAACTCTTAAAATGAATATAAGAAGAAGTTTATTTTATGATGATACTAATGATTATTATAAAGTTAAACTTTCTAATATTAAATTTTCAGTTTTTAATTATCATCAAAATATTGCTGTTGAAGTTAATAATTTTCCTAAAGAAAGTAAAGTTGAACAAATTATTAAAGATGAAATTGATAAAGATAAATCACACAATATACATACTTCTAAATCTATAAAGTTTAAAGCTGGAACTAATTTAAATAAAAATGAACAAAATGATAAAAAAGTTATAGTTAATGAAAGAAATAATGATCTAATTCAAAAAATGATTTCTCCTAAATTCATTAATGATTCTATTTTATTTTTTATTATATTATATTCTTTGATTTTGATTTTTATTTTAATAATTTCAATTTTATTTTTTGTAAATATATATTCTTCAAGAAATAATATATTAAAAGTTCATACTGATATTTCTTATCTAATCAATATTTATAGAGATATTTTAAATACTGATTTCTATGTTGTTGAAATGATATTGATTTTAAATGATAAATATTCAAATTTATATCAAGATAAAGATGAATATTTTGAAAGATGTAGAAATACAGTTTTAGGATTATTTGAATCTTCTATTAAAAGAATTGAATATTTTTGTTATAGTAAAGTTGAAATTTCAAATGAAACAAAATTTGCAGTTGAAAATTATAAAATTAATATTAAAAATTATCAAACTACTGCAGATGGCTTAAAATATACATCATTATATATGAAATTAGCAGATGCTTTAAGTGAATATGATTATGCTTTATATGATTATTCTACTATTGATAAAAGTTCTTTAAATCCTCAAAATGAAGATTTATTTTTTGTTGTGTTTAATGTGGAACATTTAATTCAAGGAATTGATTTTGCTTTTGACAAATATTTCAAAGAAATAAAACATCAAATTAATAATGAAAAAGCATTAATTTATATTTATTTAATTATATTTATTTTTCTTGAAGTTTTTGCTTCTTATTTAGGAGCTAAAGCGAGTATATATTTAATTCTTGAAAAAGAAAGATATTTAAAATATTTTTATAAAATAGGAGATGAGCCCATTAAAAATATTTTAATCAGATGTGAAAAATTTATAAGATTAAATAGAGAAACTCCTACAAATATGATTTCAGAACCAGAAATAAATTTAGAAAGTGAAAATGAAAGTCTTTCAAGTGAAGTTTCTTCTTTAATTAATTATGAAGAAGATAGAATAATACTTAAAAAGAAAAAAAAAAATTTCAAAAAAGATAACAAAAATAAATTGATAAATTATTCTGATTTAAAATTAAATTTATCATTAACAATTTTATTTTATTTTATAGAAGTTGCATTTTGTTCTTTTATAGCAGTATATGTTGTTCAATTTTTAGGTAAAATTCCTAATTTTGAAACGGTTGAATATTTAACAGTTAAATATGAAAGACTTCCAATAACAATATTAAATAATTTAAGAATGCTTTTATTATTTTATCCTGTGATTTTAAATGATGAACAAAAATTAGTCAAAACAAGTAGTATTCAAAATGATATAGAAAATGCATATTATAATATTTCAATAACTTATTCAAGATTATTTGGTAATATTACCAAAAATGATTTATCAATTGAAGTAAAAACAAAATACAAATATATAGAAACCAATTCACTTTGTGATTATTTTTCAGATTTTTTATCAAATTATAGTATATCATGTGAAGATTTTTCAAACAATATTACTACTCAAGGATTAGCTTTAACTTATTCCTATTGTATGAATTCAGTTTATTATTTATATAACTCAATAAATTCTCAAATTAAAAATGTAATTGAGAATGGTTATTCTTATAATGAATTATATTATGGAACTTCAAATTATAGTATAATTGGACCTGAAGAAGAAAATCCTTTTTATTTATTTAATGATGAAATGTTTAAAAATTTTACTGTTATTGTTGGTTATTTAATTAATTCTGTTTTTGATGATTTAATTGAATCTGTTGATAAAAGTCTTAATAATTTATTTTCTACTTTAAAAAAAAATATTATTATCATTAATGTTATTGCATTTACTTTCCTTGCTTTATTTTATATTTTTTATATTATGCCTTTTTGCATACAAAAAAATTTACTTTTAAATAAAACTAGGAAAATGTTAGGTATTATACCAAAAGATATTTTTTTAGAGATTTTACATAATGAAAAAATGAGAGAAAAAGATAAAAAAAATAAATTTTTAAATTAATATTATTAATTTATTTTATATTATAAAAGCTATTTTAATTAAAATACATTTTGTTTTATTTTGAATTTTTTAATTTTAATTTTTTTTTATTCATTTTGAAGATTATTGTTGAAAAGATTTCATTTTATTAAAATTTAATTCTATTCATTTTAAGAATATTATCATGGATAGAAAAAAAGATAGTGTGGTAAATCCTGATTTTATCTTTCAATAATTTTATCATTGAAATGTTTATCCTCCTTTATTTAATTTTTTTTCTTTTTTCATATTCACAATTTTATGACTTCAATATTCTTTTTAAATAAAACTTTTCAATTCAAGTATTTCTATGAATTTAGGAATGAATAAAAATAATGTTATTATAAATATTTATTTATTAATTTTTTATTTTTATTTATTTTTTATAACACTCTAATTTAAATTATATTTCTATTTTTTATTTATTTCTTTTTTATAATTTTGCAGATCGACATATTCTTTATTTTTGAATATAAAAATACATCAAATATCCATTCATATAACACCCTCAGTAATATATTTTCAAATTTTTTATTTTTTT
>JAEEGI010022969.1_pt1 | contig 12280 bp, 10 predicted proteins | sample 8958751 | NCBI WGS metagenome assembly JAEEGI01 (sample SAMN16246545, study PRJNA631951) | gut metagenome | biome: gut microbiome; feature: rumen; material: KS-attached | host: Bos | place: Iran: Karaj | collected 2018-10 | reverse complement strand
ATTTGTAGGTAAGACAGTTAGTGTTTTAATAGAAGAAGAGAAAGATGGATATTTACTTGGATTTAGTGATAATTATATTCCTGTTAAATTAAAAGGTGATTATCAAATAAATGAAATATATGATATTGAATTAAAAAAAGAAATGATTAATTTTTAAAATATGATAAAATTAAAATAGGTGATATTATGAAGAAAATAGTTATTCTATTTTTAACATTATTTGTATGTGGCTGCACAGTATTTAATAGTGTAGATGAATTATTTATTACATCATATTTAAATGAAAAATATGGTAGTGATATTGAATTTACACCGATGTATACTAGTAGCTGCAAAGTATATGAGGCTGGAACATGTAGAGCAAGTTACACATCAAGCGTAACAGGAGAAAATGAAATACATGTTATTTGGAATGAAAAAGATGGAAGTGACATTCGAGATGACTTCTTATTCTTAAAATATGATAGTGAATTAAAAGACTATTATAAAAAACTAATAAACAATAATATTGATAATAGATTCATTATAAGTGAAATATCAAATAAAAGTGACTATAAATGGGATAAAAATTTAACATTCGATGAATTTATTAAATATGAAAACTTAAATACTGGTATTGCTATTAACATAGCAGGTGAAGAAGAAGATTTAAATGCTCTAGCAGAAAGTATTAAGCAAAATTTCTTAAATAATAAAATAAATAATGTAGCATCACTTTATATAACGGAGTTTGAAAGTGGATGCAATTTAAATGATGTTTCTAGTTGTAAAAAAGTTAATTCAATTTATTTTGAAGTAAAAATAGTTGAATTTTATGATGAAAATGCTAAAAAATCTTGAAAAAACAATAGAATTATGCTAATATTAAGTTACTTTGCAAAGCAAAGTATTGTGTCTATATATTTACAACAAGATTTGGCGCTGTAGCTCAGTTGGCTAGAGCATCTGGTTCATACCCAGGAGGTCGTGGGTTCAAATCCCTCCGGCGCTACCAATGTGATAAGAAGCTCGAACTTTTTGTTTCGAGAGTAATAGATTACTAACTAGAAATAGTTAGTTTTTTTGTGCTTTTGAAGAAAGGATGAGTGATTATTATGTACAAGAATATAACTAAGCCTTTACTTATAAGTAAAGAATTAAAACAAAAGATAGACTTTATATGTAAGTTTGCCTCGGTTAAATATGAACTAACACCAGGAAGTATAATATCTATAACTGATACAAATATTGGATATGTAAGACCACATATACTCAAAGTTAAAGGAAATGATTATCTTATATTTGAAAACTCTGATATTGTCTTTAAAAATGGCTATAATGAGAAAATTAGATTAATTGATTTAGAAACTGAATTAAAAAGCATTGACTAATCAAAATAAATGTATATAATAAAGACTCATAAAGAAGAAAGTATCTTCGATGAAAAGGAGGTACATGATGAATAAGCGAATACACATTTATTTTAAAAATTTTATTAATAAGAAATTAAGAGGAGTCAATGCCTATATAGGTTATTGACCCTCTTTTTTAGTTTAAAAAGGAGTGAGTTATGGAAGAGAAGATTAGAATTGCTGGTATTTATATCAGAGTATCAACTGAAGATCAAGCAAGGGAAGGATTTAGCCTTCCAGAGCAAGAAAAAAGATTAAGAGAGTTTTGTGATTTTAAAAGATATAAATTATTTAAAGTATATAAAGATGCTGGAATAAGTGCTAAAAATGATAAAAGACCTGCATATCAAGAAATGTTAAAAGATATGAAAGAAGGAAAAATAAATGTCATTGTTGCATTTAAACTTGATAGATTAACAAGAAGTGTATATGATGTAGAAAAACTAATGAAGCAAGTAAATGATTCAGAATGTGAAATAGATTGTTTAGCTGATGAATCAAATACAGTTACTTCAAATGGAAGAATGATAATGAGAATAATAACATCAGTATCTCAGAATGAAATAGAAAAATGTTCTGAAAGAACTAAAGTTGGTATGGCTGGAGCAATTAAGCAAGGTCATATTCCAGCAATTTGTCCAATTGGATATAAAAGAGATAATAAAAAATTAGTTCCAGATCCACTTACAAAAGATGTTGTAATTAGAGTATTCAATTTATATGTTGAAGGACTATCACATCAAAAGATAGCAAATTTATTTAATAAAGAAAAAGTATTAGGAAAAACTAATTGGAGAGATTCATCTATTCATAGAATACTTGGAAATGAAATATATATTGGAGATTATGTTCATGGAAAAAGACAAAAACATCCAACATATTATGAAAATGTAGTAGAACCTATTATTTCTAAAGAAGTATGGGATGTATGTCAAAATCAAAGTAAAAGAAATGCAAGACACTATGAAAGAACTGCTGAATATCTTTTCCTAAACAAATTAAAATGTCATAAATGTGGATGTTTTCTAGCAGGTGCTGTTACTACAAAAACAAATGGAAATAAATACTTTTATTATAAATGTGAAAAATGTGGAACTTATTTCAAAGAAGATACTATTGAAGAAGAATTATTAGATACATTTATTAAATTACAAGAAAAAGAACAACTATTAAATGATTACTACACACCATTTATTAAATCTAAATTAGAAGATCACACAGAAGATTATAAGAAAGAACTTAAAGAATTAGATAAGCAAATGGATAGAATCAAAGCTGTTTATATAAAAGGAATATTAAAAGTTGAAGACTTTGAGCAAGAGATAAAACAAATAGAGTATAGAAAAAAAGAATTAAATAATAATATTAAAAATCAAAAGCAATATGATGATATGAATTTTACAACTGATGACTTAATGATTTTTGAAGATAAACAACAAGTTGATTATTATACAAATCCAAGTACATATTTATCTCTAATAACAAATTGGATTATGCTAAATAAAAAAGATAAACATAAATTAATATCGCATTATATTGATAATATAGAACTTGAAAGACATGGGGATAAAATAAAAATAATAAGTATAAATATGTTAAAGTCATACCTTTCAGCTCAGTTAAAAAATCATAAAGAATATGGAACACCTAATAGTTTAGAATTATTTGAAACAGATGATGGAGTAGTTGCATTAAATACAGAATTAAGAACTAGTGCTAGTGCTATAAAGTATTATTCAAAATTAAAAGCATATATGAAACAATTTACTGATTGTGAGTTTAATTATATTGAGGATTATATTGATTTAAATAATGAAGAATATTCAATAATGATTAAAGAAACTGAAAGAGTATTAAGAATTATTGCTCTTAAAGGTGATAAGAAAATAGATAAAGTAAAACTTGGTTTTATAACTATAGATTTAAACAATGTTAAAGATTTATATAGTAAAGAATATAAAGACTTTATAAATGAGTTTTCTAATGAATATAAAGACTTGGTTAGAAAGGAATTTAATAGAAAATTTAGTTTAGTTTAATTAATGGTTTCTAAGGTAACCTTAGCCACCGAAATCTTGTATGGACTTGTCCGTACAAGATATCTAGGGGGTTATATATCTTGGATGCCATGATATATATCAAAAGAAAGGGGGAATAATATATGTCAGAACTACCTTATTCATTTCATATTGGAAGTAATAAAAATAGAAAAGCAACATCAAGAAATAATGCAAAAAATAATTTAAGTAATACTACATCACTATCTAATAATGGAATACAAAATTATCAACAATTATCTAAAGTAAACAATCATGATTTTAGAAAATATGAAAATAATACAAAAGATATTTATACTTTAAAAGGAACAAATGATATTGTAAAAGATGTTAAAGATTTCTATAAAAAAGAATTTGAAGAAGCAAGACTTGAATATAATAATAAACAATCAAGACCTAGTAGAAGAATTGAAGATTATTTTGAAAATGTTAATAAAGATGAAAAAAGAGATCTTGCTTGTGAAATAATATTAGAACTTGGCAATAAAGAATATTGGGATACTAAAGATTATGATTTTAAAAGAGATATGGTTGATGTTTATAAAGAACAATTAGAAGATTTAGAAAAGTTAGTTCCAGAGTTTAAAATAACAAATGCAGTAGTTCATTTAGATGAAACAAGTCCTCATATGCATATTGTAGGTGTACCAGTAAAAGAGAATTGTAAAACTGGTCTTTCAAAACAAGTAAATAAATCTTATGTATTTACAAAAGAAAGACTTGAACATATACAAAATGTGATGAGAGAAAAGTGTATAGAATCATTTAATAAAAAGTACAAATTAAATGCAACTCTTAAAACAAAAGAAAAAGGAAGAAATAAAGATATTCATGTTAATGATATGAAGAACTATCAAGCAGTAAAAAAGCAACTTGAAGCAAATAAAAAAAGTATTGAAAAGAATAATGAAAAATTTAAAAATATGAATAACAAATCTAAAGAAATAAGAGAAGTCTTAGAAAGTCTAGAATCAAATAAATTTGGTGGATATAAAATGAATGCTATACAAAAATCTAGATTAATTGATTTAGTTAAAGAAGTTGAAAAGACATCTGCTTATTTTGAAAATTTTAAAGGTGTAATAGATAATCTAACTATAATTAATGATAATTTGAAAAGTCAAAGAGATGAAAATATAAAACTAGAAGCTAGAAATATAGATTTAATAAGGGAAAGTAATGGTCAAAGAAGTAAAATTAATGAGTTAACTGATGAAAATAATCAAATATATGAAGACTTAAGAAATAATAAAATATCTCATATAAAATTGATTACTTATCTAGCAAATGGAGTTAATAGTAAAGATGAAAAGAAAGCTAAAACATTTATGAGAATTGCAACTGAACTAAATGATAAAAGAGTTATTAAAAAGAATGAATATAAAGTAGTATTAAATCCACCAAAGATTATTAATGAAGGAGAAGTATTACAAGCACTTAAACATATTAACGAAGAGAATGAAAAAGCAGCAGAAGAATTTTACAAAGTTAGTGATAACGATTATAATATTATTTAATGATTACATAAAAACGTCGAAATTATTTAAAAATGTCTTTAATCTAAAATATATTTTAAAAATAATATACAAACATTTGTACTTATGATATAATTTTAAAGAAGGAGGTATCTTTATGAAAAAATTGGAAGATTACAGATCTGGAAATTACGTTAATGTCGATGATTATAAATCATTTATTCCAAGTGAAATAAATGAGGATTGGGTATGGAATGATAGTGAGTTAAATACATTACTTTCAAAAGCAAGTTTAGAACTTGGAAATCTAAATGGGTATGCATCTCAAATACCTAATATTGATATTTATATTCAAATGCATGTTAAAGTAGAAGCTAATAAATCTAGTAGAATAGAAGGAACTAGAACTACAATAGATGAAGATTTATCAGATGTATTAGATATTAATCCAGAAAAAAGAGATGATTGGCAAGAAGTTAAAAACTATGTTGAGGCAGTTAATTATGGATTCAAAAGAATTAATGAGATACCTATAAGTAATAGATTAATTAAGGAATTACATGCTATATTATTAAAAAATGTTAGAGGTGAACATAAAAATCCTGGTGAATACAGGAAAAGTCAAAATTGGATTGGAGGAAGTAGACCTGGAAATGCAGTATATGTTCCACCAATTCCTTCTAAATTAATGGAGTGTTTATCAGATTTAGAAAAATTTATTAATAATAATAAAATTAATACACCTGACTTAATTAAAATAGCAATTATTCATTATCAATTTGAATCTATTCACCCATTTTTAGATGGTAATGGAAGAACAGGAAGAATTATTATTCCACTTTATATGATGGAAAGAGGATTAATAAATAAACCATATTTTTATATATCTGATTATATAGAAAAGAATAAAAATGCATATTATGATTTTCTTAGTAGAGTTAGAACAAATAATGATATGATTTCTTGGATTAAATTCTTTTTAGAATGTGTTATCGAAACTGCTAAAAATGCTAGAATTAAATTTGAAAGTGTAGTTAATTTTACAAATGAAATGAATGAAGTGATTTTAAAGTTACCAGTAAAAGCTGAAAATGCTAAGAAGGTTATTGATGTTCTTTATCAAGAACCTATTATAAATAGAAAAATGATACAGCAAAGGACATTACTTAAGGATACAGCTCTTAAATCAGTTGTAAATGCACTAGTTAAAGAAGGATTACTTGTTGAAACCACAGGTTTTAATAGAAACCAAATATTTTCTTTTCAAAAATACATAGATTTATTTAAAAATTAAATCCGACCTTAAAATTTTTATAGGTCGGTTTTTTACCAAATTCCGACCTATAAAAAAATATAAGTTTTTTTAAATAAAAAAATCGACTTATAGATCTAAATAATAAATTGATAAATTTATATGAAATTATGTTTCATATTTTTTAATTAATGTATAATAAAAATGAGATTCTACCTTTGAGGGGTGTTAATATTTAATATTGAAAGATAAAATTATTAGCAGAAAGGAGAACAATATGAATCAAGAAAAAATAGGAAAATTTATTGCTGATTGTAGAAAAAGCAAAAAGTTAACTCAATTAGAACTAGCTGAAAAGTTAGGTGTATCTGATAAATCAGTTAGCAAATGGGAAACTGGAAAATGTATGCCCGATTTATCATTATTTAAACCTTTATGTGAAGAATTAAACATAACAATTAATGAATTATTAAGTGGTGAAAAATTGGATAAAAAAGATTATCAAAACAAACTAGAAGAAAATATTGTAAATATAGTAGATTATAATGATAAAAAGAGCGATGTTTTTGGATATATAATATTTAGTTTTATTGGAATTTTATCTATGATAATTGGTATTTCATTTCACAGTACAAATTTTATATTTCCGTTACTATTTGAATTGTTTGGAATATTTTTAATTCTTTTTGCATTAAACAAATTAATTGTTAATGTTAAAGTGATAACAAGAATTATTTTTATAGCATTTTTATTTATATTATTATTTTGTATTATTGAAATAGTGGATATAGGTTCAGTATCTGATGTAAAGCCTAAATTATTTTATAGTAAAAAAGTTGTTGGAGATTGTATTATATATAAAAAAATATATAACAAAAATATTATATATAAAAATAATGAATATTATGCTCAAGGAGAGAATGATATAATTAATGAATATTGTAGATAAGAATTATAGATTCTACCAAGAGTAGATTCCAATTCAATTAAAAATAATATATAATTATATTATAATAAGGTGGTTGACTATGATTAATATAATAAATTTAAAAAAAGACTATAAATCAACATCTGGAGTAGTAACAAATGCTTTAAAAAATATTAATTTAAAAATTGGTAATAAAGGATTAATCTTTATAGTAGGTAAAAGTGGTAGTGGTAAAAGTACACTTTTAAATTTATTAGGTGGTCTTGATAGTGTTAGTGAAGGTCAGATCTTAGTAGATAATAAAGATATAACTAGATTTAGTGAAAAAGAATATGATTCTTATAGAAATACATATATTGGTTTTGTATTTCAAGAATTTAATTTGTTAGAAGAATATAATGTTAGAGAAAATATTGAACTTGCTAATGAACTACAAAATCAAAAGACAGATGTTAATAATTTTAATAATATCCTTACTAATTTAGGAATAAATGAATTAAGTGATAGAAAAATAAATGAATTATCTGGTGGCCAAAAGCAGAGAGTGGCAATAGCAAGAGCACTTATAAAAAATCCAGAGGTTTTATTGTGTGATGAACCAACTGGAAATTTAGATGTTGCTTCAAGTGAACAAATATTTAATATATTAAAGAGTATTAGTTTAAATAAATTAGTTATTGTTGTTTCACATGATTTAGAAAATGCTAAAAAATATGCAAATAGAATAGTTCAAATAGAAGATGGAAACATAATAGCTGATTATAGTAATTTACCATCAGATGAAACTAATTTACAACTTAATCTTAAAAAGTCTAAATTACCAATTAGATATGCTTTTAGAATGATATTAAAAAATTATAAAACTAAAATAAAAAAATTTATAATGACAATTATTCTTACTTCGATAGCACTTGTGTTTATGGGATTTATGACAAACTTAGCTATGTTTAAGGAAAGTAGATTAGTTGCAAACAATTTAAAAGATAATAATAATCTTATTTATAGTGTTGTATATGGTAATTTTTATGGAGATGGTGGATTTAGTTCATATAATTTAAAAAAAGAAAATTTAGATAAAATTAAAGAAATAACTGATTCTATCCAAAATATTTCTTATGATTTAAATAATGGAGAAAAAGGACTAAATTTTGAATGGAGTGAAGAAGGAGAAAATTCTATTAATGATGAAATGTATGAAACTACTTTTTCAAATGTGGTAGAAATTCCATATAATTTTATAGAAGTTGAAGATGATAGAATATTTGATAATATAATTGGTAGTAAACCATCAAAAGAAAATGAACTTGTTATTCATAAATATTTAGCAGATTTTATGATCAAATTTGGTGTGAAAGATTCAAATAATAATTTATATTATCCTAAAGATTATCAAGAACTAGTTAATTCTAAAAAAGAATTAAAAATGGGTGAAAATAATGTAGTTATATCTGGAATCATGAATGATGATAATAGAGTGTTTTTGAAACATTTAAATAATGAAAAATTAAGTGATGATGATAATAATTCATTAATGGAATATTATGCTTTATCATATAGAATTTATGTTAAAGGATTTACAGATACTGCGAAATTAGATGAAAATCCTAATATTATTGAAAAAACTTTTGGTTATGTACCTGCTATAAATGGCTTAGAAGATAAAATCGAAAACATAAAAGCAATTGAAGAACCGATAATTGTTATTACTTCAAATGGAGAAGAAGAAATAGAATCTTTAAATAAAGATGAAGTTGTTATAAATATTGATGGATTAAAAGTTATAGATAAAAATTTTGATTCAGCTCTAACTAAATATATGAATGATAACAAAGATGGAGCTTACAATGAGTTATTAAATGAGTATTTAAAAGAATATTTTAGTAAAAAACCAAATTTATCAAAAGTTAAAATATGGCAATTACTAAAAAATAGTGAATTAAGGGAAGAAAAGTATTTAAATGTTATAGGGGTTTCTCTTGATAATAACACATATATAAGTAAAAGTTATATTGATGATTATAAATATGAAAAAAAATATCCAAATAGAGTTTATATATATGATAATAGTATAAGTCATATGATTAAATCTTTTGATCAAATGATATTTAATAGAAATGATTCAAATTTATCAGGAGATCATTATGTTTATATTGTAGGTCATGAACTTGAACTTGAAAATGTAATGGGACTATATAAATTTTTAAAAGTATTTATATTCATAATCACTTGTGTATTTATATTATTTATGTTCTTATTATTTAGTAATTTTATAGGACTTTCAATTTCTAGTAACAAAAAAGAAATTGGCATTTTAAGAGCAATAGGAGCAAGTAGAAATGATATTGTAAAAATATATGGATATGAATCAATAATTCTTGGAATTATATCTTGGTTATTATCATTAGTTGGATTCTATGTACTATGTGATTTTGTAAATAAATTCTTTGGAAATACTGATTACTATACATTGAATGTAATAGTATTAAATCCAATTACAATAGTTATAATGTTAGTATTTACAATATGTATTGCTATTATTATTTCAAGTTCATACATAAATAAAATATCTAAAATAAAACCTATTGATGTAATATTAAATAAAGAATAAAATGTTATTAACTGATGGAATCATCAGTTTTTAATTTTTGTATAATTAATATAACTCAAGCAATACTTCGTGTTAAATATGATAGTAATAAGCTATTATGAATGCGAAAGGAGAAGAAATATGAATCAAGAAAAAATTGGAAAATATATTTCAGAAAAAAGAAAGGAAAAGAAGATAACTCAAGAAGAATTAGCAGAAAAGTTAGGAGTATCAGATAGAGCGATATCAAATTGGGAAAATGGTAAAAACATGCCAGATTTATCATTATTTAAACCATTATGTAAAGAACTTGGAATTACTATAAATGATTTAATGAGTGGGGAAGATGTTGATGATAATAAATATATAGAGTCATTAGAAGAAAATATTGTGGATATGGTAAATGAACTTGAAAAAAAGAAAAAGAAAAAAATCAGAAGACTTATAATTATCTTTATTTTAATTGTTGCTTTTGTTATTTCTATACCATTTATAAATTATTATTATGAATTTGATGCTAAATATGATTCTAGAGTTATGAAATGTGAAATAGAAGGTAATGATATAGAGTTTGCTGCTACTGGTCAAAGTGTATTGAATATGTATCATACATGTAGAAAAATAGAAAATGAAAGCATATGCTTTTTTCATACAACAGTTAGTATATATAATAAGCAAAGAAGTAGATGGGAATATTTTGAATCTATGGCTAGATTGTTAGAAGGGAAGAAAGTCTCTTTTGGATCTATTGAAAATATTAAAGCACCTACATCAAATATAAAAGTATATTATACTGATTATTCAATTAAAAAAGTTGAAAAAGCATCAAGAAAAGAACTTGAAAACATAATTAATAATTCATACTTAATGTGTGAATCTAAAGAAATTAAACAAGGATAATTGTTTCCTTGTTTTAAATTGTTAAACTCTACGAATCGTTTATTTAATTTATTCATTTTATATTGTAAAATAATATTAGGTGATAGGAATGGATCAAGAAAAAATCGGATCTTTTATATCTAAACTAAGAAAAGAAAAAAATATGACGCAAGTAGAACTTGCAGAAAAAATAGGCGTTACTGATAAAGCAATTAGTAAATGGGAAAATGGAAGAGGTCTTCCTGATATTTCATGTTTGACTTTATTAAGTAAAGAATTTGGTATATCATTAAATGAACTTATTAGTGGAGAAAGATTAAATAAAAAAGAATATCAAGAAGTGTTTGAACAAAACATTTATAAATCTATTGAATCACAAAATAAATTTATTAATAAAATAAAAAAAATATTAAAGGTAATATTTATAATTGTATCCATCAATGTTATATTCTTAACTGAAGAGTGTATAAGGTTATATTATGGATTTGGAAGACCATTAATAGTATTTTCAAATGATATTTATATTGAAGCTGGAGAATTTTTATATCATGTATATGATGGTGGATATACAAGTTATTTATTTAGTATAAAATATTCTGAAGTTCAAAGTGAAGATGCTGGTGACTTATTTTATGTAAATAAATATGGCTTTTATTTATTTCATAATATAAAGATATGGGAACACATAGATAAAGATATACCAATATATGAATTAGTTAATGTATTAGATAAAGTATCAATGAAAATTGTTAATATAGATGATAATATTACAATTAGAATTAAAGATGAGAGTGCAAAAGATTACATTTATAATGACTGGTATAAAATAGAAATAGATACTGGTGGGTTTGGATGGACTGAATATTTTAAAAATAACAATTATTATAATAGTAGTAAAAAAGAATATAAAATAAATAATGGATATATAAATATGACAATTAATTATAAAGAAAAGTATAAAGAACTAAAAAAAGGAAAGTATAGATTGATCAAATATTTATATGATAAAAAAACAAATACTAATAAATACTTTTTTGTAGACTTTGAAATTGAATAGTTTTTTAAGGAGTATATGATGAAAAAAATAGTTAAATTTTTGATATTAATGATTTTACCTTTTATATTTTATGGCTGTAGTTTACAAGATGGAGATATTACTAATACTGAAAAAATAAGAGTTGAATCAAATATTTATAGTGAAGATGATTTAAATGAAGGCATTGAAGTTGTTTTTAAATATTTCAAAAAAGAGTATAAAGGTTGTGAACTCTTAAATATAAAATATGTTGGAGATGATAAAAACACATATGATGATTGGGCCAAAAGAAATAATAAAGAAGAATCAATTGCATTTATTTCTGATTTTATTGTTCATGATAATAGTAAAGTACAGTCTTTAAATGAAGATAAATATACTAATTGGAACTGGATATTAGTTAGAAACAAAGGAGAAAATTGGATTCTTGTTGATAATGGATATTAGGACTTGCAAATTATAGTTAAATATGGTACATTTTTATCAGTTAGTAAAATATTACTACTTATTATTTTGTGAATCTTGGTTGTTCTACACAATGCAGATTCGTAGACTTTGAAATTGAATAGTTTTTTAAGGAGTATATGATGAAAAAAATAGTTAAATTTTTGATATTAATGATTTTACCTTTTATATTTTATGGCTGTAGTTTACAAGATGGAGATATTACTAATA
>JAEEGI010022967.1_pt1 | contig 12281 bp, 8 predicted proteins | sample 8958751 | NCBI WGS metagenome assembly JAEEGI01 (sample SAMN16246545, study PRJNA631951) | gut metagenome | biome: gut microbiome; feature: rumen; material: KS-attached | host: Bos | place: Iran: Karaj | collected 2018-10 | reverse complement strand
TTCCTCCCTTATTCTTCAATATCCATTTCAAACGTGCCGCCGCTCTCCACAGTGAAACCGTTTTTAATCATGATTTCTTTATTCGCCTTCAAAGTTACAGTTTTTCCCGAACTTACAACGACATTCCGAGGGGGTTATTTGTTGATATATTTCTTACCCTTTTGGATGTAAATTTCCCTTTGCTTGGGATTCACCCTCTTAAATTTTCAATGGAAAGAGTATTCAGAAAGGATAACCGATAGCGAAATGGAGGGTAAGGCCGTCCTTGAACTTACCGATGTTGTAGTAGCCTCGGCGCCCATTGTCAGCCGGGTCGTGGAGTGCAACGCCGAGATCGAAACGGAGGATAAGGAAGTCAAGGTCATAGCGCAGACCTATGCCGGTGCCGAGGGCAATGTCTTTGGCAAAATGCTTCAGTTTGAACGTACCCCCGGGACGATGCTCATCTTCGTGCATGAGCCACACGTTGCCGGCATCAACAAAAAGGGCACCGCCGAGACTGCCGAAAACGGGGAAGCGAAACTCGACGTTGGCTTCGAGCTTGATGTCGCCGGTTTGGTCCATATAAGAGTAGCGCGAACGAGGGGTGTAGAAACGCCCGGGTCCGACGGTGCGGATGGTGAAGGCACGGATGCTGTTGGCTCCGCCCACGTAGAACTGGTCGCTGTAGGGGGCAAAGCGTGAGTTGCCGTAGGTCCACACGACGCCGCCCATGAGACGCGTGGCGAGGTGATAATTCCCTCTCAACTTAAAGTCATTGTGAAGCTCTGTGGTGAGTTTCAGATATTGTGCGAAAGGATTGTTGAACAATTCCTTGTTTTGCTTGCTAAACTTCTCGCCTGCCATGGCGTAGATGGCTGAAGTGAAGTTACCGGCCTCCTTGACGGAGAGCTGCCACCAGAGGGGGTTGCGGTGGCGGCGCGAGGAGGTGTAGGTATAGGTGTATTGCATGGCGGGTACGAAGCGGTCGCGCATACTGGCGTAGAGGGCGGGGTTGACCTGCATGATGGAGTCGAACTCGTGGGTGCTGTTTATCATCTTGTCGTAGGACAGGGAGAAGGGCGTGAGTTCATGGCGCGAGGTGCGCGTCTTGTGCCACGAGTAGGTGGCATCGAGTCCGAGGGTGAAGAGGTTGAAGTAGCCCGAACGGTTGAGCCAGTCGGCGTTGAAGGCAAACTTGGTGCTGGTGGGGAAGCGGAACTGGTGACGGCTGATGCCGGGGAAGACCACGCGGGGGATGTCGAGGGACAACTGCGTGCCCACTTCGTAGGAATTGAAGAAGGCATCGCGCTTCACGGTCTCGCCGTTTGTGCGCCACTCGTAAGAGCCGAAGAGTTTGAAGTTAAGCAACTCGGCCCCGCGGAAAGCGTTCTTCTTCTGCAAACCGATGGAGAGTCCCGGACCGATGCGATCACCGTTCTTCTCGGTGACATTCGTTTCGAAGTCGAAAGTGTAGCGTTTGTCTAGCACGGCCGTGACGAGCAGGTCGAGGGTGTCGCAGGTCTGGGTGGTGTCTCGGCGGGCGTAGCTGATGTTGACCTGATTGAAGATGCCCAAGCCCGAAAGCATCTCCTGAGTGCGCTCTTCGTCACGCTGACGGTAGAGACGGCCCGGGCGGTGGGCGATATTCTGAAGCATGACCATCGGATAGAGCGGCGGACGACGGCCGGAATGGTTGATGGTGACCGAGCGGCGTGTAAAGGAATTGGTAAGGGTGTCGCCCGCATGACGCAACACGTTGATATAGGTACGGCCCATGTAGTAACGCTTGTAGAAGAAGCCAGGCAGGTTGGTCTTGGGCTCTATGCGTAGTTGCACCTTGTGGGGCACGGCAAAGGTGTCGGCCTTGTAGGTGGCCAGACTGGCCTTGTAGTAATAGAATCCGGCGTTGCGGTAGATATTCTCCAGACGGGTCTGCTCGTTTGTCAGGTTGAGCACGCTGAAAGGGTCGTCCTTCTTGAGGAGAGGCGTACGCCAGGGACGCGGAATCAAACTGTCGGGCATTGTGGGGAAGCCGCGGTATTCCACGGAGTCAAGACGGAACACCCGGCCGGGGGTGACGTAATAATTAATCTTGGCCTTACGGGGATTACGGGCCGGCTCTATCTCCGATTTTACCTTGGCGTGGAAGTAGCCGTAATTGTGAAGCGTGTTGGTAGCTATCTTGACTCGGGTCTCGGGATTGACGGTAGAGATGAGCACGGGCTCCGAAGCGAAAGTCTTGTACATCCATTTGGCCGACTTGGTGTCGCGATTAACATAACGGTTGTAGGCCCAGAGCCCCAGAGGAATGGGAAAACGGTAGTAGGCACTGCCGAAAAGGGCATTGTTGGGTGCGGCCTCAAGCACGGCATTGACTTCGAGCTCGGCAGCTTCCAGTTCCTTCTCTGCCGTTTCTTTCTCAGCACGCGCGACGGCACGCTCTTCTTTTGTCAGTTTCGTCTGGTCCGTCTGTTCGGCATCTCTAGGAGGCGGCGCCGACTCACCACTGAGCACGGCATCGATACGCTGGGCAGCATCGGCTATGGCCGTGATAACACCGGTGGAATCTTTGTGGTGACGATGGTGCTTCTTCTGCTTCCTCTGCTTGGGCTGCTCACCTTCCTCCAAATAGTCGATGCGATTCACTCCCGTATAGAGTGTTTCACCCTCGGGCAAATTGCTCGTGACGGAACAGGAGCCCAGCCACGGCAGCACTAGAACGGAGAAAAGAAGCAGACGGATCAGTTTCATTGGTTTTATTTTCGGGAATTATCACTTTCAGGGGCAGTGGCCGCCTTGTCTTTACGTTTGCGGAAGATGAAGAGGTCACCGAACGAATCGGTCTTCTTGCGGAGCACCAAACCGGCACCGGCAGTGGAATAAACACCTTCGAGCGGATCGACATTGTCGTGGTCGTAGAAGATGCGCAGGTTTCGCGTGTCAGTTTTGCCGAGTCTGTATTCAAACGAAACGTTGTCGATGAAGCTTTGGTTCTCATCGGAATTGTTGGAACCGGTCGTCACCTTTCCGCCTATTTTGAATGTCACACGGTCGTTCCACAGACGTTTGGCAAATTGGAAGGAATAGTCGGTCTGGGCATTACCCGTAGAAGAGGTACTGCCTTCCACGCCCACGGTGACGTCAATGGTTTTGAGCGTGGAGCCGGCGATGTTCTGGATTTCACTCTGAAGGAAGGCATTAAGCGCATTGTTGGCCTGGAAAGACGACTTGTTGGTCGACGTCAGGTACATGCCTGTCGCCAACATACTGAGCGCTAACTTGCTGCGTTCTTCTTTCGACATGGAGGCCAGTTCGTTCTGCACGTTCATGTCTTCCGGCGCATCGATAAGGAACTCCAGCCCCATGTCATTCAAGGTCTGTGAAATGGCCACGCCCACGTTAAAGGTTACCATACGTGTGGAACCTCCGCCGTCGTTGACGGATGCACGCGTCGTTTCCATTGCCGTGATGTGGAGAGTGGGGTTATAGGGATCACCATTAAACGAAATATAACTGCCCTCGGTGAGCACAAACGTCTTAAGAGGAATAAACGGCAAGGCATATTTCATTTCACCTTCACCCAAAGTGAAACGACCCACAAGGTTTATCTCACCATTGGGGAAATACTTCAAATCCAAATTGCCGCCACCCATGCAATCGAAATAACTGCTGCCGTCGGCACTCAGTTCGCAATGCATCTTAGCCGAATTGCTCACGTTCACATTAAGCATCATAAACATGCCGCTGGCAGGAGTCGATTCCGTTGTGGCCACCGTAGCCGTATCGCTGAAATCGACAAATTCCACTAGGCCACTCAGGCGGTCTTCCACAGTTAAGGGCGAATCTTTCATAACATAGGTCATATTTGTATTTCCCAAAACTTTGAGATTGCCGCGAAGAATCATAAAGTCCGTTGTACCTTTGAGCGTAGCATCAATGTCGGAATAAACCTTGCCGAACAAGACGGTTTCCTTAGTACGGGGCGAGTTGACCACTTCAAAATTTTTCGCCTTAAAGGCCATGTCCAGTTTGATGGCGTCAAGGTTGCTGAAGTCCACGTCTCCACTAACCACCAGAGGATTGGTTGACGACTTGGAATACATGTTGTGTCCTTCCATATGGAGTTTGCTGCCCACGATGTCCACCGGTTTGTCTTCCACGCTCAAGTCAACACCATAGAGAGGAGACAGGATGTGCAAAGAATCGGGTATTACCTGCCCGTCGATGACAATATTTGAAGTGGGACCGCTCACACTCATCTGTCCATTCAGATTGCCGGCCAAAGCAACCGTACCATCGTCCGCAAGGAAACCGTTGACCATAGCTGCGGGGAAGTCCAGCAGATTAACCTCAGCTTCCACACGGCCGTCGCCATCGCTGAAATAGTCACCAAAAAGGTTCAGCACTTCGGCATCGTGATTATTGATTGTTGCGGCCAGATAGTGATCGCTATCACTCTTTGGCAAATAGACCAGTTCAGCGCCCAGATTGCCCATCGGCATTCCTTCGTAACCGAATCCGTCAATATCAAGCGCCGCCACAGCAGACATCACGTCATTGTCCCATTTTACGTGAACGTCACCGCCGAGCAGGCCGTCCAATTTCGGCATGAAAGGCAGCACTGACGACAGTTCACCCAGATTCACACGAGCCAAGCTGACCGTCACATCGCGGGTGGAATCGCCTTCAGGCGTCGTAATCTTCAGACCTGTGTGGTCGTCGGCCAACAAATCAACATCAGCACTGATATGCCTGTCGCCGCCCAACGTGAAATAGTTATTCTTATTTACCTTAAATTTCCTGTAGGCAATGGTCGACGTTTCCGGGAAAAGACTGAACGTCAAATCGCCGTTTTCAGCCATCAGCGCCTTCACACCTACATCCAAGCCTTCCACGCCATGTTCATCCTTGAAGAGTGTTTCCAACAACACGCCGTTGCTCAGCACTTGGCCGGCCACGTTGGCTTTAAACTTGTTAGGATTCTTGCGGCTGGTATTTTCCACCTGTGCTTTCAGGCGTAATCCCGTCGTATCTTGGAATACGTGAAGTTTCGTCTCGTCTAAAAGCAATGAGCCCGTGTTGAAAGCCAATAGGCGGGCATCACCCTGTAAGCCGCGTCCGTTGACCATGCTCATGTCTACCGACAAACTGTCCATGTCGTAGCCTGCGAAGTGCAACAAACTGCTTATGGGATTGTTCTTACCGGCAGTGATAAACAGGTTCATGTTTGGCATCAGCGTGGAGAGTTCCTGCTGATCCAGATGGGCTGCTTTCACTTGTTCCATTGCACGGTCAACCAATTTGCCAAACAGGTCTGCAATCTTGTCCAGACCTTCGCCCGAGTTCAAGCGTAACGTCAAGTCGCCCGAATTGACGCGGGCCATAGTGGTGTCAGGCGTTGTATTGAAGCTGAACGACACGTCGTCGGCTGGATAGCCCATCGTAGGCGACACCAGATTGATGTTTTGCAAATCGCCGCGGGCAGCAATCCGTTTGCCGTCATCGGAAATACAAACCTCCACGTCCACGTCGCCCATCATGTATATAGAGTCGGCCGATTCCAAGAAGTAATGCAGGTCAACATCGTCCACACGTCCCTTGATGTAGGTGCACAGCCCGTCTTTCATCAGGTCTGCCGTCACGTTGAGGTCACCGTTGAGCATCTTATTGGCCGACTGCACGCGGGCCGTGGCCTTGCCGTCCTTCATGAGGGCATCGAAATGCACATTGTTGAGCGGCATGCCGTCATAAGTCAACGATTGGATGTTTCCATGCGCTTTCAAGCGTGTCTTCTTGTTCGTAAAGTCGAAACCATTGCCCTCCACCGTAGCCATGGCCGTCAGGGGCGACATGGGCTGGTCGGGCAGGAACGATTTCACAGGGAAATTCCGCGCTTTCAGGTCGGCTTTGTAGGTTTCCGTATCGGTGTTTATCGAGCCGTTCACGGCCAATGAGCCATTGCCCACATGGAGCGTGCTGTTCGTATTGTAATTGTTACCACGGAAGCCCAAGGTTCCTCCCATAAGCATGTTGTTCGGCACATCCACCGTCTTGCGCACATCGGCCGGCAGGGCCTTGTTCAGAATGGGTTTCAGGTTACCCGTCCGCAGATTATATTTCAGGTTGCCGTACCGCGAAGGTTCCGTCACATTACCCACATAACCGCTGGCGTCGAGCGTGGCATAATTGCCCAACGAAGCCTTCATGCGGTGCACGTTCATATAGTCCATGTTGCCACTCACGTGGCCGTCCACGTTCAGGCGCTCATTGGGATAATATAGTGCAATGTCCTTCGCCGACTCGCCGGCAAACTTCATCACGTCGTCACGCCCTATGTAACCCTTTATCTTGGCGTCCATCTGAGCCGTTTTACCATTCTTCAGGGCATCCCAAGGCATTTTCACGCTCACATCCAGATTGGACGACGGTGTGTGCAGCGACATTGAGGGTACAGTCACGCCCTCGTCGTCGAGTGCCACTGAAGCATCCATATTATCGAGTTTCAATCCGCTATTTTTCTCTTCCAACGACAGTTTCGAATCCCTCATCTTGAGTTTTCCGTCGGAATAGCTCAAGTCTTTGGCCGTCAAGTTCAGATTTCTCACGTCCAGGTGATTCGGGTCGAGCCCTTCCCGGGTTCGCGGCTCATGGGGCAGATCATACTTCACCGCACTGTCTTTCATGTCCAGTTGCTTCACGCGGTATTCCGGTTTCTTCATGTCCACGTACACGTCCTTCGCCTCGGCCTTCCCCAAGTCGGCGGCCACGCGCATGGAGTCGCCCGGTGCCTGCATGTAGAATTTCGTGTTTTCCACGTCAGCCTGCTTCACCTTGATTTTCCATTTCAGCGGGTCACTTTGCGTCGTGTCTTCCTGCGCCGTGTCGCTCAGAAGCACCTGCACGTCACTGTCCTTCAACTTGATGCGCGACACATCGAGCACCTCATCCTTCAGGTCGGCCACCGTCGGGTCTTCCACCTTCAGTTCCCCCACCCGTCCTTTGATACGCGTGTCGGCGATATGGTCCTTCGTGTCCATCTTCACATTTTTGAGACTCAACTCCGAAAGGTCCACTTTCTTCTTCAGCAACGGCCAGAATTTCACCCCCATCCGCATCGATTCGGCCGCCAACACGGTGTCGCCCTTCTCTGTGGCCAACACGTTGTCCACCTCCAAATCCAGAGGAAACTTCAGACGCACACGGTCCACGCTGACGTCCATCCCCGTCTTTTCCGACAGGTAATCCGCCAGTTTGTCCTTCGCATAATCCTGAACGGGAGGCAGATACAACGCCCCTACAGCCATTGCCGCTGCCACCACGGGCGCAGCCACAGCCATACCGACCCACTTCAGAAGTTTCTTCAATCGCATGGGATAACTGATATTCAAGATGCAAAGGTACACTTTTCAAATGAATAATTAAGAATGTACCATTAAAAATGACGTCTTCTCGATAAACTCGGCGTTCTCCGAGTATTCTACTTACGAACTAAACACGCTCGTTTTTTGACGTTCCTCCTCTTGCAGAGTTCAGATTTCGGAACGTAAAAGTCGGAATTCAGAATGCAGAAGCGGCGTCTCAAAATTTTGAGACGCCGCTTCTGTTTTACCATATCCATCGTTCGCTGAAAATCAGCGCGTTACGAAACGTCGGATTTTAGGGTAAAAATTTTTGACAAAAATATAGGAGATTCAATAGTAAAGCAACAGGCCGGCCAGCCCGCAGAGCAGTATCATGCGGATGGGATTGACCTTGAAATACTGGGTCCCAATGAAGGTGGAGAAAAAGAGGAAGAGGCTGATGTAGAACTGCCAGGGCGATTCGGAGGGGGCGCTGAAGTTTTCGCGCGTCATCAGCAGAATGGCGGCGGCGGCAATGAGACCGACCACCGTGGGGCGCAATACGGAAAACATGCTTTCCACCACGGCATTCTGACGGTATTTCCGAAAAGCTTTCACGACCAGCAGCATCAGCAGGAACGAGGGCAACACCACGGCCAGTGTGGCCAGGAAACTGCCCAGCATACCCCACGCGGCGGAGTAGCCGGCATGCGTAACGGCGGCATAACCCACATAGGTGGCCGAATTGATGCCGATGGGCCCGGGCGTGACTTGGCTCACGGCCACGATGTCGGTGAATTCGGCTCCCGTGAGCCAGGCATGTTCACTCACTACTTCGCCCTGGATGAGCGAGAGCATGGCGTAGCCACCTCCAAAACCGAAGAGGCCTATCTTGAAAAATGTGAGAAACAGTTCGACAAATATCATGGCTCTTGGGTGAGTTTACCATAGAAGAAACCGCCGGCGGCCACGAGGGCCACCACATAGACGGGCGACACGCCCAGCAGACAGATGGCCAGCACGGTGAAAACCGGCAGCCAGAGGTTGGTCAGCGTGATGCGGGCGGCGCGTGCCAAGCGGAAACACGGCGCGGCAATGAGGGCCACCACGGCGGGACGGATGCCCTTGAAGATAGCCTCGACCACGCGGTTTTCGGCGAAGCGGGTGAAGAACATCGCGATGAGCAATATCATCAGGAAACTGGGCAGGATGGTACCCAGCGAAAAGGCCACGCTGCCGCGCAGGCCACGCAGGCGGTGACCGATGTAAATGCTGAAATTGACGGCGAACACGCCGGGCAACGACTGCGACACGGCCATGAGATCGAGGAAGTCCTCGCGGTTGAGCCACTGCTTGCGGTTCACCACCTCCTGCTCAATGAGCGGAATCATGGCGTAGCCGCCTCCCAAGGTGAAGCAGCCTATCTTGAAAAACGTTTTGAAACCTTCCCAGCAAATGCTCATACACCCGTTTTATGTTTTGGCCCTTATCTTGTCCACCATAAGGGCAATGGCCCCGTCGCCAGTCACGTTGCAGGCCGTGCCGAAACTGTCCATCGTAATATAGAGCGCAATCATGAGCGCCTGCATTTGCTCATTGAAACCCAGCATGGACGCCAACACGCCCAAGGCGGCCATGATGGCTCCGCCGGGCACACCTGGAGCCGCCACCATCATCACACCGAGCATCAGTATGAAGCCAATAAACTGGGCGGTGGTAAAAGGTTGGCCCGTCATGAGCATCAGGGCCACGGCACAGGAAACTATCTTCAGGCAACTGCCGGACAGATGAATGGTGGCACACAGGGGAATGGCAAAACCGGTCACTCCCTCGCTCACGCCGTTCTTCAGCGTCTGGCGCACTGTCACGGGGATGGTGGCCGCTGAACTCGAAGTGCCCAAGGCTGTGAAATAGGCCGGCATCATATTATACAAAAGGCGGAGTGGATTGCGACGTGTCACCATACCCGCCACGCAGTACTGCAGAAGAAGCCAAACCACGTGCATCGCGAAGATGACGGCAATAACGGCCACGAACACGTTCAGCACGCGCCACGCCTGCCCAGTCTTCGTCATAGTGAGAAAGATGCCAAAAATGTATATGGGCAGCAGAGGGATGACAATCACCTCGATGGTGCGCACGATGATGCGTTTGAAGTCAATCGCAACCCCTTTCAAGACGCGAGCACCCAATGTTGCGATGCCCAAGCCTACGACAAAAGCCAACACCAGCGCCGACATCACGTCGAACAGGGGCGGGATGGCAATGGTAAAAAACGGCGCCACTTCGCTCGCCGGCTGCAATGAGGCCGTATCTACAGTGGGCGGTATCAGATTGGGGAACACCGCCGCGCTGGTCATATAGGACAGGACACCGGCCACTATGGTGGAACCGTAGGCCAGCACCACCGTAAGCAACAGCAGACGGCCCGCGCCACGGCCTATGTCGGCGATGGCCGGAGTGACTAATCCAACGATAATGAGGGGGATGAGAAATTGCAAGAGGTTACCAAAAATGCCGTTGAACGTGGCAAACAGACGCACTGTCCATTCCGGCAGGACACCGCCCAGAGCGACGCCCAGCCCGATGGCCACAACTATCCACGCCAACAACGGCAGGCGGAGCAATTTCATGCGACAACGCTTATGTTCATACATTCATAGTCCCCGGAAGGCTCGGAGAACTATGAACATCGCGGGGCAACGCCCCGTATTATTTCTTTTCTTCGCTTTCGGCCGGTTTTTCCTTGTCCTCAAAGTCGAACTTGCCGTCGCTGGCGTCCTTGAAACTTTTCACGCCTTTGCCCAAACCTTTCGTGAGTTCGGGAATCTTTTTGCCGCCAAAGAGCAGCAGCACGATGAGGGCAATAATGATGATTTCGCCCGTGCCGATGTTTCCTAAAAACAACATTGTCATACTATATTATTTTTTGTTATTCAAAAAGTCTTTCCACCATTTTAACCATAAAGGCAAGAAAAACAGGATTACGAGAAAAAACAATGCAATGATGACGAGTTCGCCCGCACCGATGTTGCCCAAAAACAATGGAACCATAACTTATACTTTTGAGATTTGGGACAAATTTACGAAGTTTCCGCCATATCGGTCCGCTTTCCGACAAAAAACTTTGCAAAGATTTCATGAAATCACAGAGAAGCCACTTCGAACGGCCGAAAAGGCGTTTCGGAAAAACTATCTCCCATTTCGTTTTTCCGAAAAACGGATATCGGAAAACTTTTTCGTAACTTCGCGCCGCAAACTGAGAAGCGCGTGAACTGGAAACGTTTTATGCAAGGCAACTGGCCCTACTACATTCTGGCGGTGAGCATCACGGCGGTGTGGGGCTCCACTTTCGCCGCCACCAAGATACTCATGAACGGCGGTCTGTCGCCCATGGGCATCTTTACCATCCGTTTCCTGTTGGCATGGCTGGTCATGCTCGCCCTGTTCCACCGGAGGCTGTGGGCGCAGTCGGTGTTCGACGAACTGAAGCTGGTGCTGGCCGGTGTGTTGGGCGGTTCACTCTACTATTGGTTGCAGAACACGGCGCTCCAGCTGTCGCAAACCACCAACGTGTCGTTTCTGCTGAGTTTCTGCCCGCTCATCACCATTCTGTTGGCCGTCGCCTTCTTCAAGGACCAGCGAATCACGTCGCGCCACCTCGTTGGCCTCGCCATTGCCATCGGCGGAACGGCGCTTGTCATCTTCAGCGGACAGACGGAGCTCCACATCGCTCCCGCCGGCGACATCCTGGCCCTGCTGGCCGCCACCACGTGGGGCTTTTACACGCAACTCATCCGCCCCATGACACAGCGTTACGAGGGCACCTTCATGGCGCGCAAGGTTTTCTTCTATGGCATGCTGACTTCCTTGCCCATATTTTTCTCCGGGCCATGGCAAAGTGACGTGCAGAAGTTTACTTTCAACATGGAAGTGACACTGAGCATCCTCTACCTCACGCTGCTCGCCTCCATCTTCTGCTATTTGGTATTCAACGCCATCATACGCAAACTCGGGCCTGTACGCTCAGCCTCGTTTCTCTACCTCGACCCCGTATTCTCCACCCTGTTCTCGTTCCTCTTCATGGACGAAATCATGACGCCCACCCTAGCATCTGGTCTGGCCCTCATCCTCAGTGGCGTCATCATCGCCCAGCGTGCAAAAGGGTGAGTTAACAATTCTCAATTTGCGGTTCACGATTCTCAACTTTATTCAGTAACTTTGCAAGCGGTATGAACTCATCAAGTAAAACGACATTCCAACTGCATGATTTGAAGACGGGCTACCGTTTGCAACGTCGCGACATCGTTTTGTCCGCCAACCTGGAGGCAACTCTGACGGGGGGCGAACTGACGTGTCTCCTCGGGCCGAACGGAGCGGGCAAGTCGACCTTACTGCGCACCATGGCACGTTTCCAACCCGCATTGGACGGTGAAGTGCAGCTGTTCGGCCAACCGCTCGAAAGTTACACGGCCGAGAAACTGGCCCGCCACGTCGGAGTGGTACTGACCGACAAATTACCCTCGTCAAGCCTGCGGGCAGAAGAATTGGTAAGCATGGGACGCATGCCTTACACCGGCTTTTGGGGAACACTCACGGCCGACGACCGGCAGGCAGTGGACGAAGCGCTCGACATGGTGGGCATGACAGCCTTCCGTCGGCGCCGGCTGGCCACGTTGAGCGACGGCGAACAGCAAAAACTCATGATTGCCAAGGCTCTGGCCCAACAGACACCCGTCATCTTGCTCGACGAACCCGTGGCTTTCCTTGATTTCCCAAGCAAAGTCGAAATACTGACACTTTTACGCCGGCTGGCACGCGAACAAGGGAAAGCCATCCTCTTGTCCATTCATGACTTGGAACTGGCTTTGCAAACAGCAGACCGCTTGTGGCTTCTCGATGCTGAAGGGCATCTCTCGCAAGGCACACCCAAAGAACTGGCGCAAAACGGCAGCCTCG
>JAEEGI010022964.1_pt1 | contig 12282 bp, 10 predicted proteins | sample 8958751 | NCBI WGS metagenome assembly JAEEGI01 (sample SAMN16246545, study PRJNA631951) | gut metagenome | biome: gut microbiome; feature: rumen; material: KS-attached | host: Bos | place: Iran: Karaj | collected 2018-10 | reverse complement strand
GACGACAAGGTGTGCCTGACAAATGTGAACCGGCAGCTGTACGCGACGCGGTCCACGGTGGGCCGGTACAAGGTGGAGGTGGCGGAGGAACGCATCCGCGATATCAACCCGGACTGCCGGGTGCGCGCGTGGAAGACGTTCTATATGCCTGACACCCAGGACCAGTTTGACTTTACCGAATACGACTATATTGTGGACGCGATTGACACCGTGAAGGGAAAACTGACGCTGGTGGAAGCGGCAAAGGCGGCGGGAACGCCCATCATCTCCTGCATGGGAGCAGGTAACAAGACGGACCCCACCGCGTTCCGTGTGGCCGATATCTACAAGACATCGGTGTGCCCGCTGGCCCGGGTGATGCGGGCGGAATGCCGCAAGCGCCGGATCAAACACCTGAAGGTGGTATATTCCACGGAAATCCCGACGCGCCCGCTGGAGGACCCGGCCATCAGCTGCCGGAACCACTGCATCTGCCCGCCGGACACCCGGAAGTGCACCGTGCGCCGGGACATTCCCGGATCCACGGCGTTTGTGCCGTCCGTGGCGGGGCTGATCCTCGCCGGCGAAGTGGTGAAGGACCTGCTGCAGAAATAACCCCGGAGTGAACCGGCAGAAAGCCCCCGGCCCTGTGCGCCGGGGGTTTTCGCGTGCCGCGGGAAGGGCTTTCCGGACAAAGCTTAAGAAAACAGGGCGGTTTTTCGCGGTTTTTTAATCTGATTCTCATTTAAAAGTAAGCTGTTTCTCAAGCAACGCTGTGCAGGGCATGGTATCATGCCGGTGTCGGGTGGGAGAACCCGGCAGTGAAAGGAGAACGAAAATGGCGACTTACTCGATGGAAGACATTGAACTGATCCGCCGGAAGAGCGGGATCACCTATGAAGAAGCGGTATCCATGCTGGATTACCACAACGGGGATGTGGCCCGCGTGCTGAGCGACCTGGAAAAGAACGGCCGGCTGCATGAAGTGAACACCACCCGGACCCAGGCGCCCCAGGCAGACAGCAACAAAAAGGGAGGAAAATTCATGAACTTCATCCAGAAAATGATCCGGACCCGCATCAAGGTTCGCAAGGGAGATACACTGATCATCAACCTGTCCGTGCTCTTCGTCGTGGCCGCCGCCCTGCTGATGGGCCTGCACCGCGCGTTCGGCATCGCGGCGATCGGCCTGATCCTCGGCCTGATGATGGGCTACCAGATCAACATCGACAACAATGACGAAGCTTTCACCCAGGAGAAGGTGGAGAAGATCGTCCGCAACGCCGCTGACAACGTGAAGAAGACCGTGAACGGCATCTCCCGCGAGATCAACAGCGCCGTGGAGAAGAAAAAGGCTGAGGAAGCTGCGAAGGCCGCTGCCGCCCCGGAAGCCCCTGCCGCTGAACCTGTGAAGGCCGCGCCTGTGATGGCGGAGACCGTGAAGGCCGAACCCGTAAAGGATATGAACGCTGAGATCCTGCAGGAAATGGACCGCCAGCTGAACGGGCCCGCTGTTCCCACGATCCAGGTGCCGCTGCGCTCCGAGAGCACGGACGGCAGCGTGGAAGTTGTGGAAGACGGAAACGGCTACCATACCGCCACGATCGGGTAATGAACCCGGTTTTCCTGAGGACCGTTGTGTGATACAATGGGCGCTGAGGGAGGGAGAACACAGTGAGCAAGATCCTGGTGATTGAGGACGAACGGAAGATCGCGCGCTTCCTGGAGCTGGAGCTCCGCCATGAAGGCTATGATGTGGAGACGGCCGGGGACGGCCGGACCGGACTGGAGCGCGCCCTGGAGGGATCTCCCGACCTGCTGGTGCTGGACCTGATGCTGCCGGAACTGAGCGGCATCGAGGTATGCCGCCGGCTGCGGCATGAAAGTGACGTGCCGATCATCATGCTGACCGCCAAGGACGACGTGTCGGACAAGGTGATGGGCCTGGATATGGGCGCGGACGATTATATGACCAAGCCCTTCGCGATTGAGGAACTGCTGGCGCGGATCCGCGTCGCCCTGCGCAAGCCGCGGGCGGTGAAGGAAGCGCCGGCGGAGGCGGAGATCTGCCGGATCGGGCAGCTCTCCGTCAACCCCGCGAACTATGAGGTCCGCTTCGGGGACGAGCTGCTGCAGCTGACCAAGAAGGAATACGACCTCCTGTACTACCTGATGACCCACCGCGACCGGGCGGTGACCCGGGATGAGCTGCTGGAGAACATCTGGGGATACGAATATACCGGGGACACCAATGTGGTGGACGTTTACATCCGCTACCTGCGGCACAAGATTGACGAACGCTTCGGCGTAAAAACCATCCAGACCATCCGGTCGGTGGGATATCTGTTCAGCTATGAGTGAAAAGAAACAGGCACAAAGCGTGCGGGAAGCCCGTACTTATAACCAGGCGGCAGAGACCGTGCATGCCGGACTGGGGCGCATCAGCTCCCGGATCCGGCTTTCCCTGTCGCTGCGGATTGCCGGGCATTACTGCGGACGGCTGGCGCGCACATTCCTGCTGGCGGCGGTGATCATGACCCTGGCCCTGGCGGCCGGCAATGTTCCGGGCGCCATCTCGCTGGCGCGGCGCGTGGCCACGGAAGCGCCGGACCTGGAGGATGGACGGTACAGCCAGCTGATCCTGCAGGACGCCCGCGCGGACGCCGTGATGGTGGAACGGACGGCGCCGGAGAACTTCGGTGACCAGGTGAAGGAATTCTTTACCGTGCTGACATCCGGCGGGGCGCCGTGGCGCCCGGTATTCATGCTGGACAACGGAACGGAAGGGCATATTATCCGGCTGTCGCTGGACCTGCGGGAAAGCCTGTTCATCTGGGCGGCGATGATCGCCGGGATCGTCCTGGCGGACCTGCTGCGGATGATGTCCTTCCTGCGGCGGCGGAAGGTGCTGGACAAGAAGGTGCTTTCCCCGATCCGCGAAATGACGGAGATTACGAAAACCCTGTCGGCGGCGAACCTGTCCAACCGGATCAACGTCGCAGGAATGAAATATGAGCTGCAGGACCTGGCGGTGGTCATCAACTCCATGCTGGACCGGATTGAGCAGAGCTACAACAGCCAGAAGCAGTTTGTTTCCGACGCGTCCCACGAGCTGCGGACCCCGATCGCTGTGATCCAGGGGTATACGGATATGCTGCGGCGCTGGGGCAAAGAGGATCCTGAGGTACTGGACGAGGGCATCGGCGCGATTTCGCAGGAAACCGTGGCCATGCGCGAGCTGGTGGAGAACCTGCTGTTCCTGGCCCGGCATGACAAGAAGACGCTGCTGCTGGAGATCAGCGAGTTTGACCCGGCGGACGTCGTGAAGGAAGTATGCCAGGAAGCCGGCATGGTCTCCGGCGACCACCGGTTTGAGATGAACCCCTGCGAGAGCAGCCTGATCCACGCGGACCGGGGGATGATCAAGCAGGTGATGCGGATCCTGGTGGACAACGCCGTGAAGTATTCCCCGGCGGACAGCACTGTGACGCTCGGCACCCGGCCGAACGGGAACGGGTGCATCCTGACCGTGACGGACCACGGCGCCGGCATCTCCGAGGAGGACCTGCCGAAAATCTTCGAGCGCTTCTACCGCGCAGACGCCGCGCGCAACTCGGAAACAGGCGGCCACGGACTGGGCCTGTCCATCGCGCGGATCATCGTGGTGGCGCACAGCGGCAAGCTGCGCGTCCGCTCTAAGGTGGGCACGGGAACGACCTTCGAGATCGTGCTCCCGTCGGAACCATCCTCCGGAGACGCGCCGCAGGAAGAAGCAAAATCCAGAAGGAAGAAAAAACGCGGATAACCAAAAGGAGGCAGCGAACGCTGCCTCCTTTTCGCATGCCGGAATCAGCCAATGAACTCGTAGCCGGCGTCTTCCACGGTCTTGCGGAGCACGGTTTCCGGCACGTCTTTGGAGAGCTCCAGGACGGCCTGGTTTTTCTCATGGTCCGGCGCGGCGCTGACAACACCGTCCACAGCCTCGAGCGCCTTCTTCATGCGCGCCTCACAGTGCATGCACATCATTCCCTTGATTCCGATGGTTTTGGTCATGGTCTTTTCCTCCTTCAATAATTCGGACTGGATATTTTCAACCGCCGCGCGGAAGTCTTCCTCCGCGACCGGCGTGAGTGCCCGGTCTTTGCCGGAATCGTGCAGCCTGAAGAGATTCAGGCGCAGCGCGTTGGTGACGACACAGAAGCTGGAAAGGCTCATTGCCGCGGCACCGAACATGGGATTCAGCTCCCAGCCGAAAACGGGAATCCATACGCCGGCTGCAAGCGGAATGCCGATGATATTGTAGAAAAACGCCCAGAACAGGTTTTCCCGGATGTTCCGCAGGGTGGCGCGGCTGAGCCGGACGGCGGCCGCGACATCGGACAGGCGGCTCTTCATGACAACCACGTCCGCCGCATCAATCGCAACATCCGTGCCCGCACCGACGGCAATGCCGGTATCCGCCCGGGTGAGGGCGGGAGCATCGTTGATTCCGTCGCCGACCATCATCGTTTTGCCGAGCGCCTGCAGGCGGCGGATGACGCCTTCCTTTTCATCCGGCAGGACGCCGGCAATGACCTCATCCACCCCCGCCGCCTTTCCGATGGCCTGCGCGGTGCGCAGGTTGTCGCCGGTGAGCATGACGACCTTCAGGCCCATATTCTTCAGTGCTGAGATGGCCTCCCGGCTGTCCTCCCGGAGGGTGTCCGCCACGGCAATCATACCAAGCAGGCGGTCATCCCGGACAAAGAAGAGAGGAGTCTTTCCTTCGCCGGAGAGCCGGTCCGCGGCCTGTACGGCATCATCCGGCAGGCGGACCAGGCTGCCGATATACCTGCGGCTTCCGCCGATGAGCCGGGCGCCGGACAGCTCCGCCTGCAGGCCGTTGCCGGGCAGGGCGGTGAAGTTTTCCGTTTCCGGGGCGGAAAGCCCTTCGGCTTCCGCGTACGCGACGACCGCGCGGGCGAGCGGATGCTCGGACTTGCTTTCCAGCGCGAGCGCTGAGGTGAGCAGTTCGTTTTCCGTGATCCCATCCGCGGGCAGGACATCGGTGACCTTCGGCAGGCCTTCGGTAACCGTGCCGGTTTTATCCAGCGCGATGATCTTCGCCTTGCCGGCCTCCTCCAGGGAGACGGCGGTTTTGAACAGGATGCCGTTTTTCGCGCCCAGGCCGTTTCCGACCATGATGGCCACCGGCGTGGCCAGGCCCAGGGCGCAGGGGCAGGAGATGACCAGGACGGAGATTCCGCGGGCCAGCGCATAGGCAGCTGTCTGCCCGGCAATCAGCCAGACGATGGTCGTTGCCGCCGCGATGGCCAGGACCACCGGAACAAACACGCCGCTGACGCGGTCCGCAATCTTCGCGATGGGCGCCTTGGTCGCGGCAGCGTCGGATACCATGCGGATGATCTGGCTGAGGGTGGTATCCTCGCCGACGCGGGACGCACGGCAGGTGAGGAAACCGGAACGGTTGACGGTTGCCGCAGATACGGTATCGCCTTCCGCCTTGTCCACGGGGATGCTCTCCCCGGTGAGGGCAGATTCATCCACGGAGCCGCTGCCGGAAAGGACGGTTCCGTCAACCGGGATGTTTTCCCCGGGACGGACCACAAACACATCGCCGGTATGCACCTCACCGATGGGAACGGTGACCTCGGCTCCGTCCCGCAGGAGGACTGCTGTCTGCGGAGCGAGCTTCATGAGGCTTTTGAGCGCGTCGGTGGTGCGGCCCTTGCTGCGGGCTTCGAGCATCTTGCCGACGGTGATCAGCGTGAGGATCATGGCGGCAGACTCAAAATACAGCTGGTTCATCCCGTCCATGACGGCTGACATATCCCCGCGGTGAAACGCGTCCACCATCCGGAAGAGCACGAAGACACTCCAGGCGAAGGAAACGCCGGAACCCATGGCCACCAGCGTATCCATGTTGGGCGCGCGGTGGATGAGGCCCTTCCAGCCGGAAATGAAGAACTTCTGGTTGATGACCAGCACAACGGCGCTGAGGATCATCTGCAGGAGGGCCAGGGCCACATGGCTGCCGGCCAGGAAGGCCGGGGCCGGGAAACCGGCCATGTGCACGCCCATGGAGAAATACATGAGCACGAGCAGGAAACCGAGGGAGGCGAACAGCCGGCGCCGGAGGCGGGGCGTTTCCGTATCCCGGAGGGCTTCCTCCGCCGCGGTGGCAGACGGCACGGCAGCAGCGCCTTTTTCACTGGCACCGTACCCGGCTTCCTCCACGGCACGGATGATTTCCGCCGGGGCAGCGGAGCCTTCCACACCCATGGAATTGGTGAGCAGGCTGACTGAGCACGCGGTGACGCCCGGCACGGCGCTGACGGCCTTTTCCACCCGGGCGCTGCACGCGGCGCAGCTCATGCCGGTGACCTGATACTGCTTCATCTGTTGAATCCTCCGGTTACATCAGCTTTTCCAGGATGGTCATCAGCTCATCCGTTACGCCGGGCTTTTCCGCGCGGATATCCCGGACCACGCAGTGGTCCATGTGGGAACGCAGGAGCTCCCGGTTGAAGGATTTGAGCGCGGACAGGACGGCGGCGGACTGCATGAGGACATCATAGCAGTACGCGTCTTCATCGATCATTTTGCGGATGCCGCGAAGCTGGCCCTCCATCCGGCTGAGCCGGTTGGCCAGCTTTTTCTTCTGTTCATCGCTGCGCTCGGTATGCCGGGCGCAGGCGGGGCAGGTTGTATTTGCCATATGATCCTCCTTCGATATACCCCCAGGGGGTATATTTATCGTACCTCTTTCCGGACCGGTTGTCAACAGCCGGTTATTGACTGTTTTCAGAAAAAGGGGATCCGGCATGCTGCCGGATCCCCGGGTTTCCGCGGCTGCGGAATTACTCTTCGGTTTTCAGGGCCGCGACCATATCGATGGTCCGGTTCCTGCGGGAAATCATCAGGCCGACCGCCAGCGAGACGCAGAAGGTGAGCAGGACGCTGACAATCCAGGTGGCCGGGCCGAGGGTGAGTTTCAGCTCATACTCGGAAGCCAGTGCGGTGAGCAGGTACTGCAGGACACCCACGCCAGCCGGGATGCCGAGCAGGATTCCGATGACGGTGAGCCACAGGTTCTGGCCGATGAGGAGACGGCCGATGCGCGAATCCTTAAAGCCGACCACCTTCAGCGTGGCCATTTCCCGGTAACGCTCGGTATAGCTCATGATACCGAGATTGTAAAGCACTACGATGCCGAGCAGGACTGCGGCGATGACCAGCAGCCAGATCATCTTGTTCATCAGGTCCATGAAGGTGTCAAAGGAGTCCATGATGGACTGCTTGGACTGCACATTCAGGATATGGCCGCCGGAGGGAATATCCTCATGATCCGTGACCACAGCGCTGACGGTATATGGAATGCCGGAGGCATCGGCATACGCGGAAGTCATGATAATGCTTTCCGTCATGGAATCCAGGACGCCGGCAATCCGCACGGTATATTTTTCGCTGCCGCCGTAGGGGGAGAAGGTGAGCTCATCCCCGGCGGACAGGCGGAAGTCCCGGGCGATTCGGCCGCAGACGTACGCGCCTTCATCGGAAAGGGGGATCAGTTTCATATCCGTATCGGCAAAGCGGACCTTGTCGCGGGTGACGGACCAGATCTCCAGGCTGTATCCCTTGTCGCCGATCTGGACGGCGCTCTGGGCGCACCAGTCGCCTTCCAGCTGTTCCGCCAGGGCGAGCGCTTCCTCATTGGTGACGCTTTCCGCATCCAGGTTGACCCGGTAACGGTAGTTGATGGCGCTTTCGAAGAAGGTATCCAGGAAGGAATCCATGGTATCCTTCATACCCATACCGCCGACGAGCAGGATCATACAGCCGATGACGCCGAAGAGCGTCATGAAGCTGCGGGATTTATGGCGCAGGCAGTCGCGCAGGTTCCACTTGGTGCTGAAGCTGAGTGCCTTGAAACGTTTGGTTTCCTCAATCCGGAGATGTTTGATGTGTTTCGGCACATAGGGGCGCAGTGCGTCAGCCGCGGTGCCCTGCAGCATTTTCCGGACGGAGAGAAAGCCAATCACCGTCAGGAACACATTGATCAGGGCAATGACGATCCAGGTGAAAACCGGCGCGTGAAGCGGCCAGGCGGGCAGGTCGATATACGTCGCCATGGCACCGTCCGGGCTGAGGATAAACCGGCCCAGCCAGAAGCCGATTCCGATGCCGAGCAGGGAACCGAGCAGGCCGATAATCAGGGCATATGCGGAATAGTGACGGAGGATCCGGCGGTCCCTGAAGCCGAGGGCTTTGAAGGTGCCGATCTGCGTTTTCTCGCTGGCGGTAATCCGGTGCATGGTGGTGACCATGGTCAGGATGGCGATAGCCAGGAACAGGACCGGCAGGATGGAACCCATGGTGATGCCTTCATTGACCTCACCGCGCACCTCAGACCAGGAGACGGTTTCGCTCCTGTCCAGGATCAGGCGGGTGGCGCCGAGCGCTTCATCTGCCCGCTTTACGAATTCCGGCTTATCCAGGGAGGATTTCACGTTGATCTGGTGATAGAGGGAACTGCCGATGAACGCCCGGTACATGGCCGGGACGGCAGCGTTCATCATGGCCGGGGAGATATAGGCATAGCCGTAGCTGGAATAGTCCGGCATCATCTGCTTCTCGTCCGGCAGGCAGATCAGGTATTCGGAGGATTTGACCAGGCCTTTGACCGTGCCTTTCACGGTGATGGACTTATAGGTGAGCGCCAGGCTGTCGCCGAGGGAGATGCCGTTGGCCCTGGCGTAGGAATCGGACAGCCAGAAACCGTCCGGGTCGGTATCGCTGTACGGCTCACCGTCTATAAGCAGGATACCGGAAACATTCATGTTGGTGCTGACGGTGAGGGCGATGACGTCGGTGTCATCCTTTACGGATGTGTTGATGCTGAGGAAGCGCGTGGCATCCTCCACCCCATCCACGGCGAGGATTTTCTCCAGGTCGGACTCGGAAAATCCTTTATCCGAAAAGATACGGTAATCCGCAAAGCCGGTGGATTCATAGATTTCCGCGGTGTTTACATCCAGGGAATACCACTCGATATTGAAACCCAGGAAGACCCCGACGCCCAGCGCGATCATGAGGACCATGGAGATGAACTGGGATTTGTAGTGCCACAGGGTCCGGAACAGTTTTCTGAACAGCATTACCAATCCACCTCTTCCACTGCCAGGGGATGCTCCTGCTTCTCACAGGATTTGATTTTTCCGTTTTTGACGCGGACCACGACATCCGCCATCTTCGCGATGTTCTGGTTATGGGTGACGATGATAATGGTCTTGCCCATATCCCGGGCCATGGACAGCAGGAGCTTCAGCACGAGAACGCCGGTTTCGGAATCCAGCGCGCCGGTGGGCTCATCGCACAGGAGGATCCGGGGATTCTTCGTCAGCGCCCGGGCAATGGACACCCGCTGCTGTTCGCCGCCGGAAAGCTCGGAGGGGAAGTTGTGGATATGATCCTCCAGGCCGACGGCCTTCAGCATGTCATGGCTGGACAGCGGATTGGGTGCGATTTCCTTGACGAGCGCCACATTCTCGATGACGGTCAGGGTGGGGATCAGGTTATAGCTCTGGAAGATGAAGCCGACATTGGCTGCGCGGTATTCCGCCAGCTCGTTGGGGGTGAGGGTTGAGATATCCTTCCCTCCGACGAGAATGGTGCCCTCGGTCGGGCTGTCCAGCCCGCCGAGCATATTCAGCAGCGTGCTTTTGCCCGCGCCGCTGGGCCCCAGGATCACAATAAACTGCCCCTCATCCAGGGACAGGTTCACGTGGTCCAGCGCCCGCTGCTCGTGCTCGCCGTTGCGGTATACCCGGGATACATCCTTGAACTCAACAATTGCCATTTCCTTAACCTCTTTTCAGTGCAATGGGATATCAGAACCAAAGCAGTTCATCATTAGTTATGGTTAACTAACGATGAGAATATTAGCATTCGTGGATCTGGTTGTCAATAATATACAATGGAAAGTTAAATAGGTATATCATCCGGATTCGCAGGAATATGGGAGGGTAATCCGCCGGATATGCCGGAATAAGGATATACAGCACAGTGCCTGACCCAGGGTGACTGTTTGCGGGAAATATTCATATAAGGTTTACATCCGTTTCATCCTGCGTTCTTTTTCTGATGATATGATCACCGCGGCTGAAAAAAGCCGGAAAGGATGGAGAGATATGAAAAAGGTGTTCCTGGTTTTCCTGTCCCTGTGTATGCTGCTGTGCGCCGCGGCCGCGGAGGAGGCTCCCGCGAAGGGCGGAAGCCCGGCGGCGGACGAGTGCCTGATCCGGCTGTGGGACCGGAGCGGAGTAGAATGCGCGTATATCCGTTTCGCGCTGTGGCAGGGAGATGCCCAGCTGGGCTATGTGCTGTCCTGCCCGAACGAAGGCGAGGATTTCTGCCGCTGTCCGGTATATGCGGACCAGATGAAGAAGGCGACAGACGAAGAAGCGGCTGAACCGCTGCGGATCGTGCTCAGCTTCGGGTATTCAGAGCAGAAGCCGGAGGACGCGATCCTTTCGGCCATGATGGGCAATCCCGTTACGGAGGAGGAATGCTGCGAAATAAAACTGGCTCCGGTTTTCGGTGCGTTTGTGGATTTTGAACTGGTTCCGGACGAAACCGGCGGATATACCCTGGTACAGGTTCAGTAATCCGGCTTCCGGCGGATATTTGATTCAATGAAAAGTATTAGCTCTTGCTAATACTTTTTTGGTTTTTTCTTCCCTGCATCTCACAATAATCCATAAAACAAAGGAATGAATCCAAAAAAATACTGGATTAATTGGTTAGCTTGTGCTAACATAATGGCGGAGATGCGCCGGACTTTCCGGAAGCACCGGGACCGGCAAAGGAGGAGAAACCATGGCGGGCCGACTGGAAAACGAACTGAAGGCAAACGGAAGAAAGCGCAGCGGAAGCACAGAGCATGTGACCGAAGCGCAGGAATATATTGAGAAGCATTATAGAGAGAAATTCTCACTGAAACGGATTGCCGGATCGCTGTATGTAAACGGCAGTTACTTGCTTCGGCTGTTCAAGGCCAATACGGGACATACACTGCTGTGGTACCATCATCACGTGCGCTGTGAAAAAGCCGGGGAGTTCCTCGCGGACGGCCGCCTCAGCATTTCCGAAGCCGGGGAGGCGGTCGGATTCGCTTCCTCTTCGCACTTCACGCATATTTTCAAGAAGATGACAGGCAAGACTCCATCGGAATACCGGAATGACCATATGGAGAAGTAACCGGGGAAAGACAGGCAGATTATGACAGGGGAAACCATACTGGGTATCCTGATTCCGTTCGCGGGGACCAGTCTCGGCGCGGCAATGGTATTTATCCTGCGCCGGCAGATTTCGGACGGACTGAACAAGATCCTGACCGGATTCGCGGCCGGGGTGATGGTGGCGGCTTCGTTCTGGAGCCTGCTGGAGCCGGCGCTGGAAAGCAGCGCGGAAATGGGAAAGCTTTCATTCCTGCCGGCGGCAATCGGATTTCTCATTGGTGTCGGATTCCTGCTGCTGCTGGATGAGGTAACGCCGCACATGCACTTCAACAACCAGGACGAGGGACCGAAATCCGGACTGAAGCGGACGACCAAGCTGATCCTGGCGGTAACGCTGCACAACATTCCGGAAGGCATGGCAGTGGGTGTGGTATACGCGGGCTTCCTGGCGGGGAATGCCGGGATCAGCGCTGCGGGCGCCCTGGCGCTGGCGCTGGGAATCGCCATCCAGAACTTCCCGGAAGGCGCAATTGTTTCCATGCCGCTGCGGGCGGAAGGAATGGATAAGGGAAAAACCTTCCTGTTCGGCGTGCTGAGCGGCGTGGTGGAACCGATTGCCGCGGTGATTACGGTGGCAGCTGCCGGCGCGGTGGTGCCGGTGATGCCCTATTTCCTGGCGTTTGCCGCCGGCGCGATGATGTACGTGGTGGTGGAGGAGCTGATTCCGGAGATGTCGGAAGGGAAGCACTCCAACCTGGGAACGATTGCGTTTTCCCTCGGTTTTGTCGTGATGATGATCCTGGATGTGGCGCTGGGCTGAAAAACATATCCTTCCGCGCAAAGACATGGTATAATACCCAAAAAAGCGGAAAGCGCGGAACGGAGAAACCATATGGCATTTGAAAACAAAACACTGGGGGAACTGCTGGACGATCCCCGGATCCGGCCGATTGCCCCGGACGCCATCCGGAAACGGGACCTGCGGAATGAGGAAACCTGGAATATGACACTGGGGGAAATCCACAGCCAGCAGTTTTTCACCTCCGATATCGGGCGGGGAATG
>JAEEGI010022963.1_pt1 | contig 12282 bp, 4 predicted proteins | sample 8958751 | NCBI WGS metagenome assembly JAEEGI01 (sample SAMN16246545, study PRJNA631951) | gut metagenome | biome: gut microbiome; feature: rumen; material: KS-attached | host: Bos | place: Iran: Karaj | collected 2018-10 | reverse complement strand
ATTATTGCAAATTTTGTTGATCAAGAATAACTAAAATGTCATGAATATTTAATGAATTAATAATTATAAAGAAAAAATTGAATAATAACCTAGTGAAAATAATTTAATAATCCATAAGTAGATAGAAGATTATCCTCGTTCATTATGTCTAAAAGTTATAAAACGATAAAATTTAATTTTTATTTTTTAGATTTTTAAATAACTATTATTAACAAAACAAAAAAACAAATTTTTCAAAATATAAATATAAAATAAAAATTGAATTAAATAAAATAAAATAAAAAAAGCAATGAATAAAAATCAAATAATTAAATTAAGATAATTTGATAATTTAAAACAATAAAAAAAAAATAAATAAAAATTCAATTAAATATTTATAGATAAGAATTTATTCCAAATAATTAATATATTCAAATGAAGTTAATAATTCTTATCCTATTATCAATATTTTTCAAAACAATATTATCATACAACAGAACCATAATTTCTCACAAAAATTTTTATTTTTCTTTAAACAATTCATATGTGATATTTAAATATAATTTAGTTTCTAAATTCCTTAATAATACTTTGATAATTTACTGTGAAAAAGCAGGAACTCATCATGGAGATTTATTTTATTATGATAATGAAACACAAATTATAAAAAGTTCTTACAATCCTTTATTTTTCTTAAATTCAATTATTCATTATTCACTTAGTACATATTGGAGATATGAATTAAATAACGTAAAACCTGGAAATGTTTTTCTACTTTTTTCATCATCAAAAGATTATTCATTTGAAGATACATGTAAAGTTATTGTATATGAAGAAGAATATAGAATAAATGATAATATATTTTATGATTCTTTTCAAACATCGGATAAATTTTATTTGAAATTTATTGTAAATTCTTTTCATCGAATTCAAATTGGAAAAGTCTATAATTATCCTAAATTTGAAATGAATGTTACTGATTTAAGAAATAATAAAACCATTTATTCAAAGACTTCATATAGTGATATCAATTATTATACTGATTATGAAGAATATTTAGTTGAATTTATGGTTGAAAATTTTAACAATTCAGATTCAACTATCAAAATATCTTTTGAGAAACTTAAAAATAAATATGCAAATGTTTTGCTTGTTGATGAAGTAAAAGTTGTTCCTCTTCATTCTAAAGAAAAAGTGGGAGTACAAAATTTTTTTATTAATCTTGATGATTATATTCCTCATGAAACTATACAAATGCAATTTAATTTTAAATTTTATAGCAGAATTAATGTTAGTGGAATTTTTTATACAACAAATAAGTTAGATTTAAATAAAACTTTTGAAGATAATTCATTTTATGTAGAAAGTTATAATTATCCAACAATAAAGGAAAATTATATTTTTTTTGAAAAAACAAATGATAATCAAAAATCTTATATTTTACAAGTTGAATTGAAAGAAATAGATTATTCTTCAGAATTATTTTCAATTCAATTAGAATCATTACCAAAACCAATCACTCCAAAATCTAAAAATTATTATCAAGGAATAATAAAAACAACATTTTATATAAATGAAGAATCCTTCATTGATGATTCTCAATATCTTTTTTTGTATATTAATGAAACAAACAATATTTATTTTTCAACAAATGTAACTGCTTACAAAGAAGTAAATTTAATTGTATTAACAAAACAACAAATTATGGATATTCCAGAAAGGAAATTATCAATACAATTTACAAATAAAACTCTTACTTTCGAATTTCAATTTAAAAACGATATTAATTTATATTATTTTCAATTTAATCCAGCTAATTTACGAATAAATACGTTAAATACATTTATTGATTCATATATAATTTTTTCGACTCATTTTTGTGAGCGAAATATTGCAACAATTAATACTTTATATGGAGATACAGATTATTATATTATAAAGGATTATCTGTCAATAGATAATATTTTTAATGGAAATTATCAGAAAAAAGACAGAATTTATCTAATTTATGGTTCCCATGTTGATAATAGTTCTCAATATATTATCAAAATAAAAAGTAAGAGACCTTCAATCATATTATTTAAAAATTATATTTATCAAATAGATTCTTCCCTTGTGTCCGCTAATTCAACATCATTTTGTTTGTATGGACGATTTGACATTAAACACATATATTTCCCATATATTTTTGAAAATTTAACAATACCCTTAAGAATTAATTTAATTTCAGTTAATAATTCAGGAGTTTATAATGATTCAGTAGTGCATGTTTATAATGATTATCACAATGCTTATTATAGATTAAATTATTCTAAAAATTTTTTTAATGGAAATTTTAAGATTAAAGACAGATTGCATATAACATTTGATTCAATGGATGAAACTATTTTGATTATTTATTTTCCTATTAATTTATTTCTCAAATATTATGAAATAATTAAAAAACCTCAGAAAAAAATAATTCCTAAAAGTAATTATTTAATATTTCAATTTGATAATGATTTTATTTCTTTTGCAAATTTAAAAATTTATTCAAAAGCAAATAGCAAAGTATCAATTTTTAGATATAATGGCGATGATTCCAAAGATATAATTGGAAATGATACTTTTTATTTTGATTTTTCTCAAATTTATGATTTAGAATATCAAAATATATATTTAGATTTAGATAAACCTAAACCTTATTTATCTATAAAACCATTTATTAGTGTTTTTAATTATTATGAAAATATTATGTTTGATTTTCAATATTTCGACTTTCAAACAATATATTCCTATGAAAGATATTTAAAATGGCTTGATAATGAGACATCATTTAGAATATATGAATATAATAATAATCCTGAATTTGGAAAAGGACAAATTTTTATTGACTTTTTTGAAGTAATAAATCAAAAAATGGATTTATATATTTATAGAGAAAAAAAATATATTGAACGTTCAGATGATAATAAATTTGAGAATTATATTAAAAAGATCAATATAAAAGGAGAAAAACAAATAATATTAAACGAAACTACAATGGATTTTTATGATAAAGGACTTTTTTATTTTGTATTTTCAATTTCAGATTTTTCTTCAAATGAAAGTATTAATTTTATTTTACAAATATATAATCCAAATGAATATATTTTGATTGATAAAAAACAATTTAATTTGATGATTGCAATTAATAATAACATTAATTTATATTTTATAATACCAAAAGGAAGAATACACAAAAAATATCTGAAATATGAATGGTATAATACCAATCCAAATATGTCAACTTCAATGTACATTAATTCAGAATTAGATTCATTTGGGGTTACTAATCATTCATATAGAGAAATAAATAATATAAGTTATCTTATTAATTTGGTTAATGAAGGAAAAAATGAAACAATATTATACTTTTCTATAAAATTTGAAGATGAAAAATTATTCTATCATTTATCTAAATATGATATTTTGAGGTTAAATGTTTTAGCTCCCCAAATGATTTATATTTTAAATGATATTTCAGATGAAGGATTTGGAGAAACAGTGTATTTTAATTTTTATGATAGTCATTTTGATAAAACCCCAAGAGTAATATTTTTTGATTCAAATGAAACATTAGATGATTTACCAAAAAAATTAGAAGACTTTGATGAAGAAATGAAAATAATAAATGGTTCTTATACTTGTATTAAGAGATATACCAGATTTGTTTTAATTGGAATTGATATCTCATTTAAACAATGGCAATATTTTACATTTCAAAAAATTTTTCCAAATATTTTTGTTCAAACAAATTATTCTAGAAATTTCAGTTATTCATTTAAAAATTTTTATATAAATAAAGAATCTTTTCATAACTCAAATACAAAAATTTTATTATATTCAAATAAATATGATACAATAATTTCTAATTCTTATATCTTTCATAATGGCTCAAATTTTTTTTTTATTACATATGATATGATTAATAAAGTAGATGAATTTAGATTTAGAGTCAATGGTTATTATTATAATAATCTTTTTGAAATTAGATATTTGGATAATATAGATATTTATTATTACTTTTTGGAATATAGATTAAATTCTATTAATATACAAATCAATGATTGTTCAAAAAAAACTTATTTAATATCTGAATATAAATATTTTAATGATACAATATTATATATAAAAAATTTAGACAAAGAATTAAATGATTATTATTATAGAAACGATGGATTATATTCAAATATTGATGATTTTTTTAATGTTAATATTAGTTTATATGAATATCCATTTAAAACTAAGAGTTTATTTGATTTTATTGAATTCAAATGTACAGCACCTACTGAAATTGAGATTAATAATGTGAATATTCAAAAAAATTATATAATTACCCTTAATAAAGGAACAACAATCCCATTTTTTATTGAACCATATGGACGTTCATTTTTTCGAATTTCAAATGTTTCACAAATTTTTGAAGAAAATTTTGAAATAAGAGTAAATTTAGTTACTCATAAATCTCGATATTTATATATAAATTTAAATTTCTCAAATGAAATCATTACATTAAATAATCAAAACCCTATAAAAAATAAAAAATTTAATAAATCATATGATGATTATATAGAATTTAAAGGTAATAATGAAAGTATTCTTATTTTTTTTTCAATTTTAAATGATAAAAAAATAATGTTTATAAACAAAGAAGAAATTGATAGTTATTTTAAAAATGAATATAATGTTTTTGTATTTCCAATTGAATATTTAACTGAAAATAATTCTTTTGTCAATATTTATATTGAAAATACTTTAATAAAAAATAAGGAAATTTGTTATGAAATAAAATATGGATATTATAGTGAAGCAAACTTTAATTATGATAACTGTATAACAATTGAAGGATATAAGCATTATATTATTTCAGTTGAAAATAAAAGAATAATTTCAAATCCAAATCAAAACATTTCTTATTTTGTTCCAATTTATCTGAAGAATATAGATGGTTTGAAATATACTTATAATGTCTTTACTTATAATATAATAAAATCATATGATATAATAGATTTAAATATGAAGAATAATTATCAAATTTATTCATTTGAAAATAACTTTTTAAACCCTGAGTACAAAGGAGAAATAATTTTTAATTTTAATATTGATCAACCTCAAATAAATGATGGAGTAATTTATATTTATAAAAATATTTCTGAAATTTCTCATCAAAATTTAACATTTATAAATTATGAAAAAAATATAAATATATATGGGAATAATTCATTGTATTATTTTAATCATAATATGAATCTTTCAAAGTATTATTTGGTTTTCCAAAAAAAAACAAACATTGTAAATAAAGTTCAAATTTATAATCCTTCAGTTCCACTTCAAATTGATTTAAAATCCCAATCATTTGGCCATTATTATGGATTATGTTATCAAATATTTTATATTAATAATAAAAATTATAAAGATACATATCTTCATTATCAATTTAGAAATTTAGAGACAGAAATAAAAGTTAAAATCACAAATTTAAATGGAACATTAGAATTTTCAGATTATCAAACAAATTATTCAAATACTATTAAAATTTTAAATAATTATGATTATTATTTTATCATTGAAAGAAAAAACATAGATAAACAATTAAAATATTTAGAATATTTATTTTATTCTTCTGATGATAATAAAGTTTTTCCTTTGATTGAAAAAAATATAACAAAATATTATCCAATTATATTTGCCCAAAAACTTTATTTTTATGTTAATATTTCAAGATTAATAACAAATGAGGAAGAAATAATAAAAGTTTATCAAAAAAATCCTCAAGATGAATATAAAATTAAATTTTTTGAACACGAAGATTTTGATAAAATGATTAATGAAACCAAAGAAGAATATTCATTAAATAAATCTTCATGTGAAAATTTCAATTGTTTATATTCATTTATGAAAAGAAATCAAAATGATAAATCTGCTTTAATTATAGCAAATTTAAAAGATGCTGAATTTAATTATAATATTGAATTGCTTGCAATTTCAAAATTAATTTCGACAGAATTTAAAAAAGAATTTTTGGCAAATGAAACAGGAAATTACCATATTAATAAAGATTCATTTAAAAATGCAAAGTATATTGTAATTAAAAGTAATCAAGAAAATATTATTTCAATTAACCATAAATCTTTTGTAAATGGAAAAATAATATATTTTCTGGATGAAGATATATTAAGATATAATGAATTTATTGATATAAAATTTGAAGAAAAGAATCAAATAAATAAATTCAATATTGAAATATCATTCATAAATGATGAAACTAATATTAAATATTTAATGCATAACTCCAAAAAAGAACTTAATTCTTTGTTATTTGAAATAAATAATTGTAATATTTTTAATGGATTAATAAATATTTTCAATGAACAAGAAGATAATATTGTTTTTTATGTGGAAACAATAAAAGGAGATGCTGAAATTTATTATTTAAATTCAATAAATAATCATACTGAATTTCTGAATATTTTCCAAGATTTAAATAATTATTACAGTTATCCTTTTGAAAGTAATTCTAAATATGAATTTATTGGATTTAAATGTAAACAAAATTCAATTATTAATATTACTTATTATGATTTTTCATCAAAAGAAATTTTATTAAATTACGAAAGCTCAATTCCATTGTTTATTAAATCTCAGAAAGAAAAAAATTATTTAATTGATAAAAATTCTGATGTCTTTAAAAGGGAATTTATATATAAAATGGAAATTATTGAATCAAAATTATATAGGAAAAAAGTTAAAATAAATTTTGATAACAAAGAAATAATATTAGATCAAAATAATAAATATATATTTGATAAAAATGGGTTATTAATAAATCAATATCTAAATTTAACTTCTATTTATGGAGATGTATTTTTTGTACTTTCTATAGGAATAAATACAGATGAATTAGAAATATATAATAAAACCCAAAAAAAAGTAAATTTAAATGAACAATACAATATTTTCATTTTTCCTGAAAATGAAATGAACAAAAATTTTTCAATTATTTTTATTAATAACAATAATTTTATGACAAAAACAATTTGTTATATAAAAAATTATAATAATATTGATTATATTTTCACTTTTAATAATGGAACATGTGCTGAGATTAAACAAAATAAAAATGTTTCAATAATTTTTGATAGACCAAAACAACCAAAAATCGGTAATATACAAACATATTTTTTATTATATGTTGATAATCCTATAGGACTTGATTTAGATTATGATTTTTATGAATATAGTAAATTAGATAATTATCAAAATAAAGCATTATTATTTGATGAAAATATAAAATTCAAATTATATTACTTTAATAATCAAGAAAAAGGGGATATTTATATTAAATTCGATGAAAAAATTAAAGAAAATGTTGAAATTTATGTGTATAATTCAAAAGAATTTATTCATAAAACTAATAATGGCTTTGATGGAAATATATTAATTAAAGAAAATATTAAAGATTTAAATCAATATTCTTTTTCATCAGAAGATAATGACTTATATATTATATTATATGATGATAGTGGAAGAGAAAAGAATAATATGACAATTTTTTCATCCAATATATTTTATACTGTCCCTTTGAACACAAATATTATATTTTATACAAATAAGAATAAAAGACAAGAATTAAACTTTATAATTGAATCAACAATGCAAGGTTATTTACATTTACAATGGGTAATCCAAAATAAGAATTCAAAAGGAAAGTTCATAATTTATACTAAAGATATAGAAGATGCTATTTATGTTAGTGAATCTAAAGATAAAAATTCTAATTTTATTCAGTTAAATAAAACCAATTATAAAATAAAATTTGAAATTGAAAATGAAGAAATTTCAAATGAAAATTCGAAAATTATTGTTAATTTTAATATTAATAGTATTAAAAAAATTACTTCTTTCATTGAACAATCATATTTAATTCCAATTATAACAGAACAAACTCTATATTTTATTCAAAAAATTACTATATATTCATTAAATGAAATAATAGGATATAATCTTCCTAAAGTTGATTATAAATTAGAAGTTTCTTATAAATTCTTTGAATATGGTAATGAAGAAGAGATTATTAGAGAAATTGATTCTCTACAAACAGAAAAATTAAATGGAAACTGTAAAAATAATATTTGTGAATATTCAAAAAAAAAAGATAAAGAAGAGTATAAATATATTTGCTTAAAAATTGATTTTAAACCAAATACTCAAAGTGAATATATAAATTATAATATATTTAAAATTGAAAAATTACCTCAATTACTTACAATTGAAAATTCAATGATTATAAATATGGAAAAATATCAAAAGAAAATATTTGGTTTTAAACAAAATTCTCTTTCATTCAACAAATCAATTATAATATATTTAAATGATTCAAAATCTATTTCAATTTATAATTACCAATATATGGATATTCCATCACAAAAAAATATTTATATACTAAATGAAGAAATGGTAAATAATAATATAAAATTTCAATTATATGATGAAACAAATAATAATTACCAAGTTAATATTTATTATACAAATGATAATGTAAAAATATATAATAAATTCTAAGATAAAAGAACAGAAATTTCTTCTTATAGAATTAAAATTGATAGTTGTCAAAACAACATTTATTATTATGGAATTTTCAACAAAATAGATAAAGAAATAATTTATATTGAAAATATTTATGGTGATGCGAAAGTTTATTATAAAGATTTTTCGGATGTGGAAAATATAAATAGTTTATTGAATTTTACTGAATCAAAATATATTTTTAATTATCCAAAAATTATAGATAATTATTATGATATAACACAAATTATATGTTCAGAAAATTCTCTACTTTATATTATATATTATCCCTACAAAGATGATGAAATAGAAACAATTAATTTTATTTATGGAAAAGAATATTTAATATATATAAAGAATACAAAGCAATTAATTATTGATGAAAATTCTGAAATTTATCAGAAAGAATTTTTATTTGAAATGAGAATATTATTACCTTCAAACACTGAAAAAAAATTAAAAATAGAATTTAATAACCAAGCAGAAATTTTAGATAATAAAAACAATATATTAAGAAAATCAATAATATTAAGTAATAATGAATTTACTTTTCATTCATTAATTGAAGATTCTTATGTTCAATTAAAAATTGGTTTAAAAAATTATTCATATACTATTTTTAATGATGAAAAAGAAAAAGAAGAAATAAATGCAGATAAAAATCATATAATATTTAAATATCCTAAAGATGATAAAAAAGTTCAAAGAAAATCAATAAAAATTATAATTAAAAATTATAAATCTTTTGATTCTGGAAAAATTTGTATGGCTGAATCTTTTAGTGAATCAGAAATTATTCTTTCTTCTTTAAATTCTAATTGTTTTATTTTAAAACCATATGAACAGAAAAACTTTACGACTTTATACCCTTATAATAATAATAAATTAAATAAAAAAATATATATTAGAAATCTTAATGAGAATGAGAATACTAATATTTATTTTTATTCCAATTTCTATTTTGAAAAACCAGAAAACATAAAATTTTTGTATTTTTTTGAAAAAAAAGAAATAATTGATGATGATAATAATAAAGATTTAAAAGGATTTTTACAGGAAAATTTATTTATAATATTAATTAGTTGTTTTGCATTGCTTTTAGTTTTAAGTGTTATAATTTTTATAATAATTTGTAAAAAGAAAAAAGAAAATGTACAAAACAATGACATGAAAATAGAAATGAGAGAATCAAATCTAGAAATTAATGCAATTGAATAAAAAAAATAAATAGATTAATTATTTTTTAAAAAGGTGAACATAAAAACAAAATAAAACCATTTTTTTAAAATGAAATTGGGGATTGCCTTTAATCCTTAATCTCCTTTTTTTAATTTTCAAAAATAGCATTTATTTGGTAATAATTTTTTACAAAATCATTTATTTTGTTCTTCATCATCTTTTTATTTTTTTGATTGATATATTTTGATTTAATTTAATTTAGAAAAATTTTCTTAATAAAAATTTAATGAATAAAGTAAAATTTTTTGATATTCTATTTTCATTTTTATAATATGAATTTATAAATAAATTAATAATATCTTATTAAACAATTATTTGGGAATTGGACAATATTTCTTTAAAAACTTTTAATTTAAAAAGATTTTTTATTTATTAACTTTAAAATTTATCTAGTTCAAATGTGAAAATTATATTTTTAATTCATAAAAGTATATTCTATTCATAATTTTTGAGTAAAATTTATTTAAATTCATTATAATATAACAATTATTTAAATAGAAAATTTTTCTTTCCTTTGTATATTTTTTATCAATTATTTTCATTAAAATTTTGAAAATCACTTTTAAATTGAAAACTCCTTAAATAAAGTGTTAGAACTCATTTTGTAGAGAAATTGAGGATATATTAGATTTTTTATTATTTTTTCTTATAATAAAAATTATTATAAATCATAAAAATTGAACATATTAAAAAATTAAAATGTATAAAAATGATACTGGACCAAGTACAACACACTCTACTGTTGCACATTCAACGATTCCTAGTACTTCATCTAAACAAAATTTATATTATAATACATCAAATAATGAAACTGAAAATGCAGATCCAAAAAATCAATTAATGAATCAAGTTTCATTAGAAGAAAATTTAAAAATCCAAAATAAAAATTTACAAAATCAAATTAATGTTTTGACAGGAAGAATTAAGGTTTATGAAAATGATAATATAGAAAAAATTAAATCATTAACATCCCAAATAAAAAATTTTGGGGTAACAGAAATGAATTATAAAAAACAAATACAAAAATTAGAAAACGAAAATAAGTATTTAAAAGAACAATTGAATGAAATGGAAGAAATATTTATTTCTTTAAAAAAAGAGGTGAAAAGTTTATTAGTAAATCACACTTTAAGTAATAATGGTTCAAAAAATAATATAAATAATAAAAAAAGAAGTCATTCAACAAATCAAAAAAATAAAATAATAACAGTTCCAAAATTAGTCGTTAAAGAAAAAGAAAATCCTGAAACAGAAAGAAGATTAAATGAATTAGTGAATATTGTTAAACAATATTCAAAAGAAATTTCAAAATTAAAAAAAGAAAATTTAAACCTTTCAAACAGTTTACAAACTTATAATAATAATTTTCAAAATAATAATTCAAATTTATCAACTTTACAAAATGATGATTCTTTATTAATGAAATTTTCAAATATTATTAACAACGAATTATATCTTATCACACAATGGGTTGAAACTTATATGGGAGATGATTATGATAAAAATTTTGAAGTTCCTTCTTTATTTAATGATGAGGAAAGTAATTTTGATAATGATGATATCAATTATAAATTAAATAATTGTATTCAATTTCCTTCTTTAAAAAATTGTTTGGAAAAATCCAGAACTAAAATAAATTCATTGTTAAATAAAAAAGAAAAAGAATACATTGATATGAAAAATTTATTGAAACAAATGGAATTTAAAAATAATCAAATGAAGGAAGAAATAAATAATTTAAGAAAAGAAGTTTTAGATATAAATACCAAAGATTTAAATTTAAATAAAATTAAAAATGATTTACAAAAAGATAATAAAAAAAATGAAGATTTAATTTCAGAATTAAAAACTACTTTGATTCAATCAAAAAATATATATGATAAATATTTAAATAATATTTATGAAGTCGTAAATAATGAAATTAATGAAACTTTGAAAGATAATAATTTTAAAGCTTTTCATGATAAATTATTAAATATCAATTCTGGGAATTTAAATAATATTTCTGACATACTTAGTGTAAATATCGATAAAATGATTGAATTTATTCAAAATTTAAAATATGATTATATTAAACAAAAAGAAGAAAATCTTAAATTTTTAAATGATAAAGTCAATGATACTTTAAAAATGTATGATAAATAATAATTTAAGTATTATTTTTATGTTATTATTTTTTTTCGAAATTATAATTAAAAATAAAAACTTAATTTATGTTCCAAATCAATTTCATGTAAAATTTATGAAAAATGTATTATTAATATATTGCTATATTTTTTGAAAGAAAATGGAAATCAAATTTTTTTAATTAATAATGTATATTGCATTTAAACAATTAAAATAAATTAATATAAAAAAAAGGGGAAAAAAGCAATAAAATTATAAATTAATTTGAAAAATGGGGATTGGGGATTGGGGATTGGGGATTGGGGATTGGGCCCAATCCCCAATCCCAACTCCCCAATCCCCAATCCCCAA
>JAEEGI010022962.1_pt1 | contig 12282 bp, 9 predicted proteins | sample 8958751 | NCBI WGS metagenome assembly JAEEGI01 (sample SAMN16246545, study PRJNA631951) | gut metagenome | biome: gut microbiome; feature: rumen; material: KS-attached | host: Bos | place: Iran: Karaj | collected 2018-10 | reverse complement strand
CCGATGAACTCTGCTCCGAGACAATCTAGGAAAATCTTGCGTGAGAAGAATGCCAAAAGAAGTGTCAGGAAGTAAAAAATCAAATTTACTTCCGCGTTTAATACACTTTTATGAACTCTTCCACTCATGGTCTTATGAATTGTGCTCGGTGTGAATAAAATCAGTATTTTTACGATCCATGTGCAGCACGTTTTTCAGCATCCGCCATACTAAACCGGGTAGGGCTATTGCTTTCTTAAAAGAATTGAAACGTATCTGGCTAGGTAAAGCAATGAATAGGGCGACAATTAGAGCTGCAAGTAGGAACCACCACTTCTCACACCAAGCAGGAACTGAGATTGTCATGAAGATGGATATTCCAAATAGCAACACAATCAGCATAGATCGTGGAATGAGCGCCTGCTGGATAGTTTTGTCTATGAAATTGATATTGCCATGTTTGATGGCATTGGGAATCTCAGGTAGTTGGCTTGTCAGACTCTGGACTTGTGCTGTCATCCAGCGCATACGTTGGCGCTGGAAATTGTCTTGGTTGCTGACTTTTTCGTCGAAGACGTGAATATCTGGCGCATATTTGATAAAAACACCCTGACGGAGTAGGAGGGCTTCCATCTCACGGTCTTCACCAGCTGTTGATAGTTGAAAGACATTCTTTTTGAATAGGTCATAGTTGAAACACATGCCAGAACCAATGAGTGCAGATGAAAGACCTAATCGGTTGTGTGCCTTGCGGAAGATGGTGTTATTGATTTCTTCACTGGCTCCATCGAGTACGGCGACATCATTATTGGCATTCTTTGCACAACGATGGCATTGGATGGCCTCGTAAATGGTGCAAAGTACGTTGAGTTGTGACAGAAAGTCTGGACGAACCACGTTGTCTGCATCTAAAATAACGACATTGTCGAAATCGCCTTTCACCTCATTGATAGCATACTGCATCGCCTTGGCTTTCGAACTTTTCTCAAAAGTAGGCGTAAGCAGGGTGATAGGCATTTCTCGTAAGGCGTCATTGGTCTCTGGCTGCATGTGGTCTGAAATCACTGCCACGGTATAATGAGTCTTTGGATAGTCTTGGAGTAGAAACTGCTCTACGGCATTAATAATCACGCGATCTTCGTTGTATGCCGGATACAAGATAAGGAATTTGTTTGTTTTATGATGAAGGGCAGCCGCATGAGTAGCTATGCGGTCTTCCTTGTCGTAAAAGAGGGAGATAATGGCAAAAAATACAACATAGGCGACCGATGCTGCTATCACAACCCAAAGGGCCATGTCAACAATATGAAGAATACTCCAAATCACTTTTTCTTTCTTCTTAATACTTTGACGTTGAATAAACTCCACAGACTGACAAGTGGGGAGCGAAGGAAGGTCTTATCCCACATCTCATCTACCAGATAGTCAGGAGTTGCCAATGCAAAGAAAAACAAAACGATAGCTCCTAATAACCACCATTTAAGGGCAATTGTCATGTAGATAAAGGGTAAGACTACACTCATTAGGATGATGATACCTACCATCTTGGTGCGTGGTACTAACATCCATTGGATGATTTTGTCAGCCAAGTCGTATTGCTTTCTGAATATAGCTCCGGGTAGGAATTTGATGTTTCTTGCGAAATTTTGGAGTTGCTGTGATGCCCAACGTCCTCGCTGCTCATTCATCTTGATGGTGGTTCTCTTCTTTTCTCCATAAACATAGATGTTATCAAAGTAGTCGATGAAATAGCCCTGACGTAATAAGAGAGCTTCCAGCTCCTTGTCTTCACCTGCAGTCTTTGCTTTCATGATATTTGTCTTATACCAATTAAAATCGAAAGCTGTTCCTGATCCTGCCAAGGCGGCAGACAAACCAAGGCTGATATGACCACGACGGAAAATCGCATTATTAATCTCCTCGAATACAGCCCCCATTCTTGCAGCAGCTGTATCTCTGTTTCTGGAGATACGGTGCACCTGGATGGCTTTAGTGGCTGCGGCTTCGAAGGCATCATTCACTTTAGCTAGGAAGTCTTGTTCAACGATATTATCTGCATCAAGCACAAGTACAATATCATAAATCTTGAATTCTGGTAAATTTAAAATGGCATATTGTAGAGACTTCGCCTTGGAACTCTCCGCAAAATCTGGGGTTAACAAAGTGATAGGGTATTGAGCTAACCGCATATTGGTTATTTCACTCTGATGGTCTGAAATAACCACTACGTCGAACATACGTTGAGGGTATGCCTGACCTAAGATGGAAACGACGGCTTGCTCGACAACATCGTCTTGCCTATAAGCAGGTATCAAAATCACAATTCGACTTTGATTCTTCGATTTTATGGGGGCTGATTTGCGGCTGAACAGGGCAGCCACAGCAAATACGCCAAGATAAAGCACCGTTCCTGCAACAATAATGAACAAGAACCAATCGATGATATATAAGATGACCCAAAAATCCATAATTTTAATTGATAATTGATGAATGACAATGGCAAATGCCTTTGATGACTGCTTTTGCTAAATCCATCCTGCCTTGAAAAACAAATTTTAGTATGTCTCTTGGAGCAACTAGCCCTGTGAGATAGCAATAGCTTAGGTATCTTGATAGCCCTTTCCAGTTGCGCCTGACTAACAACAACCTATTCCGAGTGATATAATAAGTGCGTAATGGACTATTCTGGCCTGTAGCCTGACTTTCTTTGTGGTAGATGGTACATTTTGGTTCGTACCATATCTGGTAGCCAGCTCTTGTGAACATCATAGACCAGTCTAATTCCTCGTAATATAGGAAATAGCTCTCCGGCATCAAACCGACTTTTTCAATAGCTTCTCTTTTAATGAACATCGCTGCACCGTGAGCATAAGGGGTAGGGTGAGCCGTATCATACTGACCATGATCATCTTCTCCAAAACCTATTGCCCGATTTCGAATGGTAATCTTAGACAGTTCTGTATAACCAGTAAACTGAATAGGTTGAGGCTCCCAGGCAAAACGGATTTTGGGGCAGACAACACCAATCTTATCAGAAGATTCTGCACGATTAATTAATGCTAGGATATTGAATTCCTTGAAAATAGTGTCATTATTAATAAGAAACAGATATCTTCCCTGAGCGGCCTTAATGCCGAGATTGTTTCCTCCTGCAAAGCCTAAGTTCTTGTCACTTTTAATCACTTTGACATGAGGAAATTTTAGGGAAATGGCATCTGCTTCCTGATTTTGAGATGCATTATCTACCACAATCACCTCCAAACTATCATTGGAGGGGATTGTCTCAATTAATTCACAGGTGTCCTTTAACCCGTTGTAATTGATGGTGATGATGGATACATCTATCTTCAATATATATTATACTCTTGATGCTAATTTCTTTTCTAATTTTAAACGTTTCTTTTCTTCTTGTTCTGCAAGAAGTCTTTCTTCGTATTTATTCCATTCAGGCTCTAAATAAGGTAGAATATATACAATGGCCATTCCTCCAAAGAATGTTACACCATTTGGGAAACCATATAAAACCTGATTTGCATAACCTCCTAAATTGATGGCTACGAAAGCGCAACAAAAACTGGCTCCAATTCCTGCTAATGATCGGCTTTTTATCCGGAAGAGTACAGTATAACATCCGCCAGCAAAAATAAGTATCATACAGAACGTAAAAACTGTTACACCAATTGGGCCTGTGTGAATCCAAACATAAACATATTCAGAATCCGGTGGTATTGACGATAACAACCTGTATTTATTATTTGCTGGTACATTGTCATTGCTCATACCTAATCCAATACCCCAAGGAGCATCTTTGATATACTTCCTTATAGATTCTTTGTTTATATCTCTAACATTTGCAGAAGCATCATCTTTATTAAATGCAGAACGCATTCTTCGAATCTGCTGATTGCTATTGCCTATTGTTGTAAAAACTAATAGAAATCCGAAAATGGTAACGACAATTGAGAAGGGAACCGCAATTTTTACGGATTTTGATAAGAAAATATACACAATGAGACCAGCGGCTAGACAGAATATCGCAGTTCTCGTTCCAGACTGGAACATACCCCAAATTACTGTTGCAGATATAATTAAAAAGAAATACCTTGCTTGTTTGAATTTACTAGTGATTCCACAAATAATAAAGGCTGTAGCTGCTGCTGCTGCATGACATCCATAACTTGCTGCATTGTCGAAAGTTGAGAAATATCTGATCAGCGTTCCTGCATTTAGTATATGTGTATTCCTTCCTCGAGTTTCAATCCACAGTTTTTCTGCATCGGTAAAGCCAATATATTCTTGCTTCCATGTCCAAAATGCAGAAAAAAGACAAAACAACGCCCATATTTTCAGGTACATCATTAGATTCTGCGGAGTTGAAATGTATAAACTGAAAACTAATAATATAAATATCAGCTGTTGTGCAAAGAGTCTAAATCCTACATACCAGGCTGCAACATTAATGCCTAAATCACAGGTATCATTAAAGACTTCCAAAAAACATAGGCCTGTCCATATAATAAGTGCAAGCATCATAATATTACCAGCTCTTTCAAAATGTGGCGTTTGACGGGAATCAATGATAGCAACAGCTATTAACAAAACTTCTAATAACTCATTGGGTAATGATGCAGGAATTGGAAGTGAGATGTTTTTCATTGCTAAAAAATAATTGATGGTTATTAATAACCAGAAAACCATCATTTTCCAGCGAAAAGCGCAATATATAAACAGAACTAGAAATGGTAGACAGCAAACAATTGCAAATGCAGATAAACCTAATGTTGCTAACTCATAGAGTGCAACCAAAAACAGGAGAAAGAGTAACAAGACTCTTCCTCCGTTTTCATGGGAATATTCAGACAATCTGTTAGAATAAACTCTTGTCATGATTGTTATTTTGCGTGATTGTTCTCAACAGCAGTCAAACCTAATTGGGAAATACGATATACAAAGTTATTGAATTTTGTATATGGTGGCAACTGACCCACAAATTCCTCTACCGCGTAGCGCTGAGCCTCGGTAAGATACATGAACAGGGTGTTCTTATCTTCTAATTGCGACTCAAGCTCTTTCAGTGCTTTCTGATCCACATCTTTCCATGTGCGGTTAGCGCGAGTAACCATCAGATTAATGGTACCCATATTCAGCAATGCTGGTGGGATGGAATGGTCATCCAAATTAGGATACTCGATGATGGCAATCTCATTTGGCAGGATGTCTGGGCAGATGTCCTTGATGTTATTTGCCATGATGAAACGGCTATCTTCTGCCAGGAAGTCTTCATCGTAAGTCAGACGACGAACCTGGAGACCGATGGAAATCCAATAGTTTTCCAACTCCTGTGCCAAATAACTCTTGCCATTAGCTGCATCTGTTGAGAGTAGGTTCAGTACATTCTGCTGCCCCTCCTTAAAGTGGGGGAGAAGTGCCTTGCTCAACTGGCGCATGGCCATATCAGCAATTGTCTTGTTGAAACGACGATAGCGGAGCGTACTCTCTTTCGGGAAGCATCCCATCACAGGAATCTTCGTGATACGCTCTGAGCGCATACGGTCTCTCAATGTACGATCGAGTAACTCGATAATGAAGAAATACATAGCAGTCATCAAGAATGTTAACAAGAATGCGCCCAACAGAATCATTAATCGGTTGGTGGGTTGCGCATTCATGGGGAACATGGGCGGATTGAGCACACGCAAAGTTGCAGTAGTCATCTGCAGATTCTTCTGACGAAGACGGGCAGCATTCAAGGCTCTCAGCATCTCCATATAATTACCTTCGATGAAACCGATATGACGATCTTTACGTGCAATGGTTGCACCAATAGGAGCGTAATACAGCATCTGCTTGTCTATTTTTTCACGGAAAATATCCTGAGTTCCTAATTCTGCCTTAGTTTTTTCCAAAAGAAGTACCTGATCAAGCCATTTGCCAATCAAGTCGTTGGCTTTCACACCTGTCTCTGTGCTATATGTACCAGCTTCGATATCTTTCACTAATCCGCGTACATTGTTTGTTGCATCTTGCAGCATGCGCTCAGCCTTGGCTAACTCTAATTGGGATTCTACACCACTGCCACTACCTTCGCTGTTCATTAAACGAAGATTGGAGATACGGGACTGAATACGTGAAATGTCTGTAATTTGGTTGGTGAAATCTTTATTAGCTTTAATGATTTTTGCTCGATCACCCAATTGACGCTCCAAGTAATCCATTAAGGCACGGGTTGTCGTTTGAGCCTTTAACAAGTCGTAATCTGCTATTTGATGATTTCCATCCATACCTGATACGATTTTGGTTTGTTCACCATAGTTGATAATTCGTTTTTCTACGTTATAGCGAATAAGGTCATCTTCTGCATGTGTTAAAATGCGATAGAGACGAGCCACCTCACGCTCAAAAAACTTAATCACATTGTTGGTTTCACCATAACGTAATTGTGAATATTGGCGTGCAAATACTTCATTCAAAATGTCCAATGTATTGTAGGCTATACCTGCATCATTAGCAGAGTAACCGATATCAATAATATCGCTCTTTTGTAATTGCATGACTTTTAATCGTGCAGTAATGTTATTAATACCAAACCAAGGATGATAATTAAGAATGCCGAAAATATAGTTATCTTGTGAGGGTCGCTCGTATGCTTTTAAGTTGGCATAAGTCGCATTTTCGCTATTGTGATTAATAAGTGCCTTTACATCAGCAGGAACACTATTATTCAATTGACGGAAATGTTCAGATGATATATAGTTGTTGTCCTTGTTGGGATTACCATACATCATACAACGGGCAAACAAACGAAGAGATACTTCATGTATGGTCGCGTCTGTGGTTATCAACAACATCAGGTTGGTCATATTTGTTTGTGACTGTCCTCCTGCAGAGCCAATACCACCTTCGATGTTGTATCCCGTAATCATACCTGTATAAATAGTTGTATTACTATTATATACACGTTCCATATTACGGGTCATAAACCATGCAACGATTAATGCAATTAATGGTAGGATGATAAGATACCACCTGATTTTGAATAAGAATCTGACTATATATCTGAATAAATCCATAATTGTGCTCCTTTAATGTTATTTCTTATTTTTTTTCTCTGCTTTTGCTGCAGCCTTAGCTGCTTTCTTTTCTGCTTTTTCTAAAGCTTTTATCTTCTTTTCTTCGTCTTCAACAGCTTTTTTAATACGCTTTTCTACAGCTTTGTTCTCTTTAGCAATTTCCTTGCTTGACTTCTGGACAGTTTTATCAAGTGTAATCTCTGTTGTAGAATTGGTGATAATAGGTGTATGTGTTAAAATCTCTAAGGTAATAATGTCTGTAGTGATTGAAGTTTGAAGACTTTGGTAACTTTGAACCTGTGCACTTTCTCTTTGTTTTGTAAATGCATATTCTTCAATATTTAAATTTCCATTTTCAAAATCTTCACGATTTAACGCACCTGCACCTTGGTAAGCTGCGGCTCCCTCTCCTATTGTTTTAAGTGTGACTAAATCGTTGGTAATTTTAACAAATAAAGACGCGATTTGCAGTTTTAATTGATCATATGCTAAATCTTTAGCTAATACAGCTTGATCAAGTGCTATCTTCTTACGTTTAACAGCTGCGCCCAAATCTAAAACGTCTTCAAGTGGCAAAGACAAACTTGCTCCAACATTCCAATAACTTTGTTCAGAACCTTGGAACTGATATATCATCATGTTGGTTGAAGATGAGTTATTTCCCCAAACATCCGACTTACCATAACTATAACTTGCACGGCCTGTTATATATGAGAAAATATGTCGCTTCTGTTTGGCAACTTCTGCCTGGGCCAACTGCCTTGCTTTTTCCAATGTCATAATGCTTGGCGTTGACTTCGCATTTTCAAACAAGATAGCCAATGGCGGCAAGTGGAACTCTGAGAAGTTGATTTCTTTGTCCTTGCTGGAATCAAAGAAGCCTGCAGCAATACCGGTTTCGTCGAATTGGGCGAAAGCCGTGGAGCTAAGTCCTGCAGTTACTACAACGAATAATAGTCGTTTAAGCTTGTTCATCGTGAAAGGTTTATGTTTTGTTTTTATACGTTATCTTTTTGGATAAATGCTGTCAACGTTCTGAAGATAATCTTCATGTCCAGTACAAAGTTGTAGGTCTGCCCGTAGGTGATATCCAACTGTTTCCGTTCTTCTGCGGACATCATGCCGCCTTTACCACGTTCCTCGACTTGCCACAAACCTGTGAGACCTGCCGGAGCCATGAAACGGTCGATGCTGGAATCTACGGTGAGTTTCTCTGCCTCGTAAAGAGGCAAGGGGCGATTGCCAACAATGGACATGTCGCCTTTAAGTATGTTAAAGAGCTGCGGGAGCTCGTCAATACTATATTTGCGGATGAACTTACCAACCTTCGTGATACGGGGGTCATTTTCAATCTTGACAAATGCGTTGTTGTTCTCTTCTGCCTTTTCCTTGTTGAAATCGGTTTCGGAGACCACAAAGTCATCGCCTACGAGCATAACCTCATCGTCGCTGATCATCATATCGGACTCCATGCCTGTATCCATCATCATCATTTCTGCCTCATCGCCTAATGGTGCAGTAATAACGCGAGATTCTTCTTCCTTGTCCTTTTCGGCATATTGGTTTCCAGCCTCTTTGGCAACTTCTTTCAAGCGCTGCTCAGCATCGGCATACATTGAACGGAACTTCAGGAAGTCGAATACGGTATAGTTCGTACCCACACGCTTGGACTTGAAGACAATCGGTCCTTTGCTCTCTAACCTGATGGCAATGGCTGTCAGGATAAAGACTGGAGAGAGGATGATAATGGCCAATAATGAGAATACGATGTCGAAGAGCCGTTTCCAGAGGGGAATCTTGAAACGCAAAATGCGATGCTTCGATGGGGCATCATCGAATAGCATCCCCTCGCGATCGGAAATGAATTGGATCTTCTTGTTGATCTCTGTGATGGAAGCCTGTGCGTCAATCGTGTCGTTGATACCACATTTCTGGTACATCTTCCTGTCATCCAAAGTCAATTTATGGGTAAGCAGGATGATATAGACGCTCCGGCATTTCTTTTTGATATAGGTGATGGCAGTAATGTCTTCGGTCTGGTCGCCTTGTTCAAAGAACATGATGAAATGCTCGTTATGAACATGGGGCGCACAAATCGAGGCCGCATCTCTGTAGTTGTCGGCGCACTGTACCAAACGACCCGGTATATACTTCAGTCGTTCAATACTCTCTTGATTCTTGCCTAAATAAATAACACCTATCATATATATACTAACCAAACCTCATCAAGGAATAATCTTCTTGACGCGGATCTTTAGTTCCATAGGGTTAAAGGGTTTCACAATATAGTCCTCCGCACCAATCTCCAGCAGTCGGATGCGCTCGCTGGTAGAGTCCTCGCTAGAAAGCATAATCACAGGGATGTGCTGAAAGAGTTCATTCTGCTTGATCCATTCCAAAAAGTCGTCTCCTCTCATGCCTGGCATGCGGATATCTGAGATAATCAGGTCTGGTGTGTTGCCCGCCTGAAGCCACTTTACACCCTGCAAACCATCAGGCAACCATTGTACGTCATAGTCGCTCATCAGATAGATGGAGAGAACCTTTGCAATGGTCTCTTTGTCGTCAAGTATTAGTATTTTCTTCTTCATATATGAATTTATTTTTCGATTCTAATTGCGCATTTTCGTTGCAAAGGTAAAAAAAAAAAATTAATTGAACACAAAATATGGTAAAAAAATCCTTTTTTTTCTCAAATTTATTGCTCGCATCAAAAAAAATAGGGAAATTTGCATATAAAGCGTAATATTAATAACTCATTATTCATTATTATATGGCAAACAGATATCTTTTAGGTTTTGATGTCGGTAGCTCTTCAGTGAAGGCATCTCTTGTTAACGCCGATAACGGCAAGTGTGTGGCATCAGCTTTCTATCCTGAGAAAGAAGCTCCAATCATGGCTGTGAAGGCAGGATGGGCTGAGCAGGATCCTCAGATGTGGTGGGACAATGCGAAGCTGAGTCTGAAGAAAATTATGTCTGATGCTGGCGCTACAGCAGAGGAAATCAAGGCAATTGGTATCTCTTATCAGATGCACGGACTGGTCTGTGTTGATAAAAATCTGAAGGCGCTTCGTCCTGCAATCATCTGGTGTGATTCGCGTGCGGTTCCTTATGGTGAAAAGGCTTTCAAGGAGCTTGGTGCTGACCAGTGTCTGAGTCACCTTCTGAACTCTCCTGGTAACTTTACGGCTGCCAAGTTGGCTTGGGTGAAGGAGAACGAGCCAGAACTCTATAATAATATATATAAGGTGATGCTGCCTGGTGATTATATTGCCATGCGACTCAGCGGAACGGTGAATACGACCGTCAGCGGACTTTCTGAAGGTATGTTCTGGGACTTCAAGAATAATCAGGTGGCAGACTTCCTGATGAAGTACTATGGCTTCGACAGTTCGCTGATTGCTGATATTGTTCCTACTTTTGCAGAACAGAGTGTGGTAAGTGCTGAGGCTGCAGCAGAGATGGGACTCAAGGCCGGCACGCCGATTACCTATCGTGGTGGTGACCAGCCTAACAATGCCCTCTCTCTCAATGTGATGAATCCTGGAGAGATTGCCGCTACTGGTGGTACATCAGGCGTTGTCTATGGTGTGCTGGGTGAGGTGAATTACGACAAACAGAGTCGTGTAAATACTTTTGCCCATGTGAACCATACTGCAGACCAGACCCGTCTGGGCGTGTTGCTCTGTATCAATGGTACTGGTATCCTGAATGCATGGACGCATCGTAATATCACACCTGATGTGGGCTATGCCGAGATGAACGATTTGGCTGCAACTGTGCCCATCGGCAGTGAGGGCGTGACCATCATCCCGTTTGGAAATGGTGCAGAACGCGTGCTCGAGAATAAGGAGATCGGATGCTCTATCAATGGACTGAACTTCAACAAGCACAATAAGGCTCATCTGGTGCGTGCTGCCCAGGAGGGTATCGTGTTCTCTTTCTGCTATGGTATGGAAATCATGCAGCAGATGGGTATGGAAATCAAGAAGATACATGCCGGCAAGGCCAATATGTTCCTGAGCCCGTTGTTCCGTGATACTTTGGCTGGCGTGAGCGGTGCCACTATCGAACTCTATGACACAGATGGTTCCGTAGGTGCAGCCAAGGGTGCTGGTATCGGTGCTGGTATCTATAAGGATAACAACGAGGCGTTTGCTACGCTTGACAAACTTCAGGTGATTGAGCCGAAGGTTGCCGATCGTGAAGCTTATGCTGAGGCTTATGCCCGCTGGAAGGAAACACTGAAAGCAAAGATTTAATCAAGAAAGCCCGCCAATTGGCGGGCTTCTTTGATTATTGAATGTAATTCTGTCTTAGCTCAGAGAATCCTGATACCATTCAAAAAGTTTCTGAACACCATCCTCTATCTCGACTTGATGCGTCCATCCGAGTGAGTGCAACTTAGATACATCAATCAACTTACGCATGGTGCCATCGGGCTTAGACGTATCGAACTCTACGGTACCCTCAAAACCTACAGCCTTGACAACAAGTTCTGAAAGTTCGCGAATCGTCAGTTCCTTACCCGTGCCGACATTGATGTGACAGTTGCGAATCTCGCCCAACTTGGGAATAGCTCCACCGCGACCTGCAGAGTGGTTCCTGTCAACGGCACCATCGGTTGAGGCTCCGAAATGAACAGAGGAATACTTTTCGATACCGATGATATCCGAGAAATCTACGTTTAACAGCACGTGAACAGAAGCGTCGGCCATATCCTCGCTCCAAAGGAATTCGCGGAGTGGGGTGCCTGTGCCCCAAAGTACCACCTTGTTATTAAAGATACCGTATTTTGCCAAAACATTGAGAATGTCCTCATGAGTGGCAGAACCGGTAATTCCCTCTACTGGGCGCTTGTTCATATCGTTCTGGATAGCTGTCCAGTTCTCATCGTGGATGAGTTTGGCCAGATAGATCTTGCGCATCATGGCGGGCATCACATGGGAGTTCTCCAGATGGAAATTGTCGTTAGGACCATAGAGGTTTGTGGGCATGACGGCAATATAGTTGGTGCCATACTGCAGGTTATAGCTCTCGCACATCTTCAGTCCGGCAATCTTCGCAATGGCGTACTCCTCATTGGTGTATTCCAGAGGCGATGTCAGCAGACAGTCTTCCTTCATCGGCTGTGGTGCGTTCTTGGGATAGATGCAAGTGCTGCCCAAGAAGAGCAGTTTCTTGACACCGTGGGCGTATGCCTCGGAAATCACATTGCACTGTATCTTCAT
>JAEEGI010022957.1_pt1 | contig 12284 bp, 3 predicted proteins | sample 8958751 | NCBI WGS metagenome assembly JAEEGI01 (sample SAMN16246545, study PRJNA631951) | gut metagenome | biome: gut microbiome; feature: rumen; material: KS-attached | host: Bos | place: Iran: Karaj | collected 2018-10 | reverse complement strand
AAAACAAAAAACAGACAAGAAAAAGAATACAAAAAGTCAAAAACAAAAACAAAAAAAAGGAAATAATAAAAAAAAAAAAATAAAAAATGATTAAAAAAAATGATGATTATGGGATAAATAGAAAACATTAAAATTTATAAATTATAAAAGATAAAATAAATTAAATTCAAATTTAATTAAAAAAATATAAGTCATTGAACAATGGAAAAAAAATAATGATATCTATAAAATTCATTATATTTAATAAATATAAATAGGGAACTTACCTAAATTTAAATAATCAAGAAGGAAACTTCAAACTTTTTTTATTCCCAAAATTTTCATGAATGAATTTAAAAAATTAGTTCATTATATTAATATTTATGTTTTTATATTTTATTTTTCTTTATAAACAAAGTATTAATTATTTTATAATTTGAATAATTCCTTATATAGAATAAACATTAATAATAATTTGTTTAATTATCTTTTAGTACTTTTTAAAAAAAATAAGATTTCAATTATAAATTTGAGGTAAATGATATATCTATTATTGAAAATAATGATATAAATTAATATTTTTATGTTAAGAAGAAAAATGGCGAATATGAATAAATATATTCTATTTTAAATTATTATTTAAATAATTTAAAAAAAATTAATTATATAAAAATGAATGATTGGGATAGAATACGTCAAGAACAAAAATATAAACAAAAATTATCAAACACAAAATCCACTCTTCCAAAAATAACTTTTTCAAATAATTCATCAGCAAAAAAAAAAAAATTGGAATCAATGGCAAAAAATTTAAATTTGTTTTTACCTCAAAATAAAAACAGTAACCGTCAAAATCAAATTCAAAATGAAAAACCAAATCAATTTCAAAAACAAAATCAATTAAAACATACATTAAATGAATTTGGTTTATCACAATATCTAAGAAAAATTTATGAATTAGGATATGATGATAATAATTATTTAAAAATTGGGTTATTATCAAGAAGAGAGTTTGAAGATTTTGTAAGAAACATTCATTTGTATCCAGGTCAAATGGTAAAAATGGAAAGTTTTTATATTTATTTAAAACAAATAAATTTAAATAAGCAAAATTATTTAAGTAATAATTATGTTAATAAGCCTAAATCTTCAAGAGGAATTAAGAGAGTTGCTAATCAGAGTAATATCAATTTTAATAATTTAAATAGACCTAATACAACTAATATTATTTTTAATAATAAAAATAAATCTGTAAATTCTCAAAGAAATTTTAATATTTATAATACTAATAATAATAAAATTGTTAATTCCTTTGCAAATGGGGATTTTGGGATAAATTATTATTTAAATGATAATAATACAATTAAAACTAATAGTCATTTTTATAATAATTCCGAAGGTAATCATAATAATTATGTTAATAAATTTAATACACAATTTTATGAAAATATGAAATTAAAAAATATTAATACTAATTTAAATAATAACAATATTAAAAACGAAGAAGAAATCGAAGAAAAAATGTCTAATGATATTGATAATATGTTAAAATATTATATGGTACAATTAAATGAAAAATTAGATGATTCTTATCATTCAATTGAAGATTCTACATTAAGTCATATTAATATAACTTCTAGTTTAAATAATATTGATTTAAGTAAATTTGAAAATTTAAATAATAAAAAAATTTCATCTAATAATACAAATAACTCATCTAATACAACAACAACAAATAATACTAATGTAAATACATTTATGGGTAAAAAACCAATTCCAAATAAATTACCTATTATCAAAAAAAATATAGATAATAATAATTCTAATGAAAAAGATCATAATAATAATAATAATAATGATTTAATTATAAAAAATAAAGAAAATAAAAGGCAAAAAATAGAATTAAAACCAATTGAAAAAAAAGATAGTAAAACAATAAAAAATGAAGAAGAAAAAGAAACAATCAAAAAAGAAGAAGAAAAACAATATCCTAAAATAAAAATAAAAGAAAAAGAAGAAAAAAAAGAAGAAAAAGAAGAAAAGCCTAAAGAAGAAAAATTAATAGAAAAAACTTTAGAAAAAGAAGAAGAAATAATAGAGGAAAAAATTGATGAAAAATTGGAAAATCCTCAAAATAACAATCTAAGCAATAATAATAATATTAATAATAATAAAAATAACACTTCAAATAATAATAATGAAGAAAATCAAAATGAAATAAATAAAGAAATAAATTATGAAGATGAATATGAAATAGAAGAAAATATAGATAAAAAAAATATTCAAACATCTCAACCAAGATATGCTTTAAGTGAGAATTATCCTCAAGAAATTCAAAATAATAATATTAAAACAGAAGAAAGATATACAAAAGAACAACAAATATATGATAATATAAGATTAATAAAAAGCTCTGAAGGAGATTATATTCATCAAAATATGGAACAATTTGATATTGAATATATGTGTAGATGTCTTGGTTTAGCAATTATGAAACATTTAGAAAATGGAAAAGGTAAACAACATATAAGTGATTTAATGAATAATAATGAAAGTTTCTCTTTTTTTAATTCTTTATATAATTCAAATATGGAATTTTTATTTAACTTTTTTGATAAAAATAAAAATTTTGAGGAAGAAATTAGTAATTTGGATAAATTAGAAAATAAATTAAATGAAAATAACAATAATGAAAATCTGTTTAAAGATGATAAACCTATTTCTTATGTTCATCATTTTAAAAATAAAATTGATGATGAATTTATTAAAGAAAGTAATAATAAAAAATTACATGGAATTCAAGAAATTGAAAAAGATATTAAATTTATAGATGAATTTTTTTCAGTAGGAAGAAAACAAATTAAAAACTATCAAAATATTTCAGAAAAAAGTAAAAATGTTTTAATAAAAGATTTAAGTTATATTGGTGAAGTTGATAGTGAATTAATTACTTCTAGAATAAATGCTTCTAATATTAATAATAAAAGTAAAATAGAAGAAAATAAAAATGAAGAAAGTAAAAACGAGGATAATAATAATGAAAAAAATCAAAATGATGAAAGTAAATATGATGATTATGAATTTATGGATGATGAAGAAATAGATGATAAAATTAATAAGAGACTCCAAGATCCAGATGAAAAAAATGAAAAAGATGACAAAGATAATCAAACATTTGAAAACAATGAAAATAATGAAAAAAAAGAAGAAAATAATAATGATAATAAATCAGAAGAAAAAGAAAATAATAATAATGATAAAATCGATGAAAAAGAAAATAATGATAATAAATCAGAAGAAAAAGAAAATAATAATAATGATAAAATAGAAGATAATGAAATAAAAGAAGAAGAAAATAAAAATGATGGAATTAAAGAAGAAGAAAATAATAATAAAGAAAAACAAGAAGAAAAAGAAGAAAATAAAAATAAAGAAGAAAAAGATGAATTTACTGAAGAAGAAAAAAAAGAAGAAAATAATAATAAAGAAGAAAAAGATGAATATAATGAAGAAGAAAAAAAAGAAGAAAACAAAAATAAAGAAGAAAAAGATGAATATAACGAAGAAGAAAAAAAAGAAGAAAACAAAAATAAAGAAGAAAAAAGTTCAGAAAAAAAATTAGAAAATCCAAATGAAAAAATAGAAGAGAAATATTCCTGTATAACAAATATAAAAGAAACTAATAATAAGAATGATCAAATAATAGAAGAAATAGAAAATCCTTTATTAGAAAAAGAAAAATTTGAAAGTGGAACAATGGAATCAGATTATATAATAGATGCTACAACAATAGAAAAATTAAAATTATATTTAATAAAACAAATAGAAATATTTGATGATGATTATAATTATACATCAGAACATATTCCAACAAGAAAATATGTTCCTCCTCCTGATCCTCAAACTATATTTGAGTTTTGTGCAAATATTATGATTTTAACAAAAATGGAAAAAGAAGTTATAATTATTTCACTTATTTATTTAGAAAGATTTATTTTTAATACTGGATTATTATTAACTTCTAGAAATTGGAGAAGATTATCTTTTATTATTATGGTTATTGCTAGTAAAATTTGGGATGATGATTCTTTTGAAAATAATCATTTTGCTCAAGTTTTTACTCATTTAAAAATTGGAGAAATAAATTTAATGGAAAGAACTTTTTTGGAATTGATTAATTATAAAACTTATATTAAATGCTCTGAGTATTTTAAATATTTTTTTATTATTAAAAGTATTGCTCTTAAATATAATTATAATGGAAATATGTTAGTTCCTATTTCTGTTGAAAAAATGATGAAAATACAAGAATATGCATATATTATGCAAAAAAAAATGAAAAAAAAATATTCTTTGAATAATTCTGCACAATTTTAGAATTTTTATTATATATTTTTTTATTTTATTTCGAATTTTTTTGTGTTTTTTTTTATTTCTTTTTCATATAATTCATCTATATTTTTATTTTGAGAGATTATATTAATTTTTTTAATTTATTCATATTTAATTCAAATTATTAAATTTAAGTAAAATGAACTATAATAAAAAAAATCAGAAATAAATTCTATGGTATTTAATTAGGTTAAATAAAATAATAAATCTCTTTTATTTTTTTTAAATTTTGAGATATTTAAAGAAATAATAAAGAAAAGCATAAAAGTTGATTTACTCTAATAAATAAATTATTTGTTCGGGAAATCTTTTTCAAAAATAATTTTTTTTTCAAAAAATCTTATAAAATTAAAAAATGGAAGAGACATCTTCACCACCAACTTCAGAGAAGGAAGCAATGAATTTCAAAGAAGATTTTACATTAACTTCAGAATCTTCAACTCAATATAAAATGAAATTAATTTATAATAATTTAAAAATAGCTTTTTTTATTGAAAAATTAAATGAATTCCCTGTGTTGAATTTTGAATTAGAAACTACTTTAAAAGAATTACAAAATAAAGAAGATAATTTAATTTTATTTAATTCTACAAAAAAATTAGTTAGAGGAATTAAAACTTGTATTTAAACTAAAAAATATAAATATTCAGGAAATGATAGTATATTTGTTTTATCTCTTGAGAATGATTTTTTTGAAAATAAAATTGCAAATATTGAAATTCCTTTAAAAGAACAAGATTTAAAAGTTCAAGTGAATTATTTAATTCAAGTTATATCAAATTTAAAAAAAGAAATCAATGAATTAAAACAAAACCTCCTTCAGAATAATATTAATAATGTTGAGTTAAAAAAAAAAACAGCAATAAATTCAATTACCATCAGCTTTCTTAGATGATAATGATAAAGTATTATTAAGTGAGTGGATAGACCCTCATAAAATTATTAGATTTTCTTTATTATTTAGTACTAATTTAGATGGAACTAGTTCATCATCAACTTTCCATTATTATTGTGATGGAGCATTCCCAACAATAACAGTAGTATATGATACAAGTGGAAGAAAATTTGGAGGTTATACAACTCAATCATGGGCAGAACCAAAAGAAAGTTCATCTTATTGTAGAGATGAATTTGCTTTTATATTTAATTTATCAAATAAAGTCAAATATGGATTAAAAAATAAATTTGACACAAATGCTATTTATAAATATAATTCTTATGGTCCGACTTTTGGAGGTGGACACGATTTGTGTGTTGCTAGTGATTGTACTGGAAATACTAGTAGTTACACATCTAAAAGTTCTTATGATACTGGAAATTATGATATTTTAGGAGGCTCTTCTACAAGTTTTCAAGTTAGTTGCTATGAAGTTTATAAAGTTATTTTTGAATAAATATTTATAACAATTTTAAATTTAAAATATTATGATCCTCTTCCAAAAATTTTAAATAAATAATATATGTATTTAAAATAATATAAAATAAAAATGATGAAAAAGAAAAAAAAAGAAGATTTAAGTTAAAAATATCATTTAAAAATTTATCCCATATGAAAGATGAAATATTGTATTGAACATTTAAAAATTTAATAATGTTTTATTAATAAAATATAATCATCATTTTCAATTAAATATATTAATAAATAAAAATGAAAAAACTCATTTAAACAAATTATAATCAAAAAAAATTGTTAAAAATTAATAAAATTATTTTAATAATGAAACATAAAATTAATAATACAATAATAAAAAACAACATTAAAAAAAATTCTTTTCAACAAAACTCAATTTTATGTTGAAGAATAAATAATAAATATTTTTTAAAAAATATTATTAATTATTCCGGAAATTTAAAAAATGCACTTATTTAAGATATTATAAATATTAAATAAATAAAAAAGGATTATATTTAATTTATTAATTTCTTTGTCTTCTAAATTATTATAATAATAAAAAAAAATCTCCTTCTATTTTAAAAGAAGAAATTCATTTACCGGTTTTTAATTTAAAAAAGTTGATGAAAAAAATGAATTTCTTTATATTTATTTATATTTAATTATCAAATAATGTTATAATTAATATTTTATAAATTAGCAAACAAAAAAATAAATTCAATATAATTTAGATTCTTATTTTATTAATATTTTTATTACTAAATTTAAATAATTACATAAAAATGTTGATGAAATGAATAAAATATTTTTGAAAAAAATATGTACAAAAATATATTAAAACTCAATATTAAGTTTTTAGTTGTATATTTATATTAAAAATAAATTGAAAACTTTTTATTAAAAAGTTTTCAGGATAGAGTATTTATCAGTTAATTACATATAATACATTATTTTTGAATATTTGAAAAAAAATAATTCAATGATAAAATATCATAAGAAAAAAATTATCAAACATGAGTTTTATTTGCACAGACAATTTTTTTAAAATCAAAATTTATAAATATATTTAAATGAGTATAAGTGTTAAACATAAATATGAATAATTTTTTAAAAAATATTATCTTTTTTGTTTGAAGAAAGAATCTGAATATTTATTCATATATAAAAATTTTATTTAAATTTATTAATAAAAAATGAAATTTTTATTCATTTCATTTTTTATATTATATCCTCAAGTTTTTTCAGTAAGTAATCCAATCGAAATAGGATGTTCATATCCAAAAGCAATAGGGTATAATTCAAACTCATATGCTTTTTGTACAGACTATGACTATGTCTCAAATTATGATAACTCAAATGGACTTCAAACCACCCAAATTCTTCATCATTCTCAAAATCATGCAACTGAATTAGGAGTAGTAATAGTCTATCCAGGTTCAGGACCTGCATATGTAATCAAAACATTTATAAATTCTTCCCCTCTATCTTTACAATTTCTGTCAAAAAGTCTTGAATCTAACTATTCACCCTTAAATTCACATTCTTATTTAGAAAATACTTATGTATGTTTATTTAATTTAACAGTATCCTCTCTCAATAGAGCTTATGCTGCTTGGATTGATTCTTCAAAAAATTTAAATCTCATATATTTTTCAGCACCAGGAATTGAAGGAATTTCCAAAAGAACTGATAGAATAGCTAATTCAAAGAGTATAGATTGTAAAGGATTTTCAAATTATGCACAATTTGTATGTGTTTATAAATCTAATGTTTACACAGAAAATGGATGTATAATAGATATATATAATAGTGCTTTAAATTCACTTTCAAATAATAATTTAAGAGAATATGGTTGTGATTCTACTTCAATTGCTCAGAAAATATTAGATATAAATCAAAATACATTTTTCGTATGTTATACAAAAAATAATGGATATGTTGATTGTTTAATTGCTACTCAAAATACAAATACTGCTTATGGAAGTCAATCAGGAGTTAACATATTAAAAGAATGTGATACTGATTCAGATTATACAAAATTTGAAGTAGGAAGAATAGGAATTTACTTTTTTGTTTTATGTACAATAAATAATTTCATGAAATATAGAAGATTTAAATCTGATTTATCTACTTATGGTGAACAAATAGATTTATCTTCATCTCATTCTCCTTTAGCCCCAAGTTCAGTGTATTTAAATCAATATATTACTTTATTAAGTTATTCTAATTCAAATGATCTAGGAAAAGGATATTATAGAGCATTTGTCACTCCAATTTGTAATAGTGGTATATCATTTTCAGGATATATTAATGGGGAAGTTACTATTAATCTTGATAGTAATATTGATAATCAAAAATTTGATGATAAGAAAGTGAAATTTTCTCAATTACCTATAAGAGGAAATTTTAAATATACTAATACTGATGGTAATCTAGTAAATGTTAATGCTAATATAAAATATGATTCTAATACTAATTTTATATACACTGCCCCTTCTACTGCTGGACATTATAAATTTACATATTATGGTACAAATGATGAAGAAATACTAAGTAATATTTGTGAGGCAACAATAATAATATTATCTTGTTATAGCAGTTGTTATACCTGTGACCAATTATCATCATCTTTTAGTGATCAAAGATGTTTATTATGTTTAACTGATTCAGAATATTATCCTAAATTTGATAATATTCATTCAACAATACCACAAAACAATTGTTATAATTCAAGAACAATTGATTCAAATTATTATTTAGATAAAACGACAAATCCATATTCATGGAAATTATGCCATCCATCTTGTGGAACATGTAATGGAGGTACTTTAAATGATTGCTTAACATGTGCTTCAGGTTATTTTTGGGAAAGCATTATTAATAAAATATGTGTTATACCATCAGGTAATAATTATGGTGATACAACAACTGGTTATATTAGACCATGTTATAGCACTTGTGATAGTTGTTCAATTGGAGGAAGTGATACAAATCATAATTGTAATAATTGTAAAGTAAATTTTTATAAAGCCAGTGATTTAGGAAATAATTGTTATGATTCTTTAAATGGTTATTATCTTCCTTCTTCTCCTACACCTTCTTCTATTTGGGAAAAATGTTCTAATAATTGTGAAACTTGTAATGATGCAGGTGATGATAAATGTAATTCATGTGCTTCTGGTTATTATTTTAGAATTCCTTTAGGTAGTACAACTCAAGAAACAACTCCTACTAAGTGTTATAATCAAGATACTATACCTAATGGATATTATTTAGATAGTAATGCTAATTTATTTACACCATGTTTTGAAACTTGTGAAACTTGTTCACAAGGAAAGATTGGAGATAGTCATAATTGTTTAACTTGTAAATCTCCTTATATATATAAATATGGTGTTAATTGTGTAGATCAGTGTCCTTCTCCAACATATGGTTTCCATTCAAAATGTATTGCTTCATGTCCTATATATACAGTTCCTTATATTCAAAAATGTGTAAAATGTAGAGAAAAAAATCCATCCACTCCTTATATATATAAAGGAGAATGTAAAGCAACAATTCAAACCAGAACTTTTGTTGCAAATTATATTTATGGAATTTTAGATGATTGTTATATTAGTTGTAGTCGTTGTGATATAGGAGGAGATAAATTAAAAATGAATTGTCTACAATGTGATACTGATTATTATAGATTAGAAGATAATATATATCAATGCCATCAATCATCAGAAATAGTAGAAGGATATGTTATTGATAGTGTAACTTCACCAAGTTTATTTATAGCTTGTTTTAAAACTTGTAAAAGTTGTAGAGAAAAAGGAAATAAACTAGATCATAAATGTACATCATGTAAATCAGGATATGAATTTGATCCATATAATTCTAATAATTGTATAAATCATTGTTCAAATTATTGGTATCAAGATATTGAAAATGATTCACATATATGTGCAGATTTATGTCCTTCTGATTATCCTTATTTAGTTATTAATACAAATGAATGTGTAAAAACATGTTCTAGTGCATTCAACAGTGCTCCTATAACTTATTACACTTATGAAAAAGAATGTTTGAAAGAATGTCCTGAAAATTCAATCAAAGATATTTTACAAAATAAATGTCATAGTTTAAGTGATTTATATGATTTTTATAGTACTTTAGGAAATTATCTTTCAACTAATAGATTTCCTGTAAATAAATATATTTATGGAGAAAGAACTTATTTTCATTTATGTAATACTACTGATACTGGTATAGAAGATTGTGATAAAACGGCTTATGATTTAGGAATTGGGTTTTTAGATAATTTAAATGATTGTTTTGAAATTTTAAAAAAAATTTATTCATTAAATAATAATACTTATTTCTATATTGGATTATTTGAATTTGATAGAGATGATACAACTGCTCCTCAATTTGATTATATTATTTTCAATCAATATGGAGTTCAATTAGATAATTCTTATTGTACGAATGTTAATATTACTATTTCTAAATATTTTAAAAGAAATAATCAAGAATCGATTTCATTAGCTGTTGATATATATACTAAATATAATTATGATATTGTTAATTACATTCCTGGAAATAAATTTTTTTCTGATATTTGTTCTACTTTTTCAGATAATGGATATGATATTTTATTAAATGACAGATATAAATATTTTTATTTAGAAAATAAATATTATTTTTGTGAAAATGATTGTTCTGAAATTATAATTGATATTTCAAAATATAGAGTTAATTGTACTTGTCCTGGAAGAAAAACATTTATAGGATATAATCAAAAAAATTTTGAAAAATATTCAAAAAACGAACAAATTTATCATGATAAATATTTTCAATTTGTTAAATGTTATAATTTAGTATTTTCTAAAGATTCACTCAAAAAAAATATAGGAAATTATGTTTTATCAATTTTCTTTATAACTCAAATTACTACATGTATAATATTTCATCTTAAAGGAAAAAAACCTTTGTTCTCATATTTATATAAAAGTAATATTATAGAAACAATAAATTCTGAAAAATTTGTCAATAATCCTCCAAAAAATAAAAAAAAAATAGATCAAATTTTACATCAAATTAAAAAAGAAGAAGATGAAAAAAACAATATTCCAAATGATAACGCGGGTGAAAAATATGCTAAAAAATTTATATTAAACCAAAATTATTTAGATGATATGCATGGAACAGATAGTTTTAAATTGAATTATTACTATGGAAATTATTATCCTGATAATAATGAAATAAATAATAATACTCCTTCTAAATATTATTCTCCTAAGAAATTTACTCCTTCTCCTTTAAGAAATTCTGATAATATGGATTATTCTTTAGATTTAAAGAATAAAAAAGAATTACTAAAAAACAAAATTAAAGAAGAAGAAGAAATAAAAAGAAAAGCTTTAGAATTAGAAGAAGTAGAAAAATTAGAAAGATTTAATGAAGAAAGAGAAAAATATTTAAAATATACATATAGAGAATTATATTGGTTTGTTATAAAAAAAAAACATAAATTAATTACATTATTTTTCAGAAAAGATATTTATGAAATTTTTACTTATAAATTATCATTTTTAATTCTTACTCTATCATTTGATTTTTTCTTTTGTTGTTTATATAGTTTTAATTTTTATTTAAGAAAATTATATCATATGAAAAAACATATTCATTTTGGTTATGAATTTGCTATTGGATTTTTAGCTACTATTTCAACATATATTATAATGAAAATTTTTGAATATTTCATGGAATATAGAACTGTATTTAGAAGATATGAAATTAATAATGAAAGAGAAAATGATAAAAAACATTCATTTCAAAAATTAAATGGTATGATTAGAAAATTAAAAATTAAATTTATTGTTTATTTTATTTTTTGCTTTGTTTTAAATATTTTTATTTGGTATTTTGTTTGTGCTTATTTTGAAGCTCATAGTAACAGTTTAAGAAGTTTTGCTATTTCTATTGTTTTTGATTTTATTCTTTCTTTTACTTTTCCTTTTCTTTATTATGCTTTTGTTGTTTATTTACAATATAATGCTATGTTAAATGTTAAATATGGACAATATAATTGTTCTATGTTCTTTTTAAAACTTTAATATCATTAGTTATTTTATAATTTTTGTAGTTTAATTAAATTTGTCACATTTTGAAATTTTAAAAAATTTTTTATCAATTAATTATACAAATTTTCAACAAATAAAAATATATACCATTAAATTTTTAAATGATTTTAATTGAAATTATTCAACAAAAACTCACTTATCAATTATAATTTAAAATATATTCTTTTTAATAAAAAAAGATTATGATATCTTCATTAATTTTTTGATTAATTCAAAATGTAAATAAATCACTTCTACTTAATAATTTTAATCGAGGAATTTTTTATTAATAGTATTTTCATTTAATCAAACAACCATTTTCTTAATCTAATTTCTTTAAATTTGTGTATTCTAATTAGATAAAAAAATAAATTGATTTAGCCTTTTTGAAAAAATTATATTATATTATT
>JAEEGI010022956.1_pt1 | contig 12284 bp, 7 predicted proteins | sample 8958751 | NCBI WGS metagenome assembly JAEEGI01 (sample SAMN16246545, study PRJNA631951) | gut metagenome | biome: gut microbiome; feature: rumen; material: KS-attached | host: Bos | place: Iran: Karaj | collected 2018-10 | reverse complement strand
TGCGCATGAAACCCCCTCCAGCTCCCCCGAAGGGGGAGAGGTGGCTGCGCTTGGGTTTAACGGCGTGCCTTTCCAGACCATCATTGACAAATGGCTGGAGACGAGGGGCGTGCCCTCAGTGGGCGAGCGTCACCTGACCATGCTGCGGCTCGCCGGCGACCTGCGCTACATCTGCGACAATGATCCCGAGAAGGTGAAGAAAGCCGTCAGGCTGGCTGCCTTTGTCAGGGATATCGAACAGGAGCGCGGCAGCGAGGAAGTAGACAACGCCTGCGCGGATGTGTGCGAAAGAAAGATGTACATGAGCATCCCCCGCAACTTCAACGCAATCCTAGAACAACTAGGCGCCACAAAAGCCCTCCCCCTCGGGGGAGCCGGAGGGGGGCTTGGGGGTCTTTACTCCACCTACTGGCAGCGCCTCAAGCCCTTGCTCACCTCGCCCTACACCGAGGCCTGCGCGCTGACCGAGGACGGCAACAAGATAGGAGCCGTGTTTGCCTCCGGCGCTATGTTCTGCACGCTGATGACCCGCTGCTGGTATGAGCACTTCGACGGCATGCCTCAGCGCATGAACCCGAATGTCTACATCATCGGCATGCCGGGTGCAGGCAAGAGCTTTGCCGACCGCCTCGACTCGATCATCATGGGGCCGATGGTGGCTGCCGACCGCATGGGGCGCGAGGCCGAGGCCGAGTACAGCCGCAAGCTGAAGGAGCGCCAGACCTCGTCGAAGGAGCAGCGCGGCGAGGCCCTGAAGAAACCCGAGCTGATGGTGCGCTACTGCCTGTCGAAGACGTCGAACGCCGTGCTCTTCCATCGTATGCGCAATGCCCATGAGACGATCGACGGCGAGGATATGCACCTCCACCTCTACACCTTCGACTCGGAGCTGGATGCCAACACCAAGGCGCAGAGCGGAGGCACATGGATAGACAAGCACGACATCGAGCTGAAAGCCTTCCACAACGAGCGCACGGGTGTGGACTTCTCGAATGCCGACTCGGCCAACGGCCTCTACGAGGTGTACTACAACACCGTATGCACGGGCACGCCCCTGTCGCTGAACCGCAAGATCAACATCCGCAACGTCAACGACGGCCTCTGCTCGCGCATCGCCTTCTTCCAGATGATGCCCGAGGGCTACAAGATGATAGCCAAGGGCTCGAGGGCGAGGAACCATGAGCTGGAGTGCAAGCTCAAGGAGTGGGCCTTCCGCTTCGACTCGATGAAGGGCGAGCTGGCCATCAAGCCGCTGGTAGACCATGTCTACTCGCTCTGCGAGCAGGCTACATGGGAGGCCGAGGCCAGCGGCGACGCTGTGCTCGACTTCCTGCGTAAGCGCGCTGTGTTCTATGCCACTTGGTTCACAATCCCCCGCATCTATGGCCGTCAGTGGGACGAGTATCAGAAGACAGGTCAAGTGACAGTCGACCAGAGTGACCTCGACTTCGCCACGCTGATGTTCGAAGCCGTCATCTACTGGCAGGACCGCTTCTTCGGGCGCATGCTGCAGGAGAGCTGGACGAATGTCGAGAACGACTATAAGCCGCGTGTGCGCAACACGCAGAACGACGGCGTGTTCGCCAAGCTGCCCGCCGAGTTCACGACAAAGCAGGTACAGGAAATGCTGGGCATATCGAAGGGCGGCGCGTCGGCTCAGATAGGCCGGTGGCTGAAACAGGGCCTCTGTGAGCGCTCGACACGCGGCATGTACAGGAAGAAAGGGCAGGTCAATGGCTGAGAAACCCGTCAGGAGCATACCCTGGATCAAGTACGCCTATCTGAAGCAGATGCCCAGCTACGACGATGCACTCTGGATAGAGCGGAAAATGACCGACACCGTGGCGTGGCTTATGGTCAGGTTGTAGTTCAAGCGAAGTACGCGAGTACGCGAGTACTCGAGTACGCGTTAAGGGCCTCAAATCGCTGGATTTGAGGCCCTAATCCCCCGCTTTTGTTCAGAGTCTAGAGACATCTGATAAGCGCGTCACTGGTATGACCGCCAAAGAATATCGCGATAGAACTACCTCCTGACAACTCCGGGAAGGTTGCTGCAGAGACAAAGATGCAAAATTATTTGGGTATTTGGAAAAAAATACGTACTTTTGCAGAAATAATTCTCTCAACGCATGAACAAAAACATTCTTACCGTACCCCTTGCCCTGTCGATGGCGACGACGGGCCTGGCTCAGGAGAGGCTCGCTCAGATGGAGCAGCAGGCCTCGGAAATCATCGCCAAGATGACCCTCGAAGAGAAGTTTGCACAGCTGATGAACGAGACACCCGGCATCCCCCGCCTGGGCATCGAGCCCTACGACTGGTGGAACGAGGGCCTGCATGGCGTAGGCCGCGACGGGCGTGCTACGGTCTTTCCGCAGCCCATCGGTCTGGGTGCATCGTTCGACGCTGAGATGGTGCGCGAGATAGGCGATGCCATCGCCACGGAGGCGCGTGCGAAATATATTGTGGCCCGCCGCAACAAGAACTATTCCCGCTATACTGGTCTGACCTTCTGGAGTCCCAACGTCAACATCTTCCGTGACCCGCGCTGGGGACGGGGCATGGAGACCTGGGGCGAGGATCCCTTCCTCACGGGAACGATGGGCACGGCCTTCGTACGGGGCATGCAGGGCGATGATCCCGTCTACCTGAAGGTGGCGGCCTGCGGCAAGCATTTCGCCGTGCACTCGGGACCTGAGGCTACGCGCCACTCGGTCAATGTGGAGCCCTCGAAGCGCGACCTCTGGGAGACCTATCTGCCGGCCTTTGAGATGCTGGTGAAAGAGGGCAAGGTGGAGACCATCATGGGAGCCTACAACCGTGTCTACGGCGAGAGTGCATCGGGCAGCAAGTTCCTGCTTACTGATGTGCTGCGCCAGCAATGGGGCTTCAAGGGACATGTCGTGTCCGACTGTGGTGCCGTCACCGACATCCACGGTGGCCATCGGCTGGCAAAGACGGCTGCCGAGGCCTGCGCCATCGCTATCAAGGCTGGCCTGAACGTGGAGTGCGGCTCTTCGTTCCGAGCTATGAAGGAGGCTCTCGACCAGCAGCTGTTGACGGTGGATGACATCGACCATGCCTTGATGCCGCTGATGATGACCCGCCTGAAGCTGGGCATCCTCCAGCCCGACCCCGCCTGTCCCTATAATCATGTTGGTGAAGAGGTCATCGGTTCGAAGGAGCACATCGCACTGGCCCGGAAGGCTGCTGTGGAGAGCATGGTGCTGCTGAAGAACGAGGGTGGCGTGCTGCCCATCGACAAGAATATCCACACGCTCTTCGTAGCGGGCGCAGGGGCTGCCGATGCCTTCTGGCTCATGGGCAACTACTTCGGCATCAGCGACCGCTACTGCACTTATCTGCAGGGCATCGTGTCGAAGGTGAGCAACGGCACGGCTGTCAACTACCGTCCTGGTGTGCTCGAGAATATGGCCACGCGCAACCGCATCAACTGGGCCGTCGACGAGGCTGCAGGTGCTGAGAAGACCATCATCGTGATGGGTAACAACGGCAACCTGGAAGGCGAGGAGGGCGAAGCCATCGACTCGGAGCGTGGCGACCGCGACAACATCCGCATCCCTGAGAGCCAGATGAACTTCCTGCGTCAGGTATGTGCCTTGAAGAAGAGCGGCATCATCGTCGTCCTCACTGGTGGCAGCCCTGTCGACGTGCGCGAGGTATGCCGGCTGGCTGATGCCGTCGTCATGGCCTGGTATCCCGGTCAGGAGGGTGGCTATGCTCTGGGCGACCTGCTCTTTGGCGATGAGAACTTCTCGGGCCGTCTGCCCGTCACCTTCCCCGAGGATGGCGACCGCCTGCCTCCGTTCGAGGACTATTCCATGCAGGGACGCACCTACAAGTACATGACCGACAACATCTACTTCCCCTTCGGCTTTGGTTTGAGCTATGGGCGAGTAGGCTATGATAACCTTGTGGTAAAGGCCGACAAGAAAACGGGAGCCTCAGTCACCGTCACTCTGAAGAACAATGGTACGAAGGCAGTGGCCGAGACACCCCAGGTATATTTGTCGGCTCCTGGCGCTGGCGTGAGTGCGCCCCTCCAGCAGCTAGTGGCCTTCCGCCGTGTGCAGCTGGAGCCCGGACAGAGTGCCGATGTCACGTTCGACATTCCCCTCGAGCGGCTGAAGACTGTGCAGGAAGATGGCACGCGCAAGCTCCTCAAAGGCGAGTACACCGTCACCGTGGCCAGTGCAGCCCCCTGCCGTCGCAGCGTAGAGCTGGGCGTCAGCGTGCTGAGCAGTCAGGTGAAGCTTTGATTCGCTAGTCAGCCACGCGCTTTTTGCGCGAAGCCTTCGGGCCACACCTTTCCTCACTACTTACATGTCGATTCCCGCGGATAAGCATCCTCAAGAACGGCGTGTAAACCCTGTTTACAGCGCAATTGCAAACCAATTGCAAACTATAATTGTCGTTCTTTTGCATGGAAAAGAGTAATTTTGCACGCAAAAACAGATAGCGATGAAACAAATATTCATTCTTTTAGCATCATGCTTGTTGCTTGGTTGTGGAGGCGACAGCAGCAGCAACCGGCCGTTTGTACTTCAGGGAGCATGGGTACTGCAGCAGTTGGAGTACCCCTACGACCGAGCTGATGACACTTTCTCAGAGCAGGAGGGCACTTATCTCCTGATGTACGATGGCGACAGCGTGGTGTGTCAGTGCTGGATGACCAAGACAGAGACGGGACTCGTGATAAAGCCCGGCATTCAGTGCGGTGTGACGCTGATTGACAAGGGCGGCGGCGAGCATGTCTATCTGGAAAACACCGACCCAAGACCATTGACCATCAGGGATGACTCGACGATTGCCATCCAGCGGAATGGCGTGCTCTATACCTATCGTCGAGCCGACGACATTGCAGAGGAGTGGGGTGCGGACATCATGGACATCATCGCAGCTGACTTCAAGAAGGGCATTTCGGAGGACACGCCTAGCTATGTGCTCTCGTCCAAGGAGCGCCAACAGGCCAGCTACATCCATTGGCTCTTGGCTGTCATAGCGATCATCGTCATCCTCGCCGTAGCCAACTACATCGTCGCCAGTCGCCGTCGGAGGCAGTTGCAACTCCAGCTGCAGCAGATTCAGGAAGTGCAGCAGGAGCGTCCGCAGACCGTCAGGCAAGCCATTGCGTCGGTGGAAACGGCCTTCTTCGATTCTGATGTCTATCAGGCATTGCAGCGTCGCTTGGCTACAGGTCAGCGGCTGAAGGAGGATGATTGGCAGGAGATTGAGAGCCAAATCAGGAAAGTATATCCTGGCTTTATCAGTCAGTTGCGCGGACTTTACGCGATGTCGGAACTCGAATACCAGGTGTGTCTGCTCATTAAACTCCGCATTGCCCCCTCGGACATAGCCGCTGTGCTGGCTCGCGATGTGAGTACCATCAGCACCGTGCGCAGCAGGCTCTACAAGAAGGTGTTCGGACAGAAGGGCGGCGCCCGTGAGTGGGACGAATTCATCCTTTCCATCGGGGCTTAAAGGGCTGCAAACAAAATGCAAAGTAGCTGCAAAGCAGATGCAAACTCAAAACCTTGGAGGAAGAACGGAAAGTGCTTACCTTTGCAGCGACAATTCAACAAATGTCTAACCTTATAAAAAAAGTAAAGCTTATGAAAAAGGCAATGTTAGTGATGGCAGTGGCACTCATGAGTGCGCTGCAAGTAAGTGCTCAGAACGTCAGAATCGACGACAAGGAACTTATCGGTTCATGGGTTCTGGAGTGGATGCAGTGGGATGGGGAAAAGAAAACCATCTGCGGGAAGGAAACGGGCTACACGCAGTTCAAGTATTATGGTCCTGACGGGGAATACGCCTGCGCTGAAATCGCTATGACCAAGGATGGGGAGTGCGTCGTGATTCCTCATGAGTATGGCACTTATTCGTTCAAGAATGGTGTCTATAGCGAGATGGGGCGTCCTTCTTCGCCCGACGGTCTGATAATGACTTCGAAAACTCAGTTCAAGGGTCGTTGGACAACGTTGAACGCTGTTTGGAATAAGCAGACCTCCATGCCCGAAAAGCTGCGCAAGTATATCGTTGACTGCTGCCGCATGAAGGAAACACCTGCCGACATCCAGCAAATGATCAAGCAGACAATGTTCAAGTAGCATACTACCATAGCTAATTAGTAAAGTTAGTAAATAGTACCCGGGACGATTCTGGAGGCCGCAGCGATGCTCCCTCCAGAGTTTTGTTTGAGTGATGCGATTGTTGAAGGCCGTTTCAAAAGAAAAGACCCTCGAGAGCATATTCTTCGAGGGTCCTTATGCTGGAAACAGCTTGTCTGCCGCATGGCAGCAGTCTGCCTTTCAGGTATTATTTACTTTTTGAAGAGGTGAGGGATGAACTCATGGAGTCCTCGACGCCAGGTGAGGAACTCGTGGGCCGTGCCTGGCGACTCGCTGGAGTCGACCTTGATGCCCAGCTCGCGCAGCTGACGTACGATGTCGCCGCTCTTGATGAAGTCCTCTTCACCCCAGTTCATGTACATGTAGTGAATCTTCTTATTGAACTCGTCGGCATTGGTGAAGACTCCGTTGTAGGCGGTCTTCACATCGAGGCCGAAGATGGCTCCGCTGAAGGTGCCCAGCCATGCGAACTTGTCCATGTTGTTGAACACGACATCGAACGTCTGGTGTCCGCCCCATGAGAGTCCGGCCATAGCACGGTTGTCGCGGTCGGTCTTCGTGCGGAAGTTCTGGTCGATATAGGGGATGAGGTCGTTGAGCAGCACGGGATAGAATGATGCACCGTAGTCGCCCATGCCCTGTCCGCGGCCCATGGGAGCCTTGATGTCGCCGCTCTCCATCACCACGATCATCGGCACGGCCTCGCCCTTGGCAATGGCATTGTCCATGATGTGCTGCGTCTTTCCTTGCAGAGCCCAGCTGGTCTCGCCTTCACCCATGCCATGCTGGAGGTAGAGCACGGGATAGCGCTTCTTGAAGCCCTGCTTCTGGTCGTACTCGGCAGGCGTGTAGACCATAGCGTGACGCCACTTGCTCTGCTCGTTGCTCCAGTAGTAGATGCTGCGCATGGAGCCTGCGGGCACACCTTTCTGTGGACGATAGTAGTCGCCCTCGGGGCCTTCGGGAACCTCAAGGCCGCTGGCCTCACGATTGGTGCCGAAGAAAGTCTCGGAGGCTGGGTCGATGAACCTCACGCCGTCGATACTCATGAAGTAGTAGTGGAAGCCTACGGGCAGCGGGTCGGTGACGGCCATGAAATTGCCCTGACCATCGGGCTCCATGTCGTATTGCTTGCTGCAGATGTCGACAATAACCTTCTTGGCCTGTGGGGCATTGATGCGGAAGTAGGCACGATGCTGCGAGTCGACCTTCGGGAAGTCATTGCCGGGAATGGTATTCTCACCTGTGACGGCATCGGCAGGAACGTCAATCTTCTTGCCGGCAGGCAGGAAATTAGGACGGTTGTTCTGACCACGTGCGGCTCTCTCGACTCTTGCGGGCAACTGCGGGCGCTTGGGCTCGTAGCCGAGATGACGGGCCACAGCTTCAGCATAGCGGCATCCCAGCTCACGATAGCCGGCAGCATCGAAGTGCAGGCGGTCGGGGCCGTTGGAGCAGTCGTCAGAGGAGATGACCTGCGAGGTGTGGATGGTCTGTGGCAGCTCGTCAATCTGCTTCTTGCAGCCGATGCAGACGCCTTGGCCGTTGGCCTGGACGATGTTGCCCACATAGAGATTCACCTCCTCGGGCTTCAGCTGCAGGTCGCTGCAGAGGTTGTCGTAGACCTGCTTCACCATACCTGCCCATTTTGGGTCGCCGGTATTGGTTTCACCCTGGTGCATCAGGATGCCCTTGATGACACCGTCCTTCTGGGCTTTCTTGGCCAAGGTGACGAGTGCCTGATAAGGGTTGTTGTCATAAGCCTGGAGCATGCCTTTCATCCATCCGGGAGCCTTCTTGTTCACGTAATCGGAAATGCTGTCGGGCAGGAATCCCTTGATGTCGATACCTCCGATGGCCACATGGATAACGCCAACCTTGATGTTGTCGGGCAGAGAATTCACGAGGGTACGTCCAAACCAGTCGGCAGGTGTCAGACCGGTGTTGGGACGGCACAGCGGAGCCGATGCCTCGCACCACTCGCCCTTCTTGCGGGCAGGACGAGTGTCGGTGGCGGGGAAGTCAACGGCAGGCATCAACAGAAAGCGGGGACCTGGGCTGGCCAGGTCGGCTGCCTCAGGACGGGCATTGCCCTCCATGTTCGACTGTCCGAAGCAGAGGAAGATATAGAAGTTGGGGTCGACGGCTGCCGTCGTCTTCAGGAACGGCAGGAAAAGGAATGCTGCTAGCAGCAGGGTTTTGGTGATGTTGTTCATAATTGCTTTGCTTTAAGAATCGTTTTCTTGTGGCAAAGGTACACATAATCGGCCAATGACATTGCATCTGGTGTTTCAAAAACTATATCAAATGTAGCATGTTCGGAAAAGGTGCGCTGATTGTTATTTCAAGATGCCTGTTTCCGTGTCGCTATGGTTCATCGAGCGCTGGATATTGCGGTATTGCCGTCCGTGGCTCAGCTTCCAGGTGAGAGTGAGTATGAGGCGGTTGCCTTGGTCGCTGTTGTGAACTGAAACGTCCTTTTGAATGTAGTGGTCCATCAGTTGCATTGCCGTCGTCTCGGGATGGGCACGGAAGGGATTGTGCATGTAGAGGCTGATGGTGAGACTGGGCGATATAGTGTAGGAGGCCGACACTTGACAGTTAGCTCCCTGATGTCCGCGATGATTGCCCTCCATCCAGTGCCAGCCGTTGTCGGCGTATGCCATCAGCGTCCATTTGCCCAGATAGGCCTGCAGCCAGGCTGCACCATTGAAGGAGGTATAGGTGTGGGTGTAGTCGTCGCCAAAGTTGAAGAAACGGTACAGGCCGCCGTAGATGGTGAACTCCAGTTTCTCGGGAATGATGGTCCATCGGTTGAGGTTCTGCAGGTAGAACATGTTGCAGGCTTTCTGATTGGTCTGGGTGTTGAGGAAGTGGCCGTCGTCGGTGGGGATGACTTTCTCCATGTTGCAGTGTGCATTGCCTCGGTAGTAGCCTTGCAACTCAGTCATGAGGCGAGGAGTAGTGTAGGTGAGACGCAGATCGTGGCTGATGACGCGATTGGGGCGGATGTCGGGATTGCCCACAAGTGTCTCCATTGAGTTCTGCTTGATGCTGACGTTGCTGATGAGGGCTATCTGCGAGGCATGTTGCGAGAGCTCGAAGTCGTACTTCAGGCGTAGCCGGTGGGTTAGGGGATAGCTGAGCGAGAGCTTGGGACGCATGAGCAGGAAGTCGTGGCTGCTATGGCCTTGGCTGAAGTAGCGTCGGCTCACTCCGAAGCCAGCTACATAGCTGAGCTGTTGGAAGATACGTCCGCTGACTTGTGTGAAGGCATAGATGCTGGAGGTATGCATGCCATTATGAGCTTGTGCGTCGCCATCGTAGTGGTTGTTGGTATAGCGCTGGCCGTATTGGATGCCAGTTGAGAGGGTGAAGGGCTTCAGGTGGTTTTCGTAGAGGGCCTCGGTCCAGAGGGTATAGGTGCGTCCTCGCGTATTATATAAATAATGTGTGGCCTCGTTATTCTCGTTGGTGGCATCGGTGGCGATGTAGGTGCCCACGGTGTTGACCGTCAGCGACTGGTGTTGGCTCCAGTCTCGGTGGAAGTACAGGTCGAGCGACGGTGTGTGCTGACGTGTGCTGGAGTTGTTCTCCACTATGATTCCATCGACAGACAGCAGTGACCGGCTGCGCTGAGGACGGATGTCGCGGCTGCCGTTGAACTTGGCCTGAAACACGTAGTCGGTGTCGGCCAGGCTATAGGTCAGCTGCAGGGCGTGAGTCAGCTGGCGTCTCCGGTCTTCTATGGAGTGGCGGTTTATGCTGGTCGTGCTTCCGTCAGGCATCAGGTAATGGGCATCTTCATCATAGCTGTAGCCTTTGGCATGAAGGTAGTCCAGCGAATAGCTGGCTGCCAGCTCACTCTTCCCAAAGTTCACTTTTCCATAGGCACTCTCACTGCCGTTGACGCTGGTGAGCGTGTTGTCCAACTCACCTCCAACGACATAACCGCTGACAGGTCGCCTGACAATGATGTTGATGACATAGCCTATGCCTTCGCCGTAGCGCACGCCAGGATGGTCGATGTATTCGATGCGCTCCACTGACTGCATGTCGAGCGACAGCAGATCGTCGCGTGTGGCTTTGAGGTCATTGATGCGCACTTCTACGCCACTGTTCGATAAGGCTGTGATGGTGTGGGAGGCTTCGTCGATGCGGATGTGTGGCAGGGAGAGCTTCTGCAGCAGCGAGTAGGCTGATGTCGAGTGCTCCAATTGTTGTTGTGTAGGGTAGATGACCTGTCGGTCGGCTTGCTGTACTACTCGTGCGCCACTGACCACCACTTCATCGAGTTTCACTTCCTGCGCCTGCATCTCGATTGCTGCAAGCATCATGATAAAAACAAATCTCTTCATGCCTTTTTTGTGCAAAGGTACGAAGAGATAAAGAATCAAGCGTCAAACAATGCCTGACATTTGTCTGACATTTGCCTGACACTAGGATAACTCGCTGTCAGTCAGCTGGTAGGCTTTGCTGCGGTCAGATAGGATATGAAGGTGCGACTGTGCCTCTAGCACAGTCTTCAGACGGCGGATGAGGGTGTAGAGCGTCTCACTGGCGTCGTCCTTCTTGGGCCAGAGAGCATCGCAAATCTGCTCTTTTGTCAGCCGGTGGTCAGGAGCCAGGAAAAATAGTGTCATCAGCTGGTGCTGCATGGGCGTGAACTTCACTTCCATGTCTGCGTTGCTGAAGAAACGGTTACTACTGAGGGTGAGGCCTCCATAGGTGATGCCTTCTCGAGGTAATGTTTGCTGTCGGAGCCTGAAGCCACAGCCTAGCGCCCATGCCAGAGCCAACGAAGCCCATGCTGCTGCCGGTCGCTGGTCGCTCATGGCAAGGATGGTAGATGTGGGACAGTAGGCCTGCAGTGTAAATTCCGGCTGATGGGTGTCGACCGTGAGGACGGCCTGTCCTCGCAGCGCGGCTATCTGCAGGTGCTGGTTGAATGTTTGGATGGTGTCAGGGGTGATGACTTGTCGGGGTTGTTCCTCCAAGGTCAAGGCCAATGCCTGCTGCATGTCCAGTGAGATGTCATGCTCTGCGGCTTTATAACTGCCGATGCTGGAGCATAGGGCGGTGATGATCAGGGCCCAGAAGACGATGAAAGGCTGATAGTGCTTCATATATTCATGAATGTTTGCATGAACTGTTGTAGCTTGAGCAGACCGTAGCTGCCGCTGACGCACGATACTTCATCGTAAGTCTGAACGTCGTCGGGGATGATACCCTTGTACCAGATGAGGAAGGGCACGGGTTCGCCTACGTGGATGCGCATCTCGACGGGAGTCAGGTGGTCGGGCAGTACGGCGATGGCGACAGGCTCTGGCCAAGTGCACACCTCTTTATATATAGGAGCGATGAGCCGTTGGTCGAGGTATTCGATGGTACGCAGCTTGAGGTCGAGGTCACCGTCGTGACCAGCTTCGTCGCTGGCTTCGACATGTACGAAGACGAAATCCTGATGCCGGAGGGCTTCGATGGCAGCCTGCGCCTTGCCTTCATAGTTGGTGTCGGCTAGTCCAGTGGCTCCTTCAACCTCAACAATGTCAAGGCCAGCATAATGGCCGATTCCACGGATGAGGTCAACGGCTGAGATGACCGATCCTGACCGTACTTGTGGATACTGCTCTTGCAGTGTTTGCATCGATGGGCGATAGCCGCCGCTCCAGGGCCAGATACTATTGGCTTGGCGTTCGCCACGAGCAGCCTTGGCCTGGTTGTAAGGATGCTGGGCGAGCAGCTGCTGCGAACGGAGGATGAGGTCGTTGAGCAGGTCGGCAGTCTGCTGAGCAGCGACACAGTCGCTGCCTACGAGACCTTCTTCCGGTTTTACTAATAATGGTCGCCAGGGCTCGCCGGGATGATCGTGGGGTGGGGCGCAGCAGATGTGTTTGTTGCCACCTTTGATAATGAGCAGATGGCGATACTGGATGCCAGCTATGAACCTCACACGGTCTGAACCAAGATGCTGGTTGAGATAGTCGATGAGCAATGCTGCATCGTTTGTCTGCAGGTTGCCGCCATTGTGAGTGACGATGCGTCCATCCTCCAGCGTGATGATGTTACAGCGTAGTGCTAGGTCGTCGTCAGCCATTTCATAGCCGATGGAAGCAGCTTCCAATGGGCCTC
>JAEEGI010022954.1_pt1 | contig 12285 bp, 9 predicted proteins | sample 8958751 | NCBI WGS metagenome assembly JAEEGI01 (sample SAMN16246545, study PRJNA631951) | gut metagenome | biome: gut microbiome; feature: rumen; material: KS-attached | host: Bos | place: Iran: Karaj | collected 2018-10 | reverse complement strand
AATATTATATTTATTTTAGGTTCCGCAAAAACTTTTTCCTGCAAAATTTTTGCTGCTCTGAATTGGTCTCTTCTATGGATCAAATTAACTTTTGTAGCAAATTTCGTTAAGTACAAAGCTTCCTGCAATGCTGAATCTCCACCGCCGACAACCGCAATTTCTTTATTTCTGAAAAAAGGTCCGTCACAAGTTGCACAATAGGACACACCTTTACCTATAAATTCTTGTTCACCTTCAATACCTAATTTTCTGAAATTTGCTCCGCTTGCTATAATAATCGTTTTTGTAAAATATTCTTTTTTATCAGAGAGTATAACTTTTTTTATTGCATCATCCGTTTCTATAAAAGATGCTTCGCCGTAAGTTATTTCACAACCGAAAGTTCTTGCTTGCTTTTCCATTTTCATCGCAAGTTCAAATCCGTTTATACCTTCTTCAAAACCCGGATAATTTTCAAGATGATCGGTTATTGCGATTTGTCCGCCGCAACCTGCCTTTTCTATAAGTAAAGTTTTAAGTCTTGCTCTTGAAGCATATATTGCAGCCGACATACCGGAAGGTCCGCCACCGACTATTATAACATCATATATCATATTTTATTCTCTCTATTTACAATATTTTTTCTATAGTAATTTTTTTATATCTTTCTGCCAAAGTTCTTCTACACCGGGAGCAAACCCGACATATTTGTTATAAACTTCTCCATTCTTGTCTATTATAAAGAATCTCGGTATGGATGTAATTTGGTAGTTGGTTATAACTTTTTTATCACTTAGCAATATAGGATAATTCATTTTCTGTTTTTTCATAAATTTAGCTATTGTATCTTTATCTTCCTGCAAATTTATACCCAATACCACAAAATCTTCGTTATCTTTGTATTGTTCGTATAATTTTTCAACATATGGTATAGACTGTCTGCATGGAGGACACCACGTTGCCCAAAAATCTATAAATACAACTTTCCCTTTGTAATCCGATAAAGATATAGGTTTTCCTTCCAAATCTTGTAAAGTAAAATCATAAGAAAGTTCTGCGCAAGAAAAAGAACAACATGCAACTACAAACAATAACAAGACAAAAAGTTTTTTATAAAACATTATTTAGCTCCTGTTCTATAGCTGTTTTAGGCCTGAATCCTACCATTTTGTTTATTGCTTTTCCGTCTTTAAATATTATAAGACAAGGGATGGATGTTATTTGAAATTGTGACGACAAAGACATATTCTCGTCCGTATTAACTTTACCTATTTTAACTTTTCCTTCATATTCTTTTGCTATTTCATCTACAACAGGCAACAACATTTTGCAAGGTCCGCACCATGGAGCCCAAAAATCAAGCAATACAGGAACATCCGATTTTAAAACTTCTTGTTCAAAATTTGCTTCATTGATAACTATTTCTGCCATCTTATGCCTCCATATTTTATTATTTTTTATATTGATTAGATTATACTAAAAACGGCACTAAATTGCCAAAGACAATTTTACAATTAAAAATTAGTTATGAGCAATTAGCAATTTCGGTGTTTCTACGGAACATATTTGTTATAGATCCCGTATCAAGTACGGGATGACACCGCTACCGCGGTTTAAAAAGCAATAAATTGCCACAGGACTTCGTCCCTCGCAATGACAAAAAAAATCATATATCTTATTATTGACCATCAAAGACTTTTAAGATTTTATATTAGCAAATACAAGAATGTGTGGATGAAAAAAAACATATTTCAAAAATTGTGAAATCAATTTTGAGCGACGAAATATTTTGAATTTAGACAAGACAACAGCACGGCAAAGTTTACACTAAAAGGTAAATGAGCCGTGCTGTAACGAAGTATAAATTCAAAAGATAATGTCGCAATTACTTATCTAATTTATAATGTGTCTGTATACAACAAACTTCCCAATCATAATTTCTTTTTGCTCTTATTGCTTCAATACTTGCTCTTGCTGCGGCAAGTGTTGTTACTATAGGAACGTTATACATTAAAGCTGTTCTTCTGATACTGTAACCGTCATGATGACTCTTTTGTCCGGACGGTGTATTTACTATCAAAGCAACTTCTTTGTTGGAAATTATATCAACAACATTAGGTCTTCCTTCCTGGATTTTGTGAACTTCTTTTACATCAAGTCCGTTTTCTTTAAAGAATTCAGCCGTATGTTTTGTTGCTATAACACTAAATCCGAGATCTATAAAATCTTTTGCAATTTCAAGACCTTTAGATTTATCTCTTTGGCCCAAGCTTATAAATACCGTTCCGCTATCCGGTAATATTGTACCTGAAGCAAGTTCTGCTTTAGCAAACGCTTTACCGAAATCTTTATCTATACCCATAACTTCACCGGTACTCTTCATTTCAGGTCCTAAAACGGTATCAACATTAGCAAATCTTATCCATGGCAACACAACTTCTTTTACACAGGTATAATCTATATGTTTAAGTTGACCGTTCAAATATTCCGCGGGAATTAAATCTTTAACAGCTTTTCCTATCATAACTTTTGAAGCAAGTTTTGCCAACGGATAACTTACGGCTTTTGAAACAAACGGAACCGTTCTTGAAGCTCTCGGGTTTGCTTCCAAAATATAGGGAATACCGTTTTTAACCGCATACTGAATATTCATTAATCCTTTAACATCAATTTCTCTTGCCAAGTTTATTGTATGCTCTTTTATTTTTGTTATAACATCTTTGGATAAAGTGTGTGTAGGAAGAACACAAGCGGAATCTCCCGAATGGATACCTGCCTGTTCAATATGTTCCATAATACCTGCAATATACACATCTTTACCGTCTGAAAGTGCATCAACATCTATTTCTATAGCGTTATCAAGATACTTATCTATAAGGATAGGTTTACCTTCGCTGACATCGGTAGCTTTTGAAATGTATGTTTCAAGATGATTTTCATCGTAAACAATTTCCATAGCTCTTCCGCCCAACACATAAGAAGGTCTAACCATTACCGGATAACCGATTTTATTTGCTATAGCTTTAGCTTCTTCAAATGTTGTTGCAGTACCTGAATCCGCTTGTGGGATATTTAATTTTTTCAATACTTTACTGAACACTTTTCTGTCTTCTGCCATATCGATAGATTCAACGGATGTTCCCAAAATTTTCAGTCCTGCTTTGTTTAAAGCGGAAGCCAAATTCAAAGGAGTTTGTCCGCCGAACTGAACAATAACCCCTTCCGGTTTTTCTTTATCCGCGATATTTAAAACATCTTCCACCGTTAACGGTTCAAAATAAAGTTTGTCTGCCGTATCATAATCGGTTGAAACTGTTTCAGGGTTACAATTTACCATTATTGTTTCATAACCTTCCTGTTTCAAGGAAAGCACTGCGTGCACACAACAATAGTCAAATTCTATACCCTGCCCTATTCTGTTTGGACCGGCACCTAAAATCATAACTTTTTTCTTTTTATCGGAAACTACCACATCGTCTTCTTCTTCGTATGTTGAATAATAGTATGCTGTATTAGCTTTAAATTCTCCACCGCAGGTATCTACAAGTTTATATACAGGAACTATTTTCAATTTTTTTCTTAATTCTCTTATTTCTTCTTCTTTCTTGCCTGTAGCTATTGCTATTTGTTTATCTGAAAAACCGAACTGTTTTATTCTTCTTAAAAGAAGTTTTTGATCTTCCCCTTTCAATTTGAATATATTGGGAATTTCACTTTCCATATCAACAATTTCTTTTATTTGGTTTACAAACCATTGATCTATTTTACATACATTGAAAATATCGTCAACAGACATTCCGAGCTTCAAAGCATATCTTATTACATAAATTCTGTCACAGTTAGGGGTTGCAAGTTTTGCGGTAACAATTTCCAATGCTTTTTTCTTTGCTTCATCCGTACCCAACTCAAGAAGTTTATTCAACTCTTTATCTATACCCACGTTTTCAAGACCGTAACCGCTTCTTTTAACTTCCAATCCTCTTATAGCTTTTTGCAATGCTTCTTTAAATGTTCTGCCCAATGCCATTGTTTCACCAACGGATTTCATTGCAGTTCCGAGTGTTTGATTGGTATCGCCGAACTTTTCAAATGCAAATCTCGGAATTTTTATAACATGATAATCCACCGTCGGTTCGAAACTTGCAGGGTTAGGAGCCGTAATATCATTTGTAAGTTCATCCAATGTGTATCCTACTGCCAACAAACTTGAAATTTTTGCTATAGGAAAACCCGTAGCTTTTGATGCCAAAGCCGATGAACGACTTACACGGGGGTTCATTTCTATAACAACAAGTCTTCCGTCTTTAGGATTTTGTGCAAACTGAATATTTGCACCGCCGTGTCTCATACCGATAACTCTTAATATTCTGAAAGAATCTTGTCTTATTTTTGCATATTCTTTTGCGGTAATTGTCATTGCAGGTGCAACGGTAATGGAATCTCCGGTGTGAACACCCATCGGATCAACATTTTCTATCGAACATATTGCAATACAATTATCTTTTCTGTCTCTCATAACCTCCATTTCAAGCTCTTTCCAACCTAAAACGGACTCTTCTATTAAAACTTCACTTATAGGGCTTGCCTGAAGTCCCGCCTGAACAATTTCTTCAAACTCTTCTTTTGTCCATGCAGTTCCCGAACCTACACCGCCCAAAGTAAATGAAGGTCTTATAATAACAGGAAAACCTATTGATTCGGCAATTTCTCTTGCTTCTTTCATGTTGTAAGCATAACCGCTTTTCGGTAAATCAAGGCCGATACTTTCAACCATTTTTTTGAAAAGTTTTCTGTCTTCCGCTTTTGAAATGGTATCAAAGTCTGCACCGATAAGTTCCACATTATGTTTAGCCAAAATACCTCTTTCGGCTAAAGCTACAGCCAAATTTAATGCTGTCTGTCCGCCGAGTGTAGGAAGAATTGCATCGGGTTTTTCTTTTTCAATAATTTTTTCAACAATTTCCGGAACCAAAGGTTCAATGTATGTTGCGTCGGCAAACTCAGGGTCTGTCATGATTGTTGCAGGATTGGAATTTACCAAAACAACTTTATATCCTTCTTTTTTTAAGGCTTTTATAGCTTGTACTCCGGAATAATCGAACTCACAAGCTTGACCTATAACGATAGGTCCCGAACCAATTATAAGTATTTTTTTAAGATCTGTTCTTTTAGGCATTTTTTTCCACCATATCAAAGAAATTTTTAAACAAGTATCCGGTTTCGTCTGAATCTAAAGAAGGATAAAACTCTACTGCGAAATTGTTACCTTTTTTATTGGCAAAACCTGCGACCGTACCATCATATAAATTTATATGTGTTACTTGTAAATTTTCGTTTTGTTCTATTGAACTTTTGTCCGTATAATAACCGTTATCCTGAGATGTTATTGCTATTTTGTTTGTATTAATATCTCTAACGGGATAATTTGCGCCTCTGTGACCTATTTTATGTTTTACTACTTTTGCACCGTTGGCAAGAGCTAAAACCTGCGAACCGAAACCGATTGCAAATAAAGGCATATCCGGAGATTTTTTTATTATTTCTTTTATTGCATCAACAGCATAACTTGAATTTGCCGCATATCCCGGACCGCTTGATAAAAATATGCCCTGCGGGCATTCTTTTAAAATTTCGTCTGCCGTTGCGGTTGCAGGAAATACTGTAACTTTATAATCTTGAGATGTAAAAGTGTCTATAAAACTTTTCGGGCAACCGTAATCTATTATTGCGATTTTTTGTTTTTTACCGTTTTCGTTCAAAGAATATTTTTCTTTACATGTTACGGTTTTTACCAAATCCTGCTTATCGTTTGCAACAACTTTTGCAAGTTTGGATTTTAAACTTTCAACATCAAAATCTTTTGTTGATACTATAGCTTTTTGAGTACCGTTTTCTCTTATGTACTTTACTAAAGCTCTTGTATCAAATCCTTCCATTGCAACTACATTGTCTTTAACAATTTGGTCCTGCATTGAAAAGTCTGCTCTCCAATTGGAATATCTTTTGCTGTATTCCTTAAAAAAAAGCCCGGTAGCTTGAATAGCTCCGGACTGAAAATCTTGGTTATTAAATCCGCAATCACCAACATGCGGATGAGCAAAACATATTAGTTGTTTTGCTGTTGCGGGATCTGTAACAATTTCCTGATACCCGAAAACAGCAGTGTTAAAAACAATTTCCCCTGTGCTTTCCGAGTCTGCACCACAGGAAAACCCTTCAAAAACTTTACCGTCTTCTAAAGCCAAAATACATTTTTTTAAAACCATTTTTCTTCCCTACTTATATAAATTTCTTAAAATAATTTTACTTTCTTTCCTGCCGGAATTGTTTCTTCTCTTTTTCTGCCGAGAGAAACCAAATCTATTTTTGCACCTACCAACTGTTCCAATCTCTTTATATATTTCTTGGCATTTGCAGGCAATTTTTCAAATTTTGTTACGCCCCTGACAACACCGTTTAAACCCGGCATTTCTTCATATACAGGTTTACAATCTCTTTGAACTATTCTTGATGCAGGAAAATCTTTCAAGATTTTGCCTTTATATTTATAAGCTACACATATTTTTATTTTGTCTAATCCTTCCAAACAATCAAGTTTTGTAAGGATAAGATGTTTTATACCGTTAACTCTGACGCTGTGTCTTAAAACAACGGCATCAAACCAACCGCATCTTCTAGGTCTTCCTGTTGTTGCTCCGAATTCCTGACCTTTTTCTCTTAAAAATTCGCCCGTTTTATCAAAAAGTTCCGTCGGAAAAGGGCCTTCACCGACTCTGGTTGTATAAGCTTTAACAACACCCAAAACGGCATCCACATTTGACGGTCCCATACCAACACCCGTACTTGCTCCGCCCGATGTAGGATTTGATGATGTTACGAAAGGATATGTTCCGTAATCCAAATCGAGCATTGTACCTTGAGCCGATTCGAATAAAACTTTTTTCTTTTTTGCTATTGCATCTGCAATCATTACCGAAGTATCCGCGACATATTTTTTCAAGAACTTTGATAATACTGCATGATCTTTTAATATCTCTTTCTTTAATTTCTTTATATCGCAAACTCTTTTAAGCATATTTTCTTTTTCTTTTAAATTTTGGTCTAAAAGTTCAAGAAAAACTTCTTTATCTATATAATCTATAACTCTTATACCGACTCTTCTGACTTTATCGGTATAGCAAGGTCCGATACCTTTCTTTGTTGTTCCGATTTTTGTTTGTGTCGTATCGCTTTCAAGCATACCATCTATAAGTTTGTGGTAAGGAAGAATAACATGTGCTCTTTCGCTTACGAAAAATCTTCCGTCAACAGGAATTTTTTTCTTTTTTAATACATCTATTTCTTCTTTTAATGCTTTCGGATCTACAACTACACCGTTTGTAATCATACAAACTTTTTTAGGAAACAATATTCCGGATGGTATTAAATGTAAAACAAAAGGTTTGTTTTCATATATCAAAGTGTGTCCTGCATTGTTACCGCCCTGATATCTAACGATATAATCTGCTTCTGCTGCAAGGTAATGAACTACTTTACCTTTTCCTTCATCTCCCCACTGGGTACCTAAAACAACTAATGTTGACATGTTTACCTTCCAAAAAATAACCGTTAGAGCTTTTTTTAAGCTTAACGGTCTATATTTTATAACATATTTTATTTCTAAATTTTGTTTTTCGGCATTTGCAGTTGTCGTTAATTATAAATTGTACATTATAAATTGTAAATTGCCGTTTTACAGACCTTTGTTATTGTATTAAAGTATTTTTTCTTTGTCAACAAAAAATTGCCAATGGCAATTTTAAGTAACAGATGTATGGATGTATATAAAAATGAGCAAAGAAATATAATATAATTATTGTCGTTAATTATACATTGTACATTGTAAATTATAAATTGCAGTTTTAGTGCTTGACATAAAATATTTTTTTTGATAAAATTTTTTACATTGTTAGTTTTGAGATGGGCCCGTAGCTCAGTTGGTAGAGCACTTCACTTTTAATGAAGCTGTCACGCGTTCAAGTCGCGTCGGGCTCACTTTTTTAAGCTCCCATCGTCTAGGGGTTAGGACACATGATTTTCAATCATGCAGCAGGAGTTCAATTCTCCTTGGGAGCGTTTTTAAAAATAATTTTTCAGATATAAAAAAAGACTTGCTGTTGAAAGCAAGTCTTTTTTATTTTTATCAGAATAAATTTTATAAGTCGGAAAATTTTATTATATCTATATTATTTCTTTGACAATATTCCATTAACAGTTTATCGCAACATACGGCTAAATCTCTTTCTCTCCAAATTTCGCCGTATCCCGGATGAGTCATAACTTCCGAAATATTATAATCTTCATCCACATTACCGTAATACCAACCTTCAATGAAATGTTCCGGAAATATTATGTTATTACTTATTAAAAGTTGTTTTAATTGTTCGTATTCACCGAATTTGTTGAAAAATCTTATTTTGTTAACATTATATTCTTTACATAATTCCACGACTACAGGCAACACTTCAGGATATAAGTGTGTATGGTGATGACTATCGAAATGATCGATATTTATACCGGCAGACAACAATTTTTCTATTTGTTGTTTTATTTCATCTTTTATTACTTGTTTCGCGGGAACATTGTTGTTCAGCCATCCTTTTACGGTACCCACGCCATGTTTAATATCAAAATATTTGTCTAAATCTATATGAAGTCCGATACCTAAACCCGGATTTTCTTTTGCCAAAACAACGGCTTCATCAAAAGCATCTCTGTTTACAAGCATGGATGTGCTTCTTACAATACCGTTTTTGTATGCATATATAATGGCGGAATTTATTTGTGTTCTATATCCAAAATCATCGGCATTTATTATAAGTTTTTTCATAATTTATTTTATTTAAAAAAGCTCACATCCCAAAAATCAAAGATGTGAGCTTTTATCTATAGAATTTTGTATTACAAAATACCTTTAGCAACCAACATTTCCGCAACTTCTACGGCATTAAGTGCAGCACCTTTTAACAAGTTATCCGATACTACCCAAAATGTTAAACCTTTATCACAAGAAATATCTTTTCTTATTCTTCCGACAAAAGTTTTTTGTTGATTTTGTGCAAACAAAGGCATAGGATATTTATTTTCCGCGGGATTATCTATAACTTCTACACCTTTTGCTGCAGATAAAAGTTCTCTTGCTTTTTCAGGTGTTAATTCTTTTTCTGTTTCAATCCATACAGATTCACTGTGTGCTCTTAAAACAGGAACTCTTACACATGTTGCACTTACTTTTATACTTCTGTCACCCATAATTTTCATCGTTTCGTTTGTCATTTTCATTTCTTCTTTTGTGTATCCGTTATCTTCAAAAACATCTATATGAGGCAAAACATTGTATGCTATTTGGTACGGGAATTTTTCAAAAGCAGGTAAAGGTTCACCTTTTCCCAAAGCTTTTGTTTGGTTGTCCAAATCATGAATACCTTTTGATCCAGCGCCGGAAACCGCCTGATAAGTAGAAACTATTACTCTTTTAATTTTTGCATAATCGTGTAACGGTTTTAATGCTACAACCATTTGAATTGTTGAACAATTAGGATTTGCAATAATTTTTTTATCCTTGGATAAATCGTTTGGATTAACTTCAGGAACTACCAACGGACAATTATCATCCATTCTCCAAGCACTTGAATTATCCACAACAAAACAACCGGCTTTGGCAAATGAAGGTGCAAACTCTTTTGATGTTCCTCCGCCAGCACTAAACAATGCCAAATCCAAACCTTTACCGCTGTCGTGTGTTAAAAGTTCTACAGGTATATCTTGTCCTTTAAATTTTAATTTTTTACCTACACTTCTTTGTGATGCTAAAAGCTTTATTGATTCTACCGGAAAATTTCTGTTTTCCAACATTTTTATCATTTCGTTACCTACTACTCCGGTAGCACCTACTACTGCAACTTTGTACTTCTTCATAATAATTCTCCTATTCATATGCGACCGCAAATTTTGGACTTCAGCTTTGTAGTTTCAAAACTTATGTACCTCTTCGCTTCGCTATTTTTTCAGTACACCGCATTTTGAAACTACTTTGCTTCGTCTCAAACTTAGCGGTCTTGGAAATCGCTTCGCGATTTATTGTATTTTTGCTTCGCAAAAATTTATATCTCTTTTTCTTCTCAGTTCTAGCTAAAACACTTAATTAGATTTTAAGATTTTAGGCGAACCGAAGCATTTTTTTAATGAAGTTTACTCTTTGCGGTAAATGAATTAGAAAAATGCAAAGGTGCAGCCAAAATATTAAAATCGTTATAAATTGTTTGCAATCAAGTCGCCGACTTCAGTAGTTCCCATTCCCATCTTCCCGGCCGCCAACGATTTTATCTTTCCGCTTGCCAAAGATTTTGCCATGGAATTTTCTACCATTTTAGCTTCTTTTTCAAGGCCTAATGTTTCAAGCATCATTGCACCTGCGGAAATTGCCGCTAATGGATTAATAACATTTTGTCCCGTATATTTAGGTGCGGATCCGCCCATAGGTTCAAACATTGATACACCTTCGGGGTTAATGTTTCCGCCTGCGGAAATTCCGATACCGCCTTGAATCATTGCCGCTAAGTCCGTAATTATATCACCGAACAAATTGTCGGTAACGATAACATCAAACCATTCAGGATTTTTTATCATCCACATACAAACTGCATCAACATTTACATAGTTTAATGCTATATCGGGATAACTCTTTGCACCCATTGCTCTAAATGCTCTTTCCCACAAATTAGATGCAAATGTTAAAACATTTGTTTTACCGCACAATGTAAGTTTTTTATCTTTATTTCTTTTTTTCGTTAATTCAAAAGCATATTTTAAACATCTGTCCACGCCGAATCTTGTGTTAATGGATTCTTGTGTTGCAACTTCGTAAGGTGTATCTTTTTTCAAAAATCCGCCTGCTCCCAAATAAAGGCCTTCGGTGTTTTCTCTAACCACTACAAAATCTATATCTTTAGGTTCTTTGTTTTTCAAAGGGCAATCCACACCTTCAAAAAGTTTTACCGGTCTTAAATTTATGTATTGGTCAAGTTCAAATCTCAATCTTAACAAAATACCTTTTTCAAGTATTCCCGGTTTAACATCCGGATGACCTATTGCACCGAGATACATTGCATCAAACTTTTTAAATTCTTCAACACAACTGTCAGGCAAAATTTCACCTGTTCTTTTATATCTTTCTCCGCCTAAATCAAAATTTGTAAATTCAAATTTTGCACCTGTTTTAGCTGCAACGGCATTTATAACTTTCACACCTTCTGCTATTACTTCAGGACCTGTTCCGTCACCGGGAATAAGAGCAATTTTATAAGTTTTAGACATTTTTATTTTCCTCCCTTAATGTAGGAAAGCAAACCGCCGGCTTTTATTAATTTCTGCATAAATTCCGGAAAAGGTTGAGCTTTATATATTTGTTTTTTTGTTACATTTTTTATTTCGCCTTTTGCTAAATTGATTTCCAATTTGTCGCCTTTGCTGATATTATCAACGGCTTCATCGGACTCTATAATCGGAAGGCCTATATTTATACAATTTCTGAAAAATATTCTCGCAAAAGATTTTGCTATAACACAAGATACACCTGCACCTTTAATTGAGATTGGAGCATGTTCTCTTGAAGATCCGCAGCCGAAATTTTTATCTGCAACGATAATATCACCGGGCTTTACTTGTGATGCAAAATTGTCGTCTATATCTTTCATACAGAATTTTGCAAGTTCTTTAGGATCGGAAGTAGTTAAATATCTCGCAGGAATAATTTCATCGGTATTAACATTTGCACCATACTTAAAAACTTTACCTTTTAATATCATATTAGGCATAGAAAAACCTCTTTAAATTTATAATTTAAATTCGGAATAAATTTTATAACATTTATAACTAAAATGCAAAGCAAATTTTATTGACAACAATAACTTTTTATGTTAGATTTTAAACATTATTAAAATTTAAGAGAAATGCCGTGATAATACCAATAGAATTCATAGAAATAGAAAATATAAAAGCAAAACCCGAAACTGTTAAAGATTTGGTTCATTTATGGAAAACAGTAGCAAAAGAACCTATATCAAAAAGAGTTCAACACTATAAAGATGTTTTTGTAAAAGGAAATGATGAAGCAATTTTTGCGGAACTTGCATTCTGTATTTTTACCCCGCAATCCAAAGCATTGTCTTGTTGGAAAGCAATAAACATATTGAACGATAAAAAACTTTTGTTTGCCGCTTCCGCAAAAGAAATATCAAAAAATATAAACAATGTAAGATTTCAAAA
>JAEEGI010022953.1_pt1 | contig 12285 bp, 3 predicted proteins | sample 8958751 | NCBI WGS metagenome assembly JAEEGI01 (sample SAMN16246545, study PRJNA631951) | gut metagenome | biome: gut microbiome; feature: rumen; material: KS-attached | host: Bos | place: Iran: Karaj | collected 2018-10 | reverse complement strand
CTCCTGTTAAAGGATCTTTTTCAATATTAATTCCTTTAATTTCTTCTCCTGTTTCTTTATTTATTATTTTAGTTTTACCTGTAATTGGATCTTTTATCTTTTCTATATTATCTATTTTTTCTCCTGTATTTTTATCAATAATAATTTGTTTTCCATTTTTAGGATCTTTATCAATAATAATATCTTGAGATTTAGGTATAGTACTTTCATTAATGATTATTTCTTCTTTTCCTGTTTTTTGATCAATTTTAATATCAATTCCTTTAATTTCTTTTCCAGTAATTTTATTTATCACTTTAATTTCCCCTGTTTCTGGATTAACTACTTTTTCAATATTATTTATTTTTTCTCCTGTTTCTTTATTTATTAAAATATCATTTCCTGATATAGGGTCTTTAATAATTTGAATATTAGTTTTATTTAAATCACTTTGTTTATTATTTTTATGCTCATTATAAATAATAATTTCTTCTCCAGTTTTTAAATCTTTTTCTATTTCAATTCCTTTAATTTCTTCTCCAGTTTCTTTATTAATTAACTTAGTTTCTCCTGTATTTTTATCTTTAATTTTTTCAATATTATTTAAATGTTCTCCTGTTTCTTTATTAATTAATATTTCTTTTCCTGTTTTTTCATCTTTTATACTTTTAATTTCTATATTATCTTTATCTTCCTTTATAAAAATTTCTTTTCCTGTTTTTGGATCAATTTGAATATGTATATTATCTATTTTTTCTCCTGTTTCTTTATTAATTAAAATAGATTTTCCTGTATTTTCATCTATTTTTTTTTCTAAATTAAATAATTCATTTCCTGTGTCTTTGTTAATTAAAATTTCTTTTCCTGTTTTTTTATCTTTTATAGGAATAATAATTTCTTTATTATGAATATTATCTTCATTATCTTTATTTTCTTTATTTTCATTAACTACAATAATTTCTTTTCCTGTTTTTAAATCTTTCTTAATTTCAAAATCTTTAATTTCTTCTCCAGTGTCTTTATTAATTAATTTAGTTTCTCCTGTTTTATTATTCTTTTCTTTTATAATATTATCATATTTTTCTCCTGTTTCTTTATCAACTAATATTTCTTTTCCTGTATTTTTATCTTTAACACTAATTAATTCTTTATTATCATTTTCTTCTTTTACAAAAATTTCTTTTCCTGTGTTTTTATCAATTAAAATTTGAATATCTTTAATTTCTTCTCCAGTTTCTTTATTAATTAATTTATTTTCTCCTGTTTCTTCATCTTTCACCTTTTCTAAATTAGGTAATTCTTTTCTACTATTTTTATCTATTAAAATTTCTTTTCCTGTTTTTGGATCTTTAATACTTATTATTTCTTTATTATGAATATTATTATTTTTTATTTCTTTCACAAATATTTCTTCCCCTGTGAAAGGATCAATTTTTGTTTTTATATTTTCTATTTCTTTTCCATTCTTTTTATTTATTAATTTTATTTCTCCTGTTTCTTCATTTACTATTTTTTTTATATTATTTAATTTTTCACCTGTTTTTTTATTAATTAAAATTTCTTGTCCTGTTAAAGGATCATTTATATTTATTATTTCAATGATATTATTTTTATCATTATCTTCTTTTATTAATAATATTTCTTCCCCATTTTCATCTTTTTTTTCTATTTCAATTCCTTTAATTTCTTCTCCATTGTTTTTATCAATTAATTTTATTCTTCCAGTAATAGGATCTTTTATTTTTTCAATATTATCTAATTTTTCTCCAGTATCTTTATTAATTAATATTTCATTTGAATCTTTATCTTTAATAACTTTAATTTTGATTTCTTCTTTTTTGTCAGTGTTTTGCTTATATGATATAATTTCTTCCCCTGTTATTGGATCATTTTTAATTTCTATATCTTTTATTTCTTCTCCAGTTTCTCTATTAATTAATTCAATTTCCCCTGTAAATGGATTTTTCTTTTTTTCAATATTATCCATTTCTTCTCCTGTTTCTTTATCAAATAAAATTTCTTTTCCTGTATTTTCATCTATTTTACTTATTATTTCTTTATTTTCATTTTCTTCTTTTTTAAAAATTTCTTTTCCTGTCTTTGGATCTTTCTCTATTTTATATCCTTTAACTTCTTCTCCAGTTTCTTTATTAATTAATTTACTTTCTCCAGTTTTATTATTATGTATGATTTCCAAATTATTTTGAATTTTTCCTGTTTCTTTATTTATTACAATTGTTTTATTTGAATTTGGTTCTATTATTTCTATTAATTCTTTAACTTTATGTTTATTATCTTTTTCTTTTATAAATATTTCTTCTCCTGTTTTTTTATCTATTATCTTTTCTATATTATCTATTTTTTCTCCTGTTTCTTTATTAATTAATATTTCTTCTCCTGTATTTTTATCAATCACTTTTTCTAAATTATTTAATTGATTTCCCGTATTTTTATTAATTAAAATCTCTTTTCCTGTTTTAGGGTCTTTTTCACTTATAATATTAATTTCATGAGGAATAATAATATTATTATTGTTTTCTTTTTCATAAATATAAATATTATTCCCATTAATTGGATCAATTTCTTGTTTAATATCTTCAATTTTTTTTCCTGTTTCTTTATTAATTAATTCTTCTTTTCCTGTTTTTGGATTTTTTTTAATTTCTATATTATTTAATTGTTCTCCTGTTTCTTTATTAATCAAAATTTCTTTTCCTGTTTTAGGGTCTTTTTCAGTAACAAACTCAATTTTATGATCTTCCTTAATAAAAATTTCTTCATTTGTTTCTGGATTTATAATTCTTTTTATTCCTTTAATTTCTTCTCCAGTTTCTTTATTAATTAATTTAGTTTCTCCTGTTTTTTTATCAATTATTTTTTCTAAATTAGGTAACTTATTTCCAGTTTCTTTATTAATTAAAATTTCTTTTTTTGTTTTTGGATCTTTAATAGATATAATATTTGTTTCTTCGATATGATTATTTTCATCAAATTTATCTTTATTTAATAATATAATTTCTTTTCCATTATTAGAATTAATTAATATATCAATTCCTTCAATTTCTTTTCCAGTATCTTTATCAACATATTTAATTTCTTCTGTTAAAGGATCTTTCTTTTTTTCTATATTATCTATTATTTTTTCTCCTGTTTCTTTATCTATTAAGATTTTATTTCCTGTATTTGAATCAATTTTAATTATAATTTCTTTATTTTCAGGTTCTTCTTTTAAAAATATTTCTTTTCCTGTTTTTTGGTCTTTTATAATTTCAATATTATCTATTTCTTTTCCTGTTTCTTTATTTATTAATTTAACTTCTCCTGTTTTTCTATCTATAACTTTTTCTAAATTTGGTAATTCTTTTCCTGTATTTTTATCTATTAATATCTCTTTTCCTGTATTTGGATCATTTACACTTATTATCTCTTTTATTCTTGGCTCATTATCTTTAATATTTTCTTTAATATATATATCTTCATTGTTAATTGGATTTTTCTTTATTTTAATATCATTTATTTCTTCTCCAGTTTCTTTATTTATTATTTTAGTTTTACCTGTAATTGGATCTTTTATCTTTTCTATATTATCATATATTTCTCCTGTTTCTTTATTAACTAAAATTTCATTTTTTGTTTTAGGGTCTATTTTACTTATTATTTCTATTTTATTTGGTTCTTCTTTTAATATTGTTTCTTTTCCTGTTTTTGGGTCAATTTTAATTTGAATATTTTTTATTTCTTCTCCAGTTTCTTTATTTATTAATTTAACTTCTTCTGTTTCTTTATCTATTATTTTTTCAATGTTATATAATTGATGTCCTGTTTCTTTATCAATTAAAATTTCTTTTCCTGTTGTAGGGTCAATTTCAGAAATTATTTCTTGGAAATTATTATCTTGTTTTTTAAATATTTCTTCTCCTGTTAAAGGATCTTTTTCAATATTAATTCCTTTAATTTCTTCTCCTGTTTCTTTATTTATTATTTTAGTTTTACCTGTAATTGGATCTTTTATCTTTTCTATATTATCTATTTTTTCTCCTGTTTCTTTGTTTACTAATATATCTCTTCCTGTTCTTAGATCTTTATTTTCATTTTCAATATTCTCTTGATTTTGATTATACACAGTTTTTTCTTCTCCAGTTTTTGACATTTTCCTTTCTTTGTTTATTGGGTCATTAATTTTTTCTAAATTTTTACAAACTTTTCCAGTGTTTTTATCAATTAAAATTTCTTCTCCTGTTTCATCATCTTTCTTACTTATTATTATATTATTCTGAGATTGATTATCGTTATTTTTCATTTTAATATTAATAATTTCATTTCCTGTCAATGGATCTTTTTTAATTTTAATTCCTTTAATTTCTTCTCCATTATATTTATTTATTAATTTAATTTCCCCTGTTTTTGGGTCTTTTATTTTTTCTAAATTTTCTATTTTTTCTCCTGTTTCTTTATCAATTAATATTTCTTTTCCTGTTTTGGGATCTATATTACTGATAATATTAACTTTATTTTTTTTAACTGGACTCATTCTTTTATATATTTCTTCTTCTGTTTCAGGATTATAGGTTTTAATTATATTATCAATTTCTTTTCCTGTATTTTTATCAATGAAAATAACTTTATTATTAATTATTTTTTTTTCTATATCATCTATTTCTTCCCCAGTTTCCTTATCTATTAATATTTCTTTTCCATTTTCGGGGTCAATAACTAATTCTAAATCAGAACATTCATATTCAATGCAATCTTTTTGCATTTTTTCATTTCCTTTTTTGATAAATTTATTTTTACTTGAACAGATAATATCATCATCTTCAGTTTCATTTTTATAATTTTTCTTATTTTTATTAAAATTATCATTTTCACTTTTTTTACTTTCATAAATTGAAATTATTTTATTTCCAGTTTTTTTATCAATACGAATTGGTTTCATTATAACTGGTAAATGTGTTTTTGAATATAATAAAATTATTTCTCCTTTTTCATTATGAGTCAAAAGTAAATCATTTACTTTATTTCCTGTTTCATTATCAATTAACTCATTTTTTCCAGTTCTAGGATTTTCTATTATGATAATATCCCTTTTTGTGAATCTTCTTTTTTTGTTTGTATTATTATAATTAACACTATCATCTTCACTTGAAAAGTTATTTCTCCTTACATTTGAAATATCATTTTTACTTGAATTAAACTCTTCATCTGAATTATAATAATTTGAATTCATTTTGTTATCTTCATATTCACTATTATTTTTAGAAGAAGACTTATTAATGTTTTTTTTTCTTCTTTTATCACGATTATTATTTATTATTCCACTTTTATCATTTGATAAATTTAAATAATTTAAATCTGAAGAATTATTATAATTTCCAGGAGAGTTGGCAGGAATTGGAGTTAATAAAGTATTATCAGGAGAAATATGAATATCATTATTTAAATATCTTTTATTTATATTTTGAGGAGTTGTATTTGTTGATTTTTCATTCATTATAACATTATTATTATCTTTAAAACTTAATTTTCTTTTTTTTATTTTTCTTTCTGAATATAAGGTAAATCTACTTTCTTCTTCTATTATATTTTCTGTATTTTGACGACTTGATAAAAATAAATTTTGGAAATTCTGAGTTTGAAGTCTACTAGATTTTTTACTTGAATGATTCCTAATTATTTCAATTAAATCTTCTGAATTAATATTTTTAGATTTTTTTTCTGAAACTTCTTTTAACCAGGTATTTTCATTTAATCTTATTTTACCTCTTTTACGTAAATTTAAGTTATTTTTAGTTATTTTATTAGATTGATCTCTATCATTTTCATTTTTAATTTTATTTAATTTTTTGATATTAGAATTATTATTTTTCCCTATATTGTTTCTTGTTGAATAACTTGATATGAATTTAACTCTGGAATTATTATTGATTTCATTTGGTTTTTTAATATCTGAGTCGAAAATACTATTTATTGAATATATTAAATCTATATTACTTTGATATTTTTGACTTTTTGATTTTTTCATTCTTCTTCCTTTGAAATTAACAAAAGAATTTATTTCTTCTTTTGATTTATCTATATTAGGAAATCTTAATTTTCTTTTAATAATTTCTAATCTTTTATTTGATTTTTTTCTTTCAATATTATTATTATAATTGTTTACATTGCAATTAATGTTTTCTCTAATTCTTTTTTCTATAAAAGAACCAACTTCAATTTCACTTCTACTATAAATTCTTTTAAATAAATTATAATTTTTATTAACATTCATCTTTTTATTGATTTTATAAACTTCAAAAGAATATTCTTGTGAACTTATATGTTTAGGTTTTTCTCTTTTGTTTGCATTTAAAGTTCCTGATTTTCTTAAATTTTCATTAATTAATTTAATAGAATCAATATTAAATAATTTTCCAGTTGTCGTTAAACATTTACTGGAAATATGATTTTTTTTTGGTGTTTGTATAACCAAAGAGTAATTATTTAATCTTTTATCATTACTTTCTTCTTTTATTTGAGATAAATTTCTTGAAATCGATAATTTTTGATTTGCTCTTTTACTGAAACTTCTGGAATTTTTTTCTTCTTTAAATTGCAATTTTTTATCTTTTGAATTTCTTAAAATTGAATCATTATTAGAATCCACTGAAGAATAATCATATATTTCTCCTTTAAATAAACTACTTTCTTTTGTTGACATTAAATTTTTATTAATACGATTATCTTCACTTGTCATTTTTTTATTTTATTTTTTTTATTATTTCTTTTTTTTCTTTTCAATTTTGAAAATCAAATTTTTGTTTATTGGATAAAATTTTTATCAATAGTTTTTTTTAAGAAAAAAAATAAAAAAAAATAAAACTACAATAATAAATTATTATAATGGTTTATTTTTTAATTATTTATTTGAATGTTGTTTGATTATTTTCTTTTTTTAAAAAAGAATAACAAGGATCTTTTGTTAATTTATATCCTATCTCATTTTCACAATGATTTAGTAAATATTCACATTGATCTAATTCTTTTTTTAATTTTTGATTAAACTCAATAACTCCAGAAAACATTTTTAAATTATTTAAATTTGCATTTTTTGCCTTTTCAATTTGAATTTTAAATAATTTTCTAACTTCATATAATTGATCAACAATACTTTTATAAACTTTATTAGAATTTTCTCTTAAATAATTTTGACTGTTTTGAACAGAACCTTTTAAAATTAAACTTTTTTTTGAATTATCATATATTCCATCTTTTAATAAACTAATATTTTTTTGAAGAATAGAAAAATGAGTATTTATTTCCATAAATTTTCCATTTGTTTCTGTTATATGTTCTCCAATTTCAAAATGTGGTTTTGATTTAATATTTCCTTTTGAATCTTTTGAAATATTTGTAGAATAACCACCTATCTTATTTTCTGTAATTACTTTTGATGGACTTAAGTTACTTTTATTTTCTTTATATGATTGATTTATTGAATTTTCATTTGAATTATTATTTTGAGAATCATTTATATTGTTGTTAGAAGGAATTTCTATTTGATCTTGAAATTTTATGTTTTTTATTTTTGAATGTGAACCTTGACTTATTTGAGAATCTTCCTTGTTTTTATCTATTGTTTCTGACATTTATTTTTTGTTTTTTTATTTTTTATAATTATTTAAATTGACTAATTTTCTTTTTTTATATTAATATTATTGTTATATATATTGTAATATTTATTTATTATATCAGTATCTTTGGAGATTAAATTATTTATTTCATTTTTATATTTTTTAAATATTTCTTCTATTCCATTTAAGCAAATTAAATAATGAATATATGCATTATCTAAATTTATATCTTTTGAAAATAAATTTATTAAAGTTTTTTCTTTTTCTAAATATATATTAGTAGTTTTATCATCAAAAGTATTTAATGTGGAATTAATACTTTTTTTATTTTTTTCTATAAATTTTTCTAGTTCTTCTGCAATTGATGTTAGCATTTCCGTTATTTTTGGATCATTTAATAAATTTAAATTGTTTTCTTTTATTCTTGTTAAGTTTTCACTTAAATTATTTTCTAATATTTTTATATATTTATCTATTTTATCAAAAGAAAAATTTTCCAAAGATATTTTAATTTGAAAAAAATTTTGTACTGTTTCTAATTTTATATTATAATTATTTTTATTATAATTTGGATTGATAATATTTGATGATAATTTATAATTTGAATATTCTTTAACAAATATTTCATAAGAATTATCATATAATTCAATTGAATAAGATAAATTTTCTAATAAAGGAAATAAAATTTGAGAATTTGTATTTGTAAAAATATTTTGATAAAAATCACTAAATATTTTATCGTTAGATAAAATTAACATTTCTTCAATTTTTAATGTATTTAAAGGTTTTTGTTGCTCATTTTTTAATTCATTTAATTTATAAATACAATTTATAAATAAATCAATTTGCTTTTTTATATTTTTTAAGATAAAATTTATTTTACTATAAGCTTCAACTGCACTGTTTGATTTTAAAGATGCTTCATCTCTTAAATTATCATTTTTATAAACCTCATTTTGGTAATAATTACTATTTGCTATAATACTTTTAATAATAAGTTCAAAATTTAATAATATATTTTCATTTTCAAATGCTTTAAGTTCATCATATAATTTTTGAAAAAAATCAAAATTTTGAAAAAAATATAATGTTATTGTTATGAATTCTTCTTTTGATAAATTTGGAGTTATAAAAAATTTTGTATTTAATATTTTAAGCATATGATTAATAAATTTAATTAAATTTTCTAATTTTAAGATGTGAGGAAATGGGTCTGAAATTTTATATTTAAATTTACTCAGAAAAAAAACTGATAAAGAAATTAATAATTGTGAATGAATTTCTTTTAATTTTTCTTCATTTTCTTCTTTAATATTTTCAGTTTTATATAATTTAAGTAAAGAATAAATTTTCATGATATTATTATATAATTTTTGGGAAATAATAGTTCTTTCTTCCATTTTTAAAGTTTAAAATAAATCATTAATTGAATATTATTAATTCAATTTAATAAATCTTTAAAAATTAGAAAAAATTTATGATATTTATTTTATCAAACATCAATTCATACCCTTAATTAATAAAAAATTTAAAAAAGCAAAAAATTACTTCTCAAAAACTTTTTTATATATTTTTTTATGTTGATGTTATCAAAAAAAAATTTTATCTCTTTTATAATATTGATAATTATTATTTTAAGTTAATCGTTTCTGTTATTTTCTTTTAAAAAAGGAAATATTTCTTTTTTTCCCTTTTATGGAAAAATTAATATATGAAATAAAATAATATGTATATTAATAAAAGAACAACTATACTTCTATGGTTAATGAAGGTTAATTTATCTAAATGTTAAACTTAATTTGAAAATATAATAAAAACTTAAAAAGCAACTTTAAAAATGAAATGAAATGATTAGTCCAAAAAATATATTAAAATTATTAATAATATTAGAAAATCAAAAAAATTAATTCAATACTTCAGATGAGTATATCTATATTTTAATAATTCAATCATAAAAAGAATAATATTTATTAAACAATTTATAGACATTTAAAATTAATATTTAATAAATATTTAAATATACTATATTTATAAATTAATATTCCAAAAATTCATAGATAGAACTGGAAAAAAATAATGATATTTATCATATTCTTATTCAAAAAACATCAAAAAATGATTCAATAAAAATTATTTTTATTTTTCTTATGATTAATGTCATTTAATTAAATAAATTTTATAAATTAAAATCCTATTTGTTCTAAAAGGAGAATTTCTTTTTATCGTAAATTAAATGAAAATATTCTTAGTTTTTTTATTTAATTAATAAATGACTTTACGAATATTTCAATTATAATTCAAAAAATAAATCTTCAATATTTCTTTCATATTTATTTATATATAATTAAATGATTGGATAATCTCCAAATATTACTTTATTTATTATTCATTCCCAAAATAAAATAATAAAAACACATTTATTTGATTATTAATAGTATTTTTTTGAATAAAGATGAATAAATTATATAATTTTTCAAATAAAATAGAATTATTTAAATATTAAATAAAATATTAAAAAGGTTTAACAGTTATTTTCCATTTATATCATCTCTTACTGTCAGAATACCAGCAGTAACTCCAACAATACAAAGTAAAATAGCACCAATAAATTCAATTAAATTTTTCCAATAAGTAATAGGTTTTCCAGTAGTTTTAATATATAATAAAATAGGAAACAAATAACAAATAAAACAAGAAAAGAAGCCACCTACATAACTTAGATAATTTAAAATTTTATCATAAACAGCAGCCACGAAAGCACAAACATATAAAGAAATGAAAGTAAGTAAATAATTAAATTTGTTCGAAATTTTACCATTAGTAAAAGAATTAGAAACAGATAATCTTAATCCAAAATAATAGCCAGGTAAAGAGAAAAATAGACTAATAGCAATAGCAAATTTAGCAATATTCATTAAAACATCTTTACCATTATCTTTAGGTATTCTATAAATAATGATATCTTGAGGATAAATAGGTTCAGTTAAAAATGCAACAGTAATAGAAAGAATATGTAAAAGAGTAACTAAAATTACAGAATATAAAGTAGATAATTTCATTTTACGAAAACCATCTTTTTGATGTTTGAATCCTCCATAAACAGGATATACTCCAGTAACACAAGAATAAGCAGTAAATAAACTAGCCATTCCTTTAAAAAAATGTAAATCAGAAGTAAAAGCTTGTGATAAATCAGACCAATTTGGATGTGTAGATTTATCTTCTTTTATATATTCAGTTTTTTTATAATAATTATAATATCCTTTACATTGAATAGTAACTACTAATAAAGTATACATACATGCACCTACTCCAATATAAGCAGAAAAATTTAATTTATTAATATCTTTTATTAAACAAATTAAACTTTGTAAAAAAGCTAAAACAATAAAAAAAGGAAATTTAACATATGCTTTATTCCACAAAGCATCAGCAAATTCATTATAAGTTTTATATTTATTCCTATATCCAACATGTTGAACAAATCTACCAAATAAAGGATACATAAGTGCAATAAAGCACATTACTAAAGCATATGAATATAATATAACTAAGAAATTTAAAATTAATCTTGCTTTTCTTCCTAATAATTTTTCAGTTATTTCTGAAAAATCATTTTCTTTCATAGGTTTACTCGCCATGACTGATCTTAATATTGTCCAATAATTAACTGCCCCACAAAAAATTGTAGCTACAATTAACCAAACCAATCCAAATTGTTTTGCTCTAACTGCAAATGTAAATATTGTTGTTCCTAAACATATATTTGTTAACATACTTGTTGCTCCTAGTATTGATGAATCTGATACATTCTCTTTTATTGTTGCTACTGCTTTAGTTTCTTCAGTTTTTGTTTTCAATGAAGATTGAGTATCTATTATTTGAACTGGTTCTATTTTTTCATTTGCTTCTTCTCCTTGTAATGGAATAATTGCTGGTGATTGAAGAACTGTTGCTTCCATCTTTTGAGAATTATTTGATTCTTCATTCGATGTATATTTCGGCTCCATATTTTCAAGATAATTTTTTTGGGAATTTTTTGATAAATATTTTATATTATATATTTATAATATATTTCATATCACATAAATATTATTACTGTATTTTTTAATGTTATATTTCAATCATATTCATTAAAAGAAATAAATAAATTATTTATTACATAGAAAATATATTTAATTTTTGTAATTAAATAAGTTTGTTGGGTTTATTTGGTATTGATATTATAGAAGTAAAAATAGGATTGATTAAAAATATTATAAAAGAATAAAATTATGAAAAATTCATTTCATTTTCAAAGGATTTACTTACAATTATTATAAATAAATATATATTTTATATTTTATTGGTTCAAAAAAAATTAATTTTGAATGAAATATATTGAATGATTAATAAATAATAAATTCAATTAAATATAATTAAATATGGTAATTTGGAATTAAATAAAAAATTATTAATGTTTCTAGTTAATATAAGAAATAAATATAGATATTTATCATTTAATTATCATTATTTAACACAAATCAATGAATGATTATTTTATATCATATAATAAATAAAATAAAATATAAAATAATAATTTTGTGCTTTTTATTATTATTTTTTTTTATACATAAAATTAATAATTCAAATTAAAATTTAATATTAAAATTAAATTTGATAAAATTAAAGTTTTAAAAAATTAGCAAATAAAATA
>JAEEGI010022952.1_pt1 | contig 12287 bp, 12 predicted proteins | sample 8958751 | NCBI WGS metagenome assembly JAEEGI01 (sample SAMN16246545, study PRJNA631951) | gut metagenome | biome: gut microbiome; feature: rumen; material: KS-attached | host: Bos | place: Iran: Karaj | collected 2018-10 | reverse complement strand
GAGAGCAAACCAGAAGTTTCAGCTCAGACAAAAGAAACTGAGAAAAAATTAAAAGAAAAGCCTAAAGCAAAAAAAGAAAAAGCCGATAAAAAAGTTGTGAGTAATGACGAGCCTACATCGGGTCAAATCAAAAGGCTCAAGCTTATCAACAAAATTCTATTAGTCCTTTGCATAACATTACTGTTATGTATTATAGGAATGTTTTACGTGAATTCCACTATAAACAGTCCAACTATCCTCAATTACGAGGAAAATCTTATTGATAAGTATTCTTCTTGGGAGCAGGAATTGTCCGAAAGAGAACAACTGCTTAACGAAAGAGAATCTCTTATCAAGGAGAAGGAACTACAACAACAATAATTTTCAAGGATGGGGTTGGTGTTATGGCAAAAAACAAAATTCTTGTGGCTGATGATGAAAGCCGAATGAGGAAGTTAATCAAAGATTATTTAGTAAGAGAAGATTACGAAGTAATCGAAGCAGAAAATGGAGAGCAGGCTCTTGATATGTTCTATATGGATAGCGAAATCGCGCTTATCATATTAGATGTTATGATGCCTAAGGTTGATGGCTTTGCAGTTCTTAAGGAAATCAGAGAAACTTCTTCGATTCCAGTACTTATGCTTACAGCTAAGGGTGAAGAGAACGATGTACTTAATGGCTTCGAATTAGGAGCGGATGAATACATCAATAAGCCTTTCTCACCAAAGATTCTTATGGCTAGAGTAAATGCAGTTCTTAGAAGAAGCACTGATGACTCTATTGGCAAGAAGGTTGTTGAAGCCGGTGGCATTCAGCTTGATGTTGATGCCCACGTAGCTACAAATGATGGTAATCCAGTAGAACTTTCTGTTAAGGAGTTCGAATTACTTTATTACTTCATCAACAACGAAGGAATTGCTCTATCTCGAGAGAAAATCCTTAATCATGTTTGGGATTATGATTATTTCGGAGACGCGAGAACAATTGATACTCACGTTAAAAAGCTTCGTAGTAAGTTAGACGATAAGGGAAATTACATCAAAACTATTTGGGGCATGGGGTATAAATTTGAAGTCGACGCAAAGGTCTAAGAAGATAAATCGCCAAATTGTGGGTCTGTTAGTTGCTACTATATTCGTAGCACTCGTTATAGTAAGTATACTATCGGCCTGCTTTTTAGGCGATTATTATATTTTTCAAAAAAGAAAAGATTTGAGAGACATCTACGATGATTTATCGGTAAGATGTACAGATGGCACCTTATATGGGCCAGATAATAAAGCTGAGACGGCAGCATATTTTGATATGTATTCGGTATCTTGCTTAATAACAGGAGCCGACGGGGAGCCTTTAGTCTCATCCAATACGGATTCAACAGTTCTTTTAAATCAATTAAATTACGCAATGTTTTCAAACGATCAGTCTATAGAAATAATTAAAAAGACTGATTCCTATCAGATATTCACACAGGTTTTTCCAGATTCAAGCGAAGATTATCTTGTTTTGCTTGGATTGCTTCCTGATGGGAATATTTTATTTGTGCGCACAACTGTATCCGCTTTAAATCACATGACGTCAATAACCAATAAGTTCTTTATAATCATGGCTGTGGTGGCTATTTTATTTACGGCATTTATCGGACATATCGTTATGGCACGATTCACAAGTCCATTGATAAATCTTATTGATATTACAAAGCGTATTTCAAACTTTGATTTTGAGGCAAGATATAAGCCACAGCACATTTATAACGAAATTGATGATTTAGGTGAGCACATCAACGAAATGTCAACTACACTTAAGCGAGCAATTTCTCAGCTTCGCGTTGCCAATGAAAGCTTAAAGCATGATTTGGAGGTTAGGGAAGAAACAGAGAACATGCGTAAGGAGTTTGTATCTAATGTTTCTCATGAGCTTAAAACACCAATTGCTCTTATCCAAGGCTATGCTGAGGGGCTTCAGGAAGGCATTATGGAGGATGAGAACAGTAGGCAGATTTATTTGGACATCATTTTGGATGAAGCTAATAAAATGAATCGCCTGGTTAGAGAAATGCTTATTTTGAACCAGCTTGAGGCCGGCCAGATGAGTATGGATCTAGTTGATTTTGATGTCACAGAGATGATTGATAGTATTGTGGACAGCAATAAAATCAATTTCGAGGCACAAAGCATCACCTATGCCTTCAACAATAAATGCGAATGCTACATTCATGCAGATGAGTTCTTAGTCGAGCAGGTTATTACTAATTTCATTAGCAATGCCATCCATTATGTAATGAATGGTAACATAATTAATGTTTCCTATGATTTTACAAAAAAAGGAAAAGTTCGTATAAGTGTATTCAATTCGGGAAACAATATTGCCAAAAAGGATATTAAACGTATCTGGGAAAAGTTTTACAAGGCGGATAAGGCTAGAAGCCGTGAATATGGCGGTAGTGGTATAGGTCTTTCCGTTGTTAAAGCTACTATGGAGCTTTTGCATGAAAAGTACGGAGTGGAAAATGTACCAGATGGAGTTGAATTCTGGTGTGAATTTTCTTTGGCAAAAGACACAAAAATCAACAAAAATTCATAGAATTTTCTGATTTTTTACGTTGAAGTATACACATATTAATGCTAATATACCATTAATGATTAGTTTATTCTTCTAGGAGATAGTATGAAAATTAAAAGATTTTGCCTTTTAATTTCGATAATGAGTTTCTCTCTAATGTTCACAGGTTGTGGTGAACCACTGTATGCTATGACTGAAGAAGAAGAAGCAATTATTACAGCTTACGCTTCAAAAGCAGTTTCCAAATTCAATGAAAATCAGACCATCGGCATCGCCAACGCCAGAGTTAGAGAAGGCGAGTTGGATGAGGATTATTCACCAGGTGAAAAGGAGGAGGAAGAGGCTACTGAAGCAACGGAGGGAGAAGAGCAAGTCGAAATTGATCCTGAAACAGGAGAGCCTATCGCACCGGCAGAAGGAGAAGCTGAAGGGGAAGCTTCAGAGGATTCATCAGCGGATGGTGGATATTCATTTACAGATGCAATGAATATTGAGGGTGTAGAATTTACCTGTTCAGAATTTGATGTAACTCCTGAATATAAGACAAAAAGCTTTTTACTAGAAAAGGTTTCAGGAAAAAAATATTTAGTTTTATCTATAACAGCAAAAAACACTTCTAAATCATCTGTAGATTTTAGCAAGTATGCAGATAGAAGCTACAGCTTATCATTGAACGGTGGTGAAAAAACAAAAACAGAGTTTACCCCACTTGGAAATGATTTGAATAATTATGATGGTTTACTGGCAGCTGGTGATACCAAATCTTTAGTTTTAGTATTTCTTTTCAGCGATTCGTCAGTAGAAAATATAACTTCACTGGAACTCTTCGTTACAAGCGAGGACACCACTAGAGGGACAACCATATAAATCATTATTGATTTAAATGAGAGGAGATTTGCATGGATACTAATATTTTATTGGAATCGGGCACAAACGAACTTGAAGTACTTGAATTCAAGGTAGGCAAAAATTTCTATGGAATCAATGTTGCCAAGATTAGGGAGATTTTGTTATATCAGCCAGTTACTCCGCTACCTAATGCACATCCTTCCATTGAAGGAATTTTCATGCCAAGAGATATTATGATATCTGTTATCTCTCTTCGCAAATGTTTGAACATTGATGAAGAAGCTACAACAGACGGCTTATTCATTATCACAAACTTTAATAGTTTGAATACAGCGTTCCATGTAGACGAGGTTTTAGGTATCCATCGTGTATCGTGGGAAGACATCATTAAACCAGATGCAACTATCAGCTCTGATGAATCAGGTGTTTCTACTGGTGTTATCAAGCTGGAAGACAGATTAGTTGTTATTCTCGACTTCGAGAAAATCGTTACAGACATTAATCCAGAGACTGGTCTTAAGGTTTCTGAAATGGATGAATACGAGACAAAGGATAGAAGTAAATCACCTATTATGCTTTGCGAGGATTCACCACTTCTTTCAAAGCTTATTGTTGAGTGCTTGAAGAAGGCAGGTTACACAAACCTGATTGTAAATATGAATGGTCAAGAGGGTTGGGACAAGCTGGTTGAGTTCCACAAAGCTGGTACAGTTCTTGATTCTGTACATCTTATTATCACTGATATTGAAATGCCTCTTATGGATGGTCATAGATTGTGTAAGCTCGTCAAGGAAAATGAGACAATGAAGAACATTCCACTTATCATTTTCTCTTCTCTTATCAATGACGAGATTAGAAGAAAAGGTGAGAGTCTTGGTGCAGATGCACAGCTTACAAAGCCAGAAATTGGTAAACTTATTAATGTAGTAGATGAGCTGGTAGCTAAATACGAGGATGCACGAAGAGGTAAATAACAATTAAACTTAAAGGGGTATGCAGGGCATGCCCCTTATTTGGTATAGGGGGAAATGTAGATGTCTCAGTCAGAGGACTACTTGGATGGACTACTTAACTCAATAAATAAGGCTAAGACTGATGCTATTGAGGTCCAGGAAAAGGCTGAAAAGAAACAGCAGCAGGCAAATGAAAGTCGTAAGGCTGTTGCCTATGACGAGGATTTCTTTACTGCCACCGGAATCAATGTAGATGAAGTTCAGACTAAAACCTCACATCCTTACCTCAGGAAGGTTCTTTCTGAGGAGGATTTTTTGCGCCAATTTGAGGAGGAATTAGGCTCTGATGATGTAGATTTATTCGTTAGCAACTTTGAGCAGGAAATTGATGACGAGGAAAGACATTTCCAGGAAACAGGGGAACTTCCTGAGAGTGATAACATTGTAGATAATCTGTTAAACAATATAAAAACTGTAGTTAAAAAGGAAACTGAGGAGCTTTCAAAAGAGCCTGTCATACAGCTTGATGATGAGATTCATGAAGAGGTAGAGGAGGAAGTTCCTGTAGAAAAAGCGTCTGTAGAGGAAGAATCTGATTTTTCTGATTTGGAATCGGTTATGAATGACGATTCTTTAAACGATGAAGGGGACGAGGGAGCCTCAGAGGATTCTTCAGAGGAAGATGATGATATTTCTTTGGATTTACCTTCAGATGATGATATTGATTTATCTGATTTTATAGAGGAAGAACAGCCTGAGGAGGAACAGGCCGAAGAAGCATCAGATGATGACGACGATTTTGGTTTATCCTTAGATGATGTTGTAGAGGATACAGAAGAAGAGCCTTTAGACGATTCTTTGAAGGAATTTATGCCAGACGAAATGGATGCTTTAGATGAAGCTGAATTTGGCGAGGGGGAGGAACCGGATTTATCTGGTGATGGAGACCTTGATTTAGACAATCTTCTTGAAGGCGATGATGAAGATTTACTTGATATTCAATCCCTTTTAAATGGTGACGAGGAAGGTGCTGCAGAAGGAGCAGATATAGACGACAGTGCCGAGGAATCCTCAGGTGAAGCCTCAGGTGATGATGCAGGCGATGATGGCAAAAAGGGTAAAAAGAAGGGAAAGAAGGAAAAGAAAGAAAAGAAGAAAAAGGAAAAGGGAGAAAAGAAGCCTAATCCTATAATTGAAAAGCTTTTGCTGATTATTTTTGGCGCTCCAGATGAGGACGAAATAGCTGAGATGGAAGCTGAGAAAGCCAAAAAGGAAGGCAAAACTGTAGAAATAACCTATGACGAGGAAGGAAATCCAATTGTTCCTGAGGAAGAAGAGGATCCAAAGGAAAAGAAAAAGCGTTTAAAGGAAGAAAAGAAGGCTGCAAAAGAGGCTGCCAAGAAAGAAAAAGAGGCGGCTAAAAAGGAGAAGGAGGCAGCAAAAAAGGACAAGCCTCCTAAGCCACCAAAGCCTAAAAAAGAAAAGAAACCAAAGGAACCTGATAATTCTCCAAAAATTCCTATTTCCATTATTGCTACTTTTTTGGTATTATCTATATCAATAATTGGTGTAGTAATGGTTGGAATGACATTCACAGGTTTGAAGCGTCACATGGAACAGGCCACCACCTTATTTGAGGAGGGCAATTACATAGCAGCTTACGAAAAGCTGAATGGCTTTGATTTTAGGAGCGATGAGGAGGTAGAGCTTCTTAGAAATCAAGCTAGAACCTTAGCAGATTTACAAACCTGTCAACAACAATACGAGGCGTTCATCAAATATGAACAATATCCTTACGCATTAGATTCCTTACTTATAGGTATTGGAAGATACGAAAAGTACAAGGACGATGCAGTTGAATATGGTATTTCTGAACAATATGAAGCTTATGGTAATCAGATTAAATCAGAGCTTGAAGAACAGTTCGGATTATCAGAAGAGGAAGCTTTAGCTATATACAATCAGCCTAACCGACATTACTATACAATAGAACTTAGAAAGGTGCTGAGAGGCTTAGGGTTACCGGATTTATGATAGCGATACTTGATTACGATGCTGGAAATATTAAAAGTGTAGAAAAAGCATTCAAAATCCTTGGTGAGGAAACTGTCCTCACCAGGGATTTTAGTGTAATTAAAACAGCCGACAGACTGGTTTTACCAGGTGTTGGCTCTTTTGCTGCAGCCATGGAAAATCTCAAGAAATATGAATGCGACAAAGCTATTTATGATTTTGTAGATAGCGGAAAGCCATTCCTTGGAATTTGCCTGGGACTGCAGCTTTTGTTTGATTCATCAGAAGAATCAAAGGGTGTAGAGGGTCTTGGTCTTTTAAAGGGAGAAATCAAAAGAATCCCTGATGGTGAAGGAATAAAGGTTCCACATATTGGCTGGAATTCTTTGGATTTTCCAAATAAGGGTAGATTATTTGAAGGAATCGACGAAGGCGCCTTTGTTTATTTCGTTCATTCCTATTATTTGCAGGCTAATGATTCATCCATTGTTACAGCTACAACAGATTATGGCTGCCACATACATGCATCTGTTCAAAAGGACAACATCTATGCCTGCCAATTCCACCCAGAAAAGTCCTCAACTGTAGGATTAAAAATTCTTAAAAACTTTGCTACCCAATAGCCTTCCCCCCTCTGGGTTGCTAGGCTCCAGTGGAGCCTGTTTAGCAACGACCGAGCCGGGAGGCGAGACAATGTGGCTCGAAGAGCCGGATGAGGGTACTCAATACTATAGGAGAAAATCATGTTAACTAAACGAATAATTCCATGCCTGGACGTAAAAGATGGCCGAGTAGTAAAGGGCGTTAATTTCGTAGATTTAAAAGATGCAGGAGACCCAGTAGAAATAGCACAAGCCTATGACAAGGCAGGGGCAGATGAGGTGGTATTTTTGGATATCACAGCATCCTCTGACGGTAGAAACACTGTTGTAGATATGGTAAGACGGGTTGCAGAGCAGGTTTTTATTCCATTTACTGTAGGTGGCGGAATCCGTACAGTAGACGATTTTAAGGCCCTGCTTAGAGAGGGAGCAGATAAAATATCTGTTAACTCAGCAGCAATAGATAATCCAAGACTTATAAGTGATGCAGCTGACAAGTTCGGAAGTCAGTGCGTCGTAGTTGCAATAGATGCAAAAAAGAGACCAGATGGAGGCTTTAATATTTATAAGCACGGTGGAAGATTAGATTGCGGCATTGATGCAGTTCAGTGGGCCGAAAAGTGCGAAAAGCTTGGAGCAGGTGAAATCCTTCTTACATCTATGGATTGCGATGGAACAAAGGCAGGCTTTGATTTAGAGCTTACTAAGGCAGTTTCAAGTGCTGTATCAATTCCTGTAATAGCATCAGGCGGAGCTGGTACTATGGAACATTTTAAGGATGCCTTAACTGTAGGTGGAGCTGACGCGGCTCTTGCTGCATCTTTATTCCATTATAAAGAGCTTGAGATTAATGAATTAAAGCAGTATCTAAAGAATAATGGCATACCTGTAAGATTGTAGAAAAACAGTTCACAGATTCAACAAAAGAATATAGTAATATACTAATAGGTGTAAATATGTGATGACATAAGGAACAAGGATGTTCGGGCTTTTTCAAAGGAGTGATGTTTATGTCTTTAACAATTAATTCTTTTGGTAATAATTCTATTTATTCTTTATTTGGTGGAAGCAATTCATCAGGAGTAAATTCGATGTTTGGAGGACTGGAAGGTTCTCTTTCAAGCTTGTCTCAAATTAAGTCAGGTTCATATGGAAAGCTGGTAAAGTCTTATTATTCTAAATTTGATAATGAAGGCAATTTAAAGTCTGATGCTTCAAAAAAGGCAAAGGCTGCGGATTCGAATCTCAGCGAAATTAGAAATGATACCGCAGACCTTAGTAAAGCAACTGACAAGCTTTTAGCTAAGGGCAAAAACTCTATTTGGAATGAAGTTGAGACCACTGATGAGGATGGCAACACTACAAAGGATTACGACAGGGATGCAATCTATAAAGCAGTAAATGATTTTGCTGAAAAATATAATGAACTTGTAGACAGTGGCCAAAAATCTAAAAACACTGGTATCCTTACTCAGGTAGCAGCTATGGTTACTAATTCAGCAAAAACTGCGCCTACTCTTGGTAAAGCTGGCATTACAATTGATAGCAATAATCATTTACATGTAGACGAGGATTTCCTTAAGAATAAGGCTAACATGACCTACGTCAAAGACTTATTCAACGGCACAGGAAGCTATGCATATCAAACAGCCACAAAATCATCAATGGCTAACTCATACGCAAGCAACGAGCTAACAAACCTCACCGGCCGTAAATCCTACACCAACACCGGCGACTACTCGTTATCCGCCGACGACATGATTAACTCATTCAACACCATAACGTAAAGATAGCTGGTAGGTAACAAGGATAATATTTCCTAAGGGAGACATTCTTAGTCGACTGTGGAAATATTATACTTGTGACCGTAACCAGCGAGCCAATAAATGGGGATTATTTAAGATAGTATAAAAAGCTTGTAGCTAACAATGAAAAGTATTACTCAAGGAGCAATCTCGCGACGGAGTAATACTTTTTATTGTTAGCGTAACAAGCGAGCCAAAAACTTAATTATTTGATGTATTTTAGGGTAGACACAGACTGTGGGTTCAGTTATAATTTGTGGCGGAAAATGTATTAAAGGAGGAACCCATGGTAGTAAAATCTTTAGCTAGAGAATTATCAGAGACCACGTACCCAGGCAGAGGCATTGTCATTGGCCGTTCAGAAGACGGAACCAAGGCTGTCTCTGCTTATTTTATTATGGGGCGTTCTGAGAATTCAAGAAACAGAGTTTTTGTAGAGGACGGAAAGGGCATTCGTACAAAGGCATTCGACCCATCAAAGCTTACAGACCCATCACTTATTATTTATGCACCTGTCAGAGTGTTAGGAAATGATACAATCGTTACAAACGGTGATCAGACTGATACTATTTATGAGTACATGCAAAAGGGAGAGACTTTCGAACAAACACTTCGCAGACGCGAGTTTGAACCAGATGGTCCTAATTTTACACCTCGTATTTCAGGTCTACTTCACATCGAAAACGGCGAGTTTTCTTATTTAATGTCAATTCTTAAGTCCAACATGGGCGACAGCGATTCATGCAATAGATACACATTTGATTATTCCAATCCAAAGCCAGGTACCGGCAGATTTATTCACACTTATATGAACGACGGCAATCCACTTCCATCATACGAAGGAGAGCCAACACCAATTGAAATTTCAGGCAACATCGATGAGTTTACCGATATGATTTGGTCAAACCTTAATATTGATAACAAGGTTTCACTTTTCGTACGCTACATCGACATCGCAACCGGTGCCGTAGATACCCGCATCATAAATAAAAACGTAAGGGTGTAAGGAATAGAATAGTTAAAGTAGATTATTAGATGAGACTGTAGGCAACAAGCTCTTAGAATTCTCAAGGGAGACATAAGTCGACCGGAGAATTACTAAGGCTTGTAGCCGTAACAGTCGGATTTTAAGGAGAGAAAGATGAAAGAATTGGAATTAAAGTATGGATGTAACCCTAATCAGAAGCCTTCAAGAATTTATATGGAAGAAGGCGACCTTCCAATCGAGGTTTTAAGCGGAAAGCCAGGCTACATTAATTTCTTGGACGCATTTAATGGCTGGCAGCTTGTTTCAGAGCTTAAGAAGGCTACGGGTCTTGCAGCCGCAACTTCATTTAAACATGTTTCACCAGCAGGTGCTGCTGTGGGACTTCCTCTTTCAGAAGTTGAGCGTAAGATTTATTGGTGCGATGATTTAGATATGGAATTTACTCCACTTGCAAATGCTTATGCAAGAGCAAGAGGTGCAGACAGAATGTCTTCATTTGGTGATTTTATTTCTCTTTCAGATGTTTGTGACGTTGCTACTGCAAAGCTTATTAAGCGTGAGGTTTCAGACGGTGTTATCGCTCCAGGCTATGAGCCAGAGGCACTTGAGATTCTTAAGGCTAAGAAGAATGGTAATTATGCAGTAATCAAAATTGATCCAAATTACGTTCCTAAGAAATTAGAGCGCAAGGAAGTATTTGGTGTAACATTTGAGCAGGGAAGAAATGAACTTGTTATCGATGACGATTTCTTTGCTAATATCGTTACTGAAAACAAAGACCTTACCGAGCAGGCTAAGATTGACCTTGCAATTGCCATGATTACTCTTAAATATACACAGTCAAATTCAGTTTGCTATGTAAAGGACGGACAGGCAATCGGTATCGGTGCAGGACAGCAGTCACGTATTCACTGTACACGTCTTGCAGGTTCCAAGGCTGACAACTGGTGGCTTCGTCAGTCACCTCAGGTTATGGGTCTTCAGTTCGTAGATGAAATCGGCAGACCTGACAGAGACAATGCAATCGATAACTATATCGGTGAGGATTATATGGATGTACTTGCAGATGGCGCTTGGGAGAGAATCTTCAAGGTTAAACCTGCAGTATTCACAAAGGAAGAGAAGAGAGCATGGCTTGATAAGATGGAAGAAGTTGCTCTTGGTTCAGACGCATTCTTCCCATTCTCAGATAATATTGAGAGAGCTAAGAAGAGTGGTGTTCAGTATGTTGCAGAACCGGGTGGTTCAGTAAGAGATGATCTGGTAATTGAATGTGCTGATAAGTACAATATGGTAATGGCATTCACAAAGATCAGATTATTCCATCACTAATTATTGATTAAAAATAAGACTATGGGGGACGGAACTGTCAGGCTTTAAATTAAAGTTGGACGGTTCCGTTCCTTTGCTCTTAAAGAAAGTGCAAATTTGTTATGAAAGAATTCAGGAAAGGCCTGGTGGATGGTCTGCCAATAGGGCTTGGATATCTGTCGGTATCCTTCACTTTTGGTATAATGGCGGCCAATGCGGGATTAAGCGTTCTGCAGGCTGTGCTTATATCGGCCCTTAATCTTACGTCGGCAGGTCAGTTTGCAGGTCTTCAGATAATGATAGCGGGCGGCTCTTTAATAGAGATTGCTCTTACACAGATAATAATAAACTCAAGATACAGCCTTATGTCCATCTCTTTGTCGCAGAAGGTGGATAAGGATATGAATTTCGCAAGAAGACTGTTTTATGGATTTTTCCATACAGATGAAATATATGCAGTAGCAATGGGACATAAAGGAAAGGTAGGTCATATTTATTTTCTTGGTCTTTCCATCCTTCCGTTTATTGGCTGGACACTGGGAACCGGTCTTGGTGCCATAATGGGAGAGATTCTTCCTGCCATGATATCTAATGCCCTTAATGTAGCTTTATATGGTATGTTTGTTGCCATAGTAATACCGAACGTTAAGGCTGAAAAATCACATGCCTTCGTTGTTCTTATTGCAATTTTATTAAGTTCAGCATTCTGGTATGTGCCGGGACTTAATAAAATATCATCGGGATTTGCAGTAATTATCTGCACACTTGTGGCTGCACTTCTTGGTGCATGGCTGTTCCCGGTTTATAAGAAGAAGGAGGTGCTAAATGGATTACAGTAAAGACTTTTTGTACCTTCTTGTAATGGTGCTGGTAACTTATCTTATAAGAGTAGTGCCTTATGTTCTTATGCGTAAGGAGATAAAGTCGGCATTCTTTAAATCTTTTATGGAATATGTGCCATCGGCTGTGCTGGCGGCGATGACTTTTCCGGCCATAATATATGCAACGGATAATCCGGTAACGGGAATGATAGGCCTTGTGGCAGCAGTTGTCTGCGCCTTTATTAAGCCAAATCTCCTTTTGGTGGCGTCCACAGCCTGCGTAGCAGTGTTCATTTCGGGGCTTTTCCTTGGGTAGGTCTTTGGCTTGTTATTTGACCATATGATATGGTATAATATATGCTAGTGTTTTGTGGGAAAAAGTAATTTTAAGGAGATAGATAAAT
>JAEEGI010022951.1_pt1 | contig 12288 bp, 10 predicted proteins | sample 8958751 | NCBI WGS metagenome assembly JAEEGI01 (sample SAMN16246545, study PRJNA631951) | gut metagenome | biome: gut microbiome; feature: rumen; material: KS-attached | host: Bos | place: Iran: Karaj | collected 2018-10 | reverse complement strand
CTCATAATCGACGGTATCTTCGCAGGCGTTGGCACGGTGCTCAGCTTCCTGCCCATAATAGTGACTCTGTTCTTCTTCCTCTCCATGCTTGAGGACAGCGGATATATTGCCAGGGTGGCCTTTTTCATGGACAAGCTTCTAAGAAAGCTGGGGCTTTCCGGCCGCAGCATAGTGCCCATGCTCATAGGCTTCGGCTGCACGGTCCCCGCGGTCATGGCCACCAGGACCCTGCCAAGCGAGCGGGACAGAAAGATGACCATACTGCTGACTCCCTTCATGAGCTGTACCGCGAAGCTTCCCATCTACGCCTTCTTCGTGGACGCCTTCTTCGAGGAAAAGAAGGCTCTGATAATGGTTGGGCTCTACGTCCTTGGCATTCTGGCAGGCATACTTGCGGCGCTTCTCATGAAGAAGACCCTGTTCCGCGGCAACGCAGCCCCCTTTGTAATGGAGCTTCCAAGCTACCGCATGCCCGGAGCTAAAAATGTGCTCAGGCTTCTTTGGGAGAAGTCCAAGGATTTCCTTCAGAGGGCATTCTCTGTGATACTCATCGCCACTATAGTTGTGTGGTTCCTGCAGAGCTTCGATCTTCACTTCGATCTTACTGAGGATTCCGAAGCCAGCATCCTGGCCCTTGTGGCAGGCAGGCTGGCTCCTGTGATGAAGCCCGCAGGGCTGGGTGACTGGCGCATCTGCACCGCCCTCATCAGTGGCTTCATGGCAAAGGAGAGCGTGGTATCCACCCTGGAGATACTGTTCGCAGGCAATGTGACTGCCTTCCTTTCCAAGGCATCTGCAGCGGCGCTGCTGGTGTTCTCCCTGCTCTATACGCCCTGCGTCGCAGCGGTGGCAGCCATACGCAGAGAGCTGGGCCGCAGGTGGTCCCTTGCCGTCGTGCTCTGGCAGTGCTTCGTAGCCTGGGTCGCAGCCCTGATAACCTTCAACATAATCAGCTTATTCTAAGGGAGCTCCGCTTCCTATACAAAAGAAGAGTACCCGGAATAACCGGGTACTCTTTTATTTCTGCATTGTTGATATTGGCTATCTGGCTTCACCGAAGCCCAGGATGCCGAAGACTCTGTCCTTATCGCTGGATGTAATGTAGTAGCCGGACTCATCGCCGAGGGCAATAGTATACTTGGTAGTGCCCTTATCCTCGTAGCTTCCTATGATCTCCGCCTTTCCGTCTTTATATTCGGGTCTGAAGGTATCTATATCTGTAAACACTTCTTCAGCTGTTCCATTGTAAAGTCCGTCCTTTACATCTACTGTGATCATCACAGAGGTCTCTTTTTCAGAATTTTTAGGCTTATCGCAGTTCCAGATGCTGAACTTGCCGTTGGGCTTGTCGTTCTGCCATTTTCCGTAGGCGTAGTATTTCTGATACTCGCTTACAGGAGTCCCTAAATAGGTGAACCAGACACCCGTTCCGCTGCGCATATCTCCTTCGTATTCACCGATATAGCAGTAAACTGTATTATCCATCACATACATGCCGATGCGGTCTTCAGTTCCCTCGATATCTGCTATAAGGGGAAGCTTATCCGGATTTTTTAAGCACCACTTGGCGACAGGATTGTAAATTCCAAAGCTGTTCAGGCAGTCCAGGTAAAATTCATCGACGGTAAGACTCCTCTTGTTCTTGGATGTTTTAGCCTGCAGTGCCGCTCCCAGCTCGGAAAGACTGGACAGGAGCTTATCGCTCTCAACCAGCGCTGCCGCCTCGTCGTAAAGGGGCTGAAGGGCGGACATCTCAGGTCTTTCCATTACGGGATCCAGAACTTCCTTTTTGAAGTCCCCGATCAGCTTTACATCGCCGGTGTCCAGAACTTTGCGGGTCCATTCACTGTAGATATCCGCTTCCTCTCTGTTTATTGCATCAGGCCTGTCGGGGAAGATCTCCAGCATTTTGCTCAGTATCTCCAGCGCCATGTCATAATCGCCTTCGCGTCTGAAATAATCGGCTATACCGCTGATCTCACCGAAAAGGCTGTCCAGCTTCTCCTCCTTCTTATCTGCAGGGAGCTGTTCAATAAACTTAACAGCCTGAGCATAGACCTCCAGACCGCCCATGTCATCGCCGCCTTCCACGAAGTTTCTTGCGTAAGCGCAGTATGCGTCTGCCTGAGCTTCGATTATATCTGTGTTGTCCGGCTTCAGCTGCCTTGCTGCCTGCAGTTCATCAAGGGCTGCCTTATACTCATCCTGCATAAGATGGCTTTCCGCTGAGCTCATGAGTTTGGCTGTTTTTGTGGAGGGCAGGTTCTGATGGATAAAATATCCGGCGATGGCTGCAAGTGCAAGTACTGCAGCAAGTATTATGGGAAGCAGGCTCTTCTTTTTGGACTCAGGAGGCACAGCCTTTACTTCATTGACAGGCTCTGTCTGAGGGATATCTTCTGATACGCTCTCTGCTGCGGGTTCAGGCTGACCGGCTTCTTTTTGAGCATCAGATCCGGCCGCTTCTTCCTGAGCTGCCGGTGCCGCGTAATCTTCCTGTGGTACTGCTGCAGGTCCTTCAAAATCCGCAGCAGTGTCCTGCACTGCTGTTTTTACATCCTCGGCAGCCTTTGTATAATCCGCTTTTGCTTCCTCAGCAGCATTTGTTATTTCATTTCCTGCTTCTTCAGCCGTTTCCTTAACTTCCTCCGCGGCGCTGACCGGTCCGAAGAATATCTCCAGCGATATGCCGCAGTGGGGGCAGAATTTCAGAGGGACTGCTGACTGAGGCAGTTCCTTTCCGCAATTAGGACAAAACATGTCAATCTCCTTATCAATAGGTGCTTACCCCTTTATACTTAAAATCATAGCACATATCGCCGCATACTGATAAGAAATTATCACAGTTTATGCATGAAAAACAGGCTTCTGATAAGCAGGAGCCTGTGTTCTGGATTCAGAACATGTTTTACTTTCTCCTGAACAGGAAGAAGCCGGGGTTAAGGTATTTTACTTCCTCGAGCAGGATCTCGCCGGTGGAATAGAGAATGTTGCCGTCAACGATCAGATCGCCTTTGTCTACAAGCTCCTTGCGGCCCGGCTCGTCATATTTGGTTGGAGTCTGGGACGGGTCAAGAATGGCATACTTGCCGTCGGGTCTCTTGGCGAATACAAGGATGTAATGCCAGCCATGGGTGAACACGCCGATGTGGCCGTCTTCTCTGTCGCCCATGACGCTTGCCACTGCAACACCGCCGGTCTTGATGCACTCATCCACATCCTCGAGACTGTTGGTGGACTTGAAATCGTAGTTCATCTTTTCTGCGAATGCAGGTCCGAAGAGATCATAATCGGTGCCGCCGAAATTGGCCTTGGTAGCATAGGAAATGTCCAGAGCATCCTCAAGAGAGAAGTCAGTATTGGGGGTGAGCTGATCTGCTGCCATTACAGCGCAGCAGAGGCCGCAGCCGCCTTTTTCCACATTGCCCGGAGGAAGCGGGGTTCCGGGTTCCGGGGTGGGTGCATTAGACGCCATAGCCTTGAAGCCCTTCATGTTCTCGAACAGAGCCTTGTTCTTTTCGTAGAACTCGGGAGTCATCTGAATTCTCTTGTACATAAGATGCGGATAATCGAGCTGATTAACAAACTTCATTGTAGTCCTCCTTGTTTATGTTGAACAAAATTTATCAACGTTTTATGTGATGCCCGCTGTGCAGGCTTTCATTCGATTTTTGAAAAAGCCGGGAGAATGTAAACTCTCCCGGCTTTTGTGCCGTCAAAAGTGACTACTTTCTTCTGAACATATAGAAGCCCGGGTCGAAGAGCTTGACCTCTTCAGCCAGGATCTCGCCGGTGGCATACAGAATGTTGCCGTCAACGATCAGATCACCCTTTTCGCAAAGCTCCTTGCGGCCAGGCTCGTCATACTTGGTGGGAGTCTGGGAAGGATCCAGGATGGCATACTTGCCATCTGCTCTCTTAGCGAATACCAGGATGTAGTGCCAGCCATGGGTGAATACACCGATGTGGCCGTCCTTGCGGTCGCCGCCTGCCTTGGCAACGGCAACGCCGCCGGTGGCAAGCCATGCATCCAGCTCTTCAAGGCTGTTGGTGCCCTTGAACTCATAGCCCATCTTCTCTGCAAATGCAGGAGCAAAGGGATCATACTCGGTTCCGATGCCTTCGTTTGCATGGGAAGCATAGGAAAGATCCAGAGCATCCTCAAGCGTGAAGGTGGAATTGGGTGTCAGCTGATCTGCTGCCATTACTGCGCAGCAGAGTCCGCAGCCTGCGGGAGCCACTGTGGTCTGAGGATTTGCAAGGGGCTTCATGCCTGGCTCAAACTTCAGCGGTCCGAAGTTGGATGCGTCGATCCTTTCCTTGTTTGCAAGGTAGTAATCGTAGTCCAGCTTAAGTCCGGTCTTGTAGAGAAGGTGCGGATAATCAAGCTGATTTACATATTTCATTTGATATGTCCTCCTGATTATGCGTCGGGGTTAGCAGCTTCCCATTCAGCTCTTGCCTTCTTGTACTTGAAGTATGCGATAAGAACCGCAAGACCTACACCGATAAGAGCGCCGTACATGGTGATGCCCTTTACCAGGAAGTTTACAAGAATGTAAGCGAAAATACCGCAGCACATGTAGGGAACAGCATCCAGGAAATTCTGAACGAGTGTGCCCTTGCCCATGGAGAATCTCATCAGTACCATGGATCCGATCATACCTACGATGCAGTAGTTGAAGGAGTGGAGTACCTTGGGAGGCATAGCGTTCAGGATGGCGCCGCCTACGAGTACTGTGATGAACAGGATCACGAGGTTTATTACGATGGAGGTTGCGATACCGATGATGGTAGCTACCTGGCCCTTGGGTGTGGAAATGTCTGTGTTTGCATTCTTCTGTACAGCAGTAGCTACAGGGAATCTCATAGCCATTACGTTACCTGCAAGGTAGGACATGTAGATACCTGCAGAACCGAGGATCGGCCAATAGGTCAGAGGCTCGGAGATCCAGCCGCCGATAAGCATGGGTGCTACAGCAGCAACGCCTGCGAACAGCATGGAGAACGGAACATCATTGTATCCCTTGATGAAATAGAGATAAACGAAGGGTGCGATGCTGAGGAAGAACGCTACGATGATTGTGAAGTGGCCGATCTTATGCACGGACGGCATAAAGTTTGCCAGATAATCTTCTTCTGGAGTCATTGCGCCAGTTTTGATTTCTTTATTGTCTGCCATGATGTCCTCCTTATGCGTTGAAAGCAATCTCGCCGACGATCATACCGATGATCATGCAGATGATCATGGAGAAGTTGGCAAGGAACTTGCTTCCGGTCTTCTTCTGAACTACATTGAGTATTATTCCGGCAATCAGAGATACGATAAGACATTCTCTCTGGCCCTTGGTCCTGAGGTAGCCTACCATGAAGTAGGGCATCAGAGCCATGGGAGCAGCCATACCCATGAACTGCATGAAGTTGGGGCCGCCAACCTTCTTGCTTCCCTTTTGACCTGCATTTGCAGCCAGATCAAGGGGCTTGATGGAGATCAGCAGGTGAATGAAGAAGGGGATGGTTCCCCAAACCTGCATCCACAGTACGAATGTCATGATGCTGGGGGTGAATTCCGCAGTACCGAACTGTACGCCTGCAACTGCGGAAGCCTGCTGTGCAAGGAACATTTCCTGCATAGGTGCGCCGATAACGCCGCAGCGCATGAAGGTGTCAGCGCTTCCTACAAGTCCTACCATGGAAAGGCAGATAGCGATGGCGTTGATAGCGGGTCCGATAACGGAAGTGGATCCGATCTTAACACAGTCGTTGATCTCCTGCTTGGTAAGCAGATTGTTTTTCTTGTTGAAATCAAGAGCCAGTCTTACGAACATTGCAGCCTGAACAACTACCCAGGCGATCAGGAACGCTGCAAACACCCATAATGTTGGGTTTAACTGTTTGATTGTTTCCATAAAACATCCTCCTTTATGGAATAAAACTACCTATAATTGCGTTTGGGATTGATCCCGTTAAGATATTGCTTGGCGATTACCTCCTTCCTTAAATATCTTAAAGCTTTCGCTTTTTAACAGTTTATTGCGGCTTTACGCCTTTTTCGATTACGCCCAGCACGTATTCGACAGTTGCGATGGCGCCGAGCTTCAGCGCGCTCTCATCCACGTCGAACTTGGAGTTGTGATGCTCCGCTCCAGTGCCGAGCTCATCGTTTTTGATGCCCAGATGACCCATAACTCCCGGCCACTGCTTCAGATACATGCTGAAGGATTCGGAAGCGTACCAAGGTTCGCTGTGGACAGTCACTCCTTCGCCCAGCACATCGGTCAGTCTTTCGGTGATCATACTGGAGTAATATTCGTCGTTTATAAGCGGGGTGCCTATGCGCTCCATATAGGGAGAGAATATTGCCTCGCATTTGCTGTATTTTGCGGTGTCCGCCGCCACCTCTTTTACCAGATCCCTTGCCTTTGTTCCTTCTTTTTCGCTGAAGAAGCGCATGGTGCCCAGGACTTCCGCCGTGTCCGGAATGATGTTCGCAATGCCGCCGCCTTTGATGGTGGTGATGCCCAGGGTGACGGTCTCGTTCGCGTCTATCTGTTGGCCGAAGGCCACGGAAAGGTTTGTAAGGAAGTTTGCCGCGCAGAACACGGGATTTACGGAGAGGTCCGGTCTGGAGCCGTGTCCGCCGCGTCCCTTGAAGGTGATGCCTACCATCGCCGCTCCGCCCATTCTGGGACCCGCCTGTACGCAGATCTGTCCTGCGGGGATGTAGTTGAGCACGTGGATGGCCCAGAAGGTATCAATGTGATATTTGGCGAGGCCTGCCATCATGGGGCCGTAGCCAGCACCCATCTCTTCTCCGGATTCGAAGCAGATGTATATGATGCCCTTAAGGTCCTCCTTATGGGCTGCCAGGATCCTGGCAGCGCCCAGCAGCATGGCGGTGTGAGCGTCGTGGCCGCAGGCATGGCAGGTCTTATCCGGTGTGTCGGACATGCATACCCTGGGATTCTTCAGGTTTGTCTTTTCCTCCGGCATGGGCAGGGCGTCAATATCTGCTCTCAGACCAATGTGAGGGCCTTCCTTACCTGTATCGATGGTTCCGATAAGGCCTGTGCCCTCCAGCTGTTCGAAGGGAATGCCGAACTCAGTCAGCTTATCCTGAATGAAGGCACTGGTTTTGAATTCCTTGCCGCCGGTCTCCGCGAATGCATGGACCGTGCGTCTGTATTGAATGATATCCTGCTCTATGGAGCTGATCTCCTTGAGCAATATTTCTTTAGTGAACATATGAAATCTCCTTTTCAGATAGCATATATAATAATCCAATAACATTTTATATCAGCTTTTTGTACAAAAGAATTCTAATTTTGTTATAATAGCGTCAGGTTTAAACTTTACACTGGAGGAAAACATGTATAACCATCAGCTTGACGCATTTATCTGCGCCGCGGAGGAAGGAAGCTTCAGAAAGGCCGCAGAAAAGATGTTTATCACCACTTCCGCTCTTGTTCAGCAGGTAAATCTGCTGGAAAAAAGTCTGGGCGGGGAGCTCCTTAACCGAAACAGTAGAGGTGTCAGCCTTACACCCGCAGGTCTGAGGGCATACGAAAACGCGAAAAAAATAATCGAGATCTCGAATGAGACAAAAGAGCTTATAAAAAGCATAGAGGAGGGGCCAAAGGAGAAGATCAGGGTCCTGAGAACGCCCACTGCCAGATACCGCTATCTGGCAAAGTACATACGCATGATGGAGAGGGAGGATCCCAGCATAGAAGTTGAGTATCTGGGAGTGAGCAGCTCCGGCAGGACCAATATCAATATTTCGGATCTGGTTGATTGCTCAGAGGGTGTGAATCTGGACCTTTCCCTTAATGGCATCTGCGAGTTCGTGAAATTACTGGATTCTCCTCTTTGCATTGCCCTTCCTGAAGGGCATAAGCTCTTCGGTCAGCGTCTTATAGATCCTTCTGAGCTGAAGGGCAGCTCTGTCTTTATGATCGCCCCCGGCCGCTCGACTCACTATGACCGCCTGCGGGAGATACTTGTTAAGGAGGATGTTCATATCATAGATGTGGCAGGTCTTTATTCAGAAGATACCTTCAATATCTGCAGGACCATGAACTACGGCCTTATAAGCCCCGCCATATGGCAGGACATCCATCCTGATATAGAGGCACACATTCTGACGACCACTATCACCATTCCTTACGGCGTGGCCTTTTACCTGCCTATTAAGCCTGCCGCCCGCAGGCTGATGAATATTATGGAGCAGGACGGAGAAAAGAGCATTTTATAGGATCACCGTTGCGCAATAAAAAGCCCGGTCCCCTTATGTGGGGCCGGGCTCGTTTGTTTTTGGGTCTGTGATCCTAAAGCTGACTCAGCTCGCTCTGGGTGGCCAGGCGGGCACCGTGCTTTTTCAGGCTCGCTTCGGCTGCAGGGATGTCTGATACCTTGCAGATGACATAAGCCTTGCCGCTTCTGCCTCCGAGGAAGCAGTAGAGGTATTCAACGTTTACATTTGCTTCTGTAATATAGGAAAGTATTCTGAAAAGTCCGCCGGAAACGTCAGGTACTGCTACAGCGACCACCTCGCTGAGGGAGGAAACATAGCCTGCCTCCTTGAGCACCTCTGTGGCTTCCTCCACATCCCTTACGATTATCCTTGCAAGACCGAAGTCGTTGGCCTCCGCAAGAGAGAAGGCTCTCATATCGATGCCCTTGTCGGACAGAGCCTTGGAAAGCTCCATCAGTGTGCCGGGACGGTTTTCAATAAATACGGAAATCTGCTTTACGCTCATGGTATTCTCCTTATATCATAACTGCCTTAAAGCCTTGTATGCTTTTATTATACCCCAAGGCGGGCAGCTTTTGGGATGCAATTTATAAAAGTATTTATATTTTTCTCCGGTCTATAACTCTTACAGCCTTGCCTTCGGAGCGGACTATGGACTTGGGTGCCACCAGTGTTACCTTCGCCTTTATGCCGAGCATGTTCTTCAGACCCTCGGAAATGGCTGCCTGATGGTTGGAAATTGCGCCCATGCTGTCGGCGAACATCTCCGGAGTCAGCTCCACCTTAACCTCGAAGGTGTCGGTGTTGTTGACGCGGTCTACGATTATCTGGTAATTGGGTGTGTAGCCGAGGTTGAGCAGCACAGTCTCGATCTGGCTCGGGAATACGTTCACGCCGCGGATGATGAGCATGTCGTCGGTGCGTCCCTTGGGCTTGCTGATCCTTACGTGGGTGCGGCCGCAGGAGCAGGGCTTGTGGGATAGTGCCACGATGTCCTTGGTGCGGTAGCGTATCATGGGGAAGGCTTCCTTATCCACGGCGGTGATGACCAGCTCACCGTACTCGCCGTCGGGCAGATGCCTGCCGGTCTCGGGGTCGATGACCTCTGCGATGAAGTGGTCCTCGTTGATGTGCATACCGTTCTGCTCGGAGCACTCGAAGGCAACGCCGGGGCCGGAAAGCTCGGTAAGACCGTAGATATCGTAGGCCTTGATGCCGAGGGTCTCCTCTATGCTGTGCCGCATCTCTTCAGACCAGGCTTCAGCTCCGAAGATGCCCGCCTTGAGGGGGATCTGATCGGGTGTCAGGCCCATCTCCTTCATGGATTCGCCCAGATAGGCGGCATAGGAGGGTGTGCAGCACAGAATGGTGGCCTGAAGATCCTGAATGAACATGATCTGGCGCTCCGTATTGCCTGAGGACATGGGCACTGTAAGGCTTCCCACCTTGTGGCTGCCACCGTGGAGACCGGCTCCTCCGGTGAAGAGGCCGTAGCCGTAAGCAACCTGGACCACGTCCTTTTTAGTGCCGCCTGCGGCCATAATGGCTCTTGCGCAGCAGTCCTCCCAGAGATCGATGTCGTGCTGGGTATAGAAGGCTATGACTCTTTTTCCTGTGGTCCCGGAGGTGGACTGGATGCGGACACAGTCCTCAAGCGGAGCTCCCAGAAGTCCGTAGGGATAGGCATCCCTGAGATCTGCCTTGCTGAGGAAGGGGAGCTTACCGATATCTTCGATACCCTTGATATCCTCCGGGGTCACCCCCAGCTCCTCCATCTTTTTGCGGTAATAGGGGACGTTTTCATAGACCCTCTTTACCTGAGCTGCCAGCCTTTCGCTCTGCCACTGTGTTATCTGCTCTCTTGAAGCAGTTTCTATGTCCTTCTGATAATAATTTTCCATAATAAAAAATGCCTTTCTGTGTTAAAGCTTAAAGAAAGAAATAAAAAGCTAAATTTTACTGACAATCAAAACTATTCCCCCTCGGGGGGAAAAAAGGATCTGTCAGCAAAACCACAGCGCGCAATGACATCCTTCATTGCGCTGGCATTGGGGTTTTCCAGTATGTTTCTTTTAACTCTGCTTACGGTGGCAGTGCTGGTGCCTGTCTTCTTCTGGACGTCGGTATAGACCATATTCTGCATAAGGCATACGGCAACTTCAAAACGCTGCTCCATGCTCTTCAGCTCGGTAGGGGAGCACAGATCCTCAAAGAAAAGTCTGCATTCTTCGGCGTCTTTTATGTTAAGTATGGCTTCATACAGCGCTTCGCTGCGGTCCAATGTGGTATTCTTGGCCATCCGTAATGCCTCCTTTCTTCAATGATCCCGTAAGCTGTTTTTGACTGTTTGGAATTTTAACACATTAAAGTGAGTAAGTAAAGAGTTTTTTATTGACAAGATGAAAATTAATGATATACTTTTACGAGTGAAAGCGATAAAGCGTAAAAGCGAAGGTCGCCAAAGAAAGGAAATATTAAAGAAAATGCCAATCACAGACCTGCTGGAGAGAAACAGCAAACTATACGGTAGAGAGACCGCCCTTGTAGAGATCAACCCTGAAGTAACCGAAGCTCCAAGAGTCAGCTGGAGAGAATACGAGCTTATACAGTCCACCAGCTCCATGCCTTACCGCAGGGAGATAAGCTGGAGGGTCTTCGACGAAAAGGCCAACAGAGTGGCCAATCTTCTGATGGACAGGGGCATCAAAAAGGGCCAGAAATGCGCCATACTGCTGATGAACTGCCTGGAATGGCTCCCCATATACTTTGGAATACTCAAGATGGGCGGCATTGCCGTTCCCCTCAATTTCAGATATACAGCTGACGAGATCGACTACTGCCTTAAGCTGTCGGATGCGGATGTGCTGTTCTTCGGCCCTGAGTTCATCGGCCGTGTGGAGGACATCTTCCCCAAGATCTCCAGCCAGATGATACTTTACTATGTGGGCGACAACAAGCCCAGCTTTGCGGAGAGCTATCAGGAGCAGGTGAACAACTGCGTTTCCAAGTCCCCCAGGATACTGCTGGAGGATACGGACGATGCCGCGATCTATTTCTCCTCCGGCACCACAGGCTTCCCAAAGGCCATTCTTCTGGACCACATGGCGCTGCTTCAGTCTGCCAGGATGGAGGCAAAGCACCACGAGACCACTCACGACGACATCTTCCTCTGCATACCGCCCCTGTATCATACCGGCGCCAAGATGCACTGGTTCGGCTCCCTGTTTACGGGCAGCAGAGGAATAATCCTCAAGGGCAACAAACCCCAGGCTATTCTGGATGCCGTATCCAGTGAGCGCTGCACCATAGTATGGCTGCTGGTGCCCTGGGCTCAGGACATACTGGCTGCCTTCGACAGGGGCGAGCTGGATCCTGCCAATTACCATCTTTCTCAGTGGAGGCTCATGCATATCGGCGCCCAGCCTGTGCCGCCTTCACTCATAAAGCGCTGGATGGCTTATTTCCCCAACCACAAGTATGACACAAATTACGGTCTCTCCGAATCCACAGGCCCGGGCTGCGTGCATCTTGGAATGGAGAACATAAATAAGGTCGGCGCCATCGGTGTGCCAGGTTTTGGCTGGGAATGCAAGATAGTTGACGAAAATTATACTACTGTTAAGCAGGGCGAAGTAGGCGAGCTTTGCGTAAAGGGCCCCGGAGTTATGAAGTGCTACTACCATAATCCCGAGGCAACGGCCGAGGTCCTCATGAAGGACGGCTACCTGCGCACCGGTGACATGGCAGAGCAGGATGCTGACGGCTTCTATTTCCTGGTGGACAGAAAGAAGGATGTTATCATCTCCGGCGGAGAGAACCTTTATCCCGTGCAGATCGAGTCCTTCCTGGCTGCAAATCCCAAGATCCACGATGTGGCCGTAATAGGTCTTCCGGACTCCAGACTTGGCGAGATAGCTGCGGCTATAGTCCAGGTGAAGGAGGGCATGGAGCTTACGGAGGAGGAGCTGGACCGCTTCTGCCTGGATCTTCCCAGATACAAGAGGCCCAGAAAGTACATCTTCGCAGATGTTCCG
>JAEEGI010022944.1_pt1 | contig 12291 bp, 8 predicted proteins | sample 8958751 | NCBI WGS metagenome assembly JAEEGI01 (sample SAMN16246545, study PRJNA631951) | gut metagenome | biome: gut microbiome; feature: rumen; material: KS-attached | host: Bos | place: Iran: Karaj | collected 2018-10 | reverse complement strand
ACACCGCCCTCGGCACCCTTCTCGTCAAAGCCGGCGCAACTACCCTCGATGCCGTGGAAATCAGCGCTGAGAAGCCCATCTACGCCATGGACGGCGAGAAACTCATCTACAACGTCAGCGAAGACCCCAGCATACAGACCGGCACCACTGAGGATGCCCTGCAGAACGCCCCGGGCGTGGAGGTCGACGTGGAGGGCAACATCACCCTGCGCGGTGTGTCAAGCGTGGAGATTTGGGTCAACGACAAACCGTCGAAGCTCACGGAGGAGAATCTCAAGACCTACCTCCAGACCTTGCCGGCCAACGCTTTGGCTCGCATCGAGACCATCACCAACCCCTCAGCCAAGTATGCCACCGACGCCGAGGCGGTCATCAACATCGTCACTTCGGCGCACATCAAGAGCAACCAATTCGTCAGCTTCGGCGTCAACGGAAGCAACCAGCCCTTCGTCAGCCCCTGGGTGAGCTATATGTGGGCCAAGGAGAAGTTGAGCTTCAACCTCTTCGCCAGCGGCCGTTATAGCCGTCGCGACAACACCACGGAGAGCCACTCCGTCATGCGGCGCGACCACGACAGTATACCCAACGGCCTCTACGACACCACCATGGCCGAGAACGCCTTCGACACCTCGTATACCCGTTCGCACAGCGCCAACATCTTCATGAACGTCAACTACGAGATTGACTCCATGAGCGAGGTGAGTGTGGACGCCGGCGGCTTCTACAACTACAACCCCGCCTACAACAACAGTCTTCGTAACCAAACCTACTACGACCTGGACACTACCCCCGTACTCGCCACCCCCTACAACGACACCTTGCGCAACCGCAGCAGCGGACGTTCGCTGTTCGCCCATGCCGGTGCCGACTACACCAAGAAGTTCGACCTTGAGGGGCACAACCTGCGCCTTGGACTCAACACTCGCCTCAACCGCAACGCCAGCCAGCAGTGGTACAACCGTATGTATGACGTCTATACCCGCAACGAGCACCGCTATCTGCTGACCAACAACTACAGCTACGGGGCCAGCATCGATGTCCGCTACAACCGGCCCTACTCGAAAGAGGGCGAGATGAGCTATGGCTTGCGAGCCGATATCAGCCACATGGACAACACCTACGACCGCTACAAAGACACCGTCGGCAATCAGAAGGACAACCTGCGCGCCTACCAATTCATCGGCGACAACGAAAATGTGGATGCCGACGTGGACTGGACCCACCGATGGGGGAACTTCACACTCAGCAGCGGACTTGGTATGGGGATGGAACATATTTATTACAACTACATCAGCGACATGGATTTTGCCGACGACAGCTCATTCTTGCAGTTCGACTTTCATCCTTCGCTGCACATGAGCTACCGTACAGAGGACATGCACAACTTCAAACTCAATTACACGATGCGCATGTCCAACCCAAGCGAGGAGCAGGTGAGCACGTTCCGCCGCTACGGCGACGAAAGCTACTCCACCGGTAACCCCGGCCTCAAGCCCAGCTTCACCCACAACATGGAAGCCGGCTGGCAGAAATTCTTCGAACGCTTCGGCAACATCGGCATCGAGAGCTATGCCCGCCTCAGTTCGAATGAGATTAGCTCGCTGACCGACCGCACCGACCAAGATGACTACCTGCTCGACCGTGCCGTCAGCTACTCCATCCCCTACAACATGGGATACTCGTGGCGCTACGGCACCAGCCTCAACATGACCTACCGCCCCACGGGCTTCTTCAACGTGCGCCTCTATGCCAACCTCTACAACTACGGCTACCACCTGGACAACTACCGCGGGCAACCCTATGACAACAACAAATGGTCGTGGAGCACGCGCGTCAACATGTGGGCTAAGGTTTTCAATCAGTATCAGATAACTATGGCTTTCAACTACTCCTCGCCTACCATCAGCCTGATGCGCGAGCAGAAAGCGCGCTACTGGTTCAACATCGGCGCCCGCAGCGACTTCTTCAAGCGCAAGCTGTCGGTGTTCGTCAACATTCAGGACCTCTTCAACTGGGGCGCCAAGATTGGCTCGGGCTCCGAGAACACCAACCCCTACTACCTGAGCGACTCGACCAACAAGATGACCAACAGCCGCTACATCTCGGCCGGCATCACCTTGCGCTTCGGTAAGATGGAGCTCGAAAAGAACGCCAAAGAGGGCGACAGCGAGGCTGGCGACACCCTATAATAGTGCTGAATAATGAATGATGAATGATGAATTTTCATTACATAATATATTGATTGACAACTCATCATTCATCATTCATCACTCGTCATTAAAAAAAAGTTTGGTCAGTTCGGAAAAAGTGTGTACTTTTGCACCCGCTTTCGCAGGACGGAAGCACCCATAAATACCGATTGTCCTATGGTGTAACGGTAGCACATCTGACTCTGGATCAGCTTGTCTTGGTTCGAATCCAGGTAGGACAACTAAAGAGAGGAGAAATCCTCTCTTTTTTTGTGCCTATATAAAATATTATTCGTATCTTTGCAGCACGAAACAAAGCATCATCAATAATGAAAAAGACATTTGCATTGCTCACACTGGCAGCATTTTTCGGCGTTTTCGCCAGTGCACAGGACAACGCGCTGCCGGGAAAATATGCCGGCATGAACACCATCACGGTGTATGACTCGACAGGGGTGTGTGTCGAGGAATCGGGGTTGAGCCACATCCTCACCCACAAACTGATTCGTATGGGCACGCCGAAGGGATGCGCCCAATGGAGCACCTATAAGATTGACTACGACCCGCTGTCGGCCTACTGCGAAATCACCCATGTGCTGGTGCCTCGCGGCGGACAGACCGACACGCTGGTATGGCCCGACCGCGAGGACAACGCCACCGTGTATGACTATGTAGCACCGGCCCGTATGATATACTGGGGTGCCAGCCAGAAGATGGTGGAAGTGGGCCACATGAACCCGGGCGATGAACTGGAGGTGAGGACCTACAAGAAAGGATACACCTACGCTCTGCTGGCCGATGGGGAGAATGGCGTGAGCGGACTCAACGGGACTTTCGCCACCCTTCCGGAGAGTGAAGACCGCTATGTGCCGCCCATGAAAGGGCATTTCTACGACATAGTGCCCTTCTGGAGCGACCAGCCCGTGCAGAAGAAAGTGTATCAAGTGAATATCCTCGATTCTAAACAACTGCAATACAAGGTGTATAACGGTGAGTTGAAAGTGACGCACGAGGCAGCCGACGAAGAGGGCCGCACGCTCTACACCTTCACCAACAACGATGACATTATGCCGCTGAAGCGTGAGCAGCGTGCACTGGCCAACAACGACATACAGTGCAAACTGCTCCTCTCCACCAGCCCCAACTGGCAGGCCAAGAGCCGCTGGTTCTACGGCGTAAATGAGGATTACGGCTCGTTCAAGACCACCCCCGAGGTGCAGAAGCAGGTGAACAGAATACTCCGCGGCGCCAAAGACGAGATGGACAGCATCAGCCGCCTGACCCACTGGGTGGCCGACAACATCCGCTACGCCGGCATCTCGATGGGCGAAGGCGAGGGTTTCACGCTGCACAACCAGGAGATGAACATGAACGACCGTTGCGGCGTGTGCAAGGATAAGGCCTCGACCCTAATAGGTTTCCTGCGTGCCGCCGGATTCAAGGCCTATGCCGCCATGACGATGGCCGGCGAGCGCATCGACCGCATCCCCGCCGACCAATTCAACCATTCAGTCTGCGCCGTGCAGTTGCGCGATGGCTCGTTCCGCATGCTCGACCCCACCTGGGTGCCCAACGTGCGCGAGCTCTGGAGCAGCGCCGAGCAGCAGCAGGGATACCTCATCGGCACCGCCGAAGGATGCGACTTGATGGAGACTCCCATCTCGCCCGCCGAGAACCACTATATCCGCATCAGCGGTGAAAGCACTATCGACATCGTGGGCAACCTGACAGGTACCATAAGCATCACCGCCGAAGGACAGAGCGACGCATCTGTGCGCGGCGTATTCAGCGCCCGTCAGAGTGAATGGCGTCGCAACCTTGAGTTGGAGTTGCTGCAAATAGCCCCCAACGCTCAGATACTGGACATCCAATATACTGATCCCGACCGCTATCTTGAGCAGCCGGTGAAGATCACCTACAAGTACATCATTCCAAACTACGCCACCGTAAGCAAAGAGGTCATCGAGTTCATCCCGCTGACGGCTCGCGGCTTTTACAACCGCGTTATGACGCACCTCTATTACGACTTCAGCCAGGAGACCCGCACGCAGCCCTTCAGCGACCGCTGCTCACGTCTGGTGCAGATAAATGAGACCATCACGTTGCCCTTCTCGCCATCGAAGTTCCACTACCCGATGGTCGACGGCATCGCCAACCCTGCCGCCTCGTTCGGCTGCGGATTCCAGATGAAAGACAACAAACTCACATTCGGTGAAAGCCTGATGTTCGGCAAGCGTCTCTACGAAGCTTCCGACTGGCCCGCCTTCCGTGCCTCCGCCATGAGCCAAATCAAAGTATCCGAAACTCCTGTAATCTTAACCAAATAGTGCCATGAAAAAGATACTGTTTTCTACAATAGTCCTTCTGGCATCCAGCCTGGCATTCGCCCAGCAGCAACCCGATGCCACCTACAAACTGATGCGCCACGAATGGACCGTCAACGCCGACGGCACCAGTGACTACCACTACCGCCATGAGGTGCAGATACTGCGCAACCGTGCCTTGGTAGCCTATGCAGACAAGGGAGAGACCTTCGTGGTCTACAATCCTGACCTGGAAGAACTGACCATCAACGAGGTCTACACCATCCAGAAAGACGGCAGCCGTGTCGACATGCCGCAAAACGCCTTCGTCTACCAGCTGCCCTCGCAGTGCGCCGACTGCGGCCGTTTCAACCATCTGCGCGAACTGGCCATGATCCACACCGGCATGGAACTCGGTTGCACCATCGTGGTGGACTATACCATCCATCGCCGCTACAGCCTCGTGAGCCGCACGCTCGACCTGGTACAGAGCAGCCCCGTCGAACGCCTGGAGGTCAACATCACCGTTCCTGAAGGGCAGACGCTCAATGTACATTTCAACAATCCCGATGTGCTAAACTTCCACCCCAACGTCAACCAGACCGCCACACACTACAGCCTCACCGCCCTCAACGTACCCCAGACCTTCGTCGACAACTACCTCCCGGCCAAGGAGAACCTCTACCCCACCCTGCGCTTCTACAACGGCGCACCCGATTTCTCGCCCTCGTTCAACGAGGCCGACTTTGCCGAGGCCGAGACCGCCATTGGCAAGGTGATTGGACGCGGTACTGACCTGGAGAAAATCACCAACATCCGCAACTATGTGGTTGACAACATCCACCTCAACGAACTTGAACCCGCACAGGTGGGCTACATCCACTCCACCGCCGCCGAGACCTGGCAGACCGGCTGCGGCACTGCTACCGACAAGGCCGTCTTGCTGGCCGCCATCCTCAACCACGAACACTTCAACGCACAGGTCACCGGTGACAACATGGACATCGTGAGCGTCATCATCGACACGCTGGAGTACCGCGCCGGAGTGCGCAATAAAGCGCCCCTTACCCTCTACGGCGAGGCCAAAGACGAAGTGAGCACCTACAGCAACGACATCAAGCACACCAACCCCACCCTCGACACGCTGGAGGACGGTTTCTTCATGCTCTCGCTGCCGCCCGTCCCCGGCTCTCCCAACATCAATGCAGGAAAACTTGCCCTTACGCGCATCGCTCCTCTGCAAGGTTCGGCCTGTGACCTCAACCAGACCGACACCTACACCCTGCCCAAGGGTCTGAAGATGGTGGGCAATGCCGTCAACAAGAAACAGGAGTTCACCGGTATCGGAAGTGTAGAGATAAGCATCAAGCAAAGCGGCAAGACCCTCAAGGTCGCTCGCCGCCTCAAACTCGAGAAGAGCCTCGTGCCTGTCGCCGACTACGCCAACTACCGCCAGTTGCTGACTCTCTGGCAGCAGTACGACCGCATCCTGCTCCGCACCAAATAACCATTGACGCATGGCACTTGCAACCCTGTTGCTGCAAAGCGACACCTATGCCGCAGCTGGTACCTCCTTGATGTGGGTCGCATTCATCGCGCTGACGCTGATTTCCATGCTCGTCAGCAAGAACGTCGAGCGTAAGTTCAAGAAATACTCCAACATCGCCACCCGCAACGGCGAGACCGGCCGCGAGATTGCCGAGCGCATGCTGGCCGACCACGACATACACAATGTGCAGGTAAAGATGGTGCAAGGCACCTTGACTGACCACTATAACCCCACTGACCACACGCTAAACCTGAGCCCCGGCGTCTACAACGGCCGGAGCGTGGCGGCAGCAGCCGTAGCGGCCCACGAATGCGGCCACGCCGTTCAACATGCCGTGGGCTATGCCCCGTTAGGACTCCGCTCGGCCCTGGTGCCGGTGGTGAGTTTCGCCGGCCGCTGGGTGTCGTGGGTCATCCTAGCAGGCCTGGTGCTCATCAAGGTGTTTCCCTCGCTGATGCTCATCGGCATTGGCCTATTCGCCCTCACCACCCTCTTCTCGCTGGTGACACTTCCCGTAGAAATCAACGCCTCAGCGCGGGCACTCCAGTGGATACAGCAGCGCGACATCACCTCGCCCGACACGCACCCCTACGCCACCGCAGCCCTGCGCGCGGCGGCCTACACATACGTTATGGCAGCGATTACGAGCTTAGCCACGCTGGCATACTACGTCATGATTTACCTAAACAGAAAGTAGTCCTAAAAGAGAGAGGGCCGTCGCTTACCGCGACGGCCCTCTCTCTTTTGTCATTTCAGCAGGTTTCCGAGGATATCTCGCGTCAGCGTCCGCGTAACGCTCGACGTGGTGTTCTTCACTATCTTCTGTCCCACCGTAGTTTTACTCTTGGTTTTCTTGCCGCTCACAGCGTCACTCACTGCCGTACCTGCGGCGGTGGCCACAGTGGCCGTCACCGCGGTAAGGCCGGCCTTCAGAAGCTTCGAAAGGATGCCGCTGCTCTTCTTGGCAGAAGCCGTCGGGGCAGGCTGGCTGGACTGCTTGGCCGACGGTGTCTGACTGGTTTCTTCAACAAGGGCCGTCTCCGACTCTTTCAGTAGCACTTCGAAGGCGCTCTCGCGGTCGACAGGGGTATCGTACTTTGTGCGCAGCGGGCTGCCGTAGATGATGGCGCCGCGCTGCTCGGGGGTAATGGCACCTATCTGGCTCAGCGGGAAGAGTATCTTGGCGCGCTGCACCACACTCGGGGCACCCTTCTCGTCGAGAAAACTCACCAACGCCTCGCCAGTCTCCAGTTCCATGATGGCCTCGTCGGTCTTGAACTTGGGATTGGCGCGGAAGGTGTCGGCGGCGGTCTTCACGGCTTTCTGATCCTTGGGCGTATAGGCACGCAGAGCGTGCTGTACGCGGTTGCCCAGCTGGCCGAGGATATTCTCAGGGATATCGGTGGGGCTCTGGGTGACGAAGTAGATGCCAACGCCCTTCGAGCGTATCAGACGTATCACCTGGTCAATCTTGTCCACCAGCGCCTTCGAGGTATCTTCGAAAAGCATATGAGCCTCGTCAAAGAAGAATACAAGTTTGGGCAACTCTTGGTCACCCACCTCGGGCAGGGTGCTGTAGAGTTCGCTGAGGAGCCACAGCAGGAAAGTGCTGTAGAGCTTGGGCTGCATCATCAGTTTGTCGGAGGCCAGCACGTTCATGACGCCCTTGCCGTCGCGCGTATCGAGCAGGTCCTTGATGTCAAACGAAGGCTCGCCGAAGAAGCGGTCTGCCCCCTGTGCATCGAGCTGCAACAGCGAGCGCTGGATGGCGCCTACCGTAGCAGTCGAAATGTTGCCGTACTGCGTAGTGTACTCCTTGGCGTGCTTAGCCACATAGTCTAGCATGGCACGCAAATCCTTCATGTCCAGAATCAGCAGCCCTCGCTCGTCGGCAATGCGGAACACGATATTTAGCACTCCATCCTGCGTCTCGTTCAAGCCCAACAGGCGGCTCAGCAGCTGCGGACCCATCTGGCTCACCGTGGCGCGCATGGGGTGTCCCTGCTCGCCAAAGACATCGAAGAATCTCACCGGGCAGGCCTGGAACTCGGGATTGGGCACGCCAAAGGCGTCCTTGCGCTTCTCGATGAAGCCGCTCATCTTACCAGCCTGGCTGATGCCGCTCAGGTCGCCCTTCATGTCGGCCATGAAACAGGGTACTCCGGCCTGGCAGAAGGTCTCGGCCAACACCTGCAGTGTCACCGTCTTGCCGGTGCCAGTGGCACCCGCTATCAATCCGTGGCGGTTAGCCATGCGTCCCACTATGGACAGCGCACCCTCGTCGCAATGTGCGACGTACAATCCTTGCTCCTTGGTGTACATATCGTTAGAAAGTATAGTTGAATCCCAGTCGCAGCATCGGGCTCTCCCAGCGCAGGGTCTCCATCATCGTGTTCAGACCGCCGTAGAAACGCGTCGTGGTCTCCACATCCTGCACCTGCACGCCGTCCACCATGTGGAAATCGGACGGCTTTGAGCCCTCGTGTGTCACCTTCTCGCTGACATAACCCACACTCAAGAAGTCGAGACTCAACTCGGCACTCAAATGCTTGGAAAACTCGTAGGTCAGCGTCGGACGCATACTGACGCTCCACGAGAAGCTACTGATGCTGTCGGCCATTGGGTCGTTCTCTATGAACTCCTTGTTATTGCTCCAGTTATTGTAGCTATGCGTGCCGGTGGTGTAACCCATATTGCGGATGCTGCCCTGCAACATCATGTTAAAGTGCATGTTGCCATACTTAAAAAGCTCATAGCGCAGTATCGGCTGCACCGTCCAACCCTCCTGCTCCGTCGCGTCGGCGATGTTGGTGATAGTGCGGTTCATACCATCGATGAGGGTATCTTTCGAGGTCAGCAGACGACTGGTGGTGCTGCTCAAGTAGCCGCCCATGACTCCGAAATAGAGTTTCGGGGTAATCTGATAGCCCACCTGCAAACCTCCGAGCCATGTCGTCCTGCTGCTCATGTCGACATTCCACGAATTGACGTTCTTCTCGGTGTAGTAGCCGCCCTGAAGGCCCACGACGAGCTGTGCATCAACCGCCCAAGCCATCATGACCGCGGCAGCAAAAAGTGCTATTTTTTTCATCATTCCCATGTTTGATTTAAAATGCAAAAATACGAATAAAAACGCAATCGCGCACCCGAAAATCAAAAAAAGAGTGAAGATTTTTAGCAATCTACAGAAACCCAACTGTTTACAAAACACTTACACAACCTTTTCCGACACCCGAAAAAAACACGTTTTTCCTTATCAAACAAGACACTCATTAGCAAGACCTTGTCCATATCATCTTCTTACCAACTTCTTACCATTTTCCTACCATCCTCTTATCATCCATTTTCATGGAAGAAGATGGTAGGTAAAAATTATTTTGGTGGTACGGAAAAAGGTTGTATCTTTGCAGCATCAACCCGTTGTCTAATCCAAAAGCCTAACACCTGATGGAGAAGCGAATAGGAACAATAACCATACTCATACGCGACCGCGAAGCGGCGCAATCCGTCAATCAATTGTTGTCAGAACATGCCGACATCATCCTCTGTCGGCAGGGTTTGCCTTTTCACGACCGTCCAGTGGCCGTCATTTCACTCATTGTCGAGGGGACAGTAAACAAAATCAATGCTTTGACGGGCCAGCTAGGCCGTTTGGACGGTGTGGAATGTAAGGCCGTCGTAACCAGAAATAATTAATCCTAAAACAATAATATTATGAAACATCAGAATTTCATAGACCGTGACAAACTCTACGGCATGCTGGAGAACAACGCGCCCAGCGAGAGCCAGTTGAACGACATCCTCAACAAGGCACGCAAACTCAAAGGATTGAACCTCGAGGACGTAGCCAAACTGCTGAGCGTTGAGGACGAGGCCGGCATCCAGAAGATACTCGACACCGCCGAATACTGTAAGGACGAGATTTATGGCCGCCGCCTGGTGCTGTTCGCTCCCATCTACACCGGCAACGCCTGCGTGAACAACTGCGTCTACTGCGGTTTCCGTCGCGACAATAAAGCACTGAAACGCAAGGTACTGACCCTCGACGAGATTGAAGCCGAGACCCTCCAGCTGCTGCGCATGGGCCATAAACGCGCCCTGCTCATCTGCGGCGAAAGCCCCCGCAACGACGCCAACTACATGGTCGAAGCCATCCGCCGCACCTATGCCGCCAAGGACGAGAAGGGCAGCACCATCCGCCGCATCAACGTCGAGCTGGCCCCCATGAGCGTCGAGGACTACGCCAAGCTGAAAGCCGAGAAGATAGGCACCTATGTCTGCTTCCAGGAGACCTACGACCCCATCGAATACGCCAAGTTCCACCCAGCCGGCACCCCCAAGGCCGACTATCTGTGGCGCCTCACCTGCATGGATCGCGCCCAGGAAGGCGGCATCAATGACGTGGGCATCGGCGTGCTGTTCGGCCTGGTCGACTACCGCTTTGAGATTTTGGCCATGATGGAGCACGCACGCCATCTGGAAGAAGACTACGGCTGCGGCCCCCACACCGTGAGCTTCCCCCGCATCGAGCCCGCCGAAGGCACTCCCTTCAGCCTGCCGGAGAACATTCCTCACCCCGTCTCCGACAAGGACTTCATGAAGATTATCGCCATCATCCGCATCGCCATGCCCTATACCGGAATTATCATCAGCACCCGTGAGCGTCCCGAGATGCGCGACAAGCTTGTAAAATACGGTGTCAGCCAGATATCGGCAGCCTCCGAGACCAACCCTGGCGGCTACGACGAAGGCAGCGATAACACCGAGGCAAAACCCTACGAGAAGACCGGCAACACCGGTGCACAGTTCACTCTGGGCGACCACCGCTCGCTGGACGAAGTCATCAGCATGATGATTGACGGCGGCTACATTCCCAGTTTCTGCACCGGCTGCTACCGCAAAGGCCGCGTGGGTGCCGATTTTATGGACCTCGCCAAGCCCGGCCTCATCAAGGAGTACTGCAAGCCCAACGCCATGTTCACCTTCCGCGAGTACCTCGAGGACTACGCCTCTCCCGCCACCAAGGAGAAAGGACTGCGCCTGCTCAAGGAACTGACCCAGACTTTCACCAAGGAAGAGCTCAAGAAGCGCGTCGAAGGCAACCTCTGCAAGATTGGCGACGGCCAGCGAGACCTCTATTTCTAAGCAACTTAACAACAGCCTGTTGATATCTAAAGTCGGCAGGCTGTTTTCTTTTTATTTGAAAGGTGTACCTTTGCATCGTCAAAACAAATTGAAAACAACACATTTATTAACCAATCAAAAACATCGAATTATGAAAAAAGCATTATTCACAATCGCACTGGCCGCTTTCGCATTTATGGCCAACGCACAGTTCGTCGTCGGAGGCCAGATTGGCTTCTACTCTGACGGTGGTAACACCCACTTCAACCATGTAGATCCCGTCGCCGCCGCGTCGTACGACTACAACACCCCGGGCTACACTGAGGTCAACTACAACAGCTTCACCTTCCTGCCCAAAATTGGCTACAACCTGAGCGACAAGATGCAGGTTGGTGCCAAACTCGGCATCGAATGGAACAAGACTGTCGACCACAGCGGCTATGACTTCATCCGCAGTCAAGTGCCCGAATTTGAAGGCTGGCAGTCCGAGACAAGCCTCGGCTTTGTCTTCGCCCCCTACTTCCGCTACAACTTCGCCAACAGCGGCAAGTTCACCTTCTTCTGCGAGGCCCAGCTGACCTTCCAGTTAAACCCCAACGCCAAGCGCCATCTCTATGAGAGCGCCTACACCCTTGGTGGCATAAACGTCGCCGAAGTTGATGAGATTGACGAGACCTACTCGTTCAAGTCGACCAGCATCGCCCTGACCGTGGTGCCCGGCATCAACTACAAGTTCAACGACAAGTTCTCGGCCGACCTCTACATCGACCTGCTTGGCCTTGGCTTCAGCCACCGCACCACCACCACCTTCAACGACCTGACCGCCGGTGGCGTGGCCGATACCTATGAGACCACCCGCAGCTACAACAGCTTCTACCTGATGGCTAACACTGACGCCCAGACCCTGGCCAACCACCTCAACCTGTTCCGCCTCGGCTTCAACTACCACTTCTAAACCTTCAAAGAAAAGTTTTCATGGTTTTGATAGAGAAAGGGGCTTCCCTCAACGGGAAGCCCCTTCTCATTTTGCTTATCTCTTGTGTCAGGCGTCGGCGAAGTCCTTGCCGTCGCCGAGCGTGACCTTCTGCTTGGTGTACTCGCAGTGGAATTCGTTGCGCAGGCGGTC
>JAEEGI010022938.1_pt1 | contig 12292 bp, 12 predicted proteins | sample 8958751 | NCBI WGS metagenome assembly JAEEGI01 (sample SAMN16246545, study PRJNA631951) | gut metagenome | biome: gut microbiome; feature: rumen; material: KS-attached | host: Bos | place: Iran: Karaj | collected 2018-10 | reverse complement strand
GTTTCACGCCGCCGGCGGCGATGAGGCTGCCGAGCACGTCGGAGGCGGAATGGATGCCGTCGCTGATCATGGCTCCGGAGTGTCCGATCACGCCGGCTGCCAGCTTGAAAGCGGACAGCGCGAAGTTGCCGGCCGCGCAGAAGGCGGAAACGCGCGCGGCGCTGCGTGCGGTGGAAGGCGATTCGTTTTTCATGGGGGAGTCTCCTTTTGATGGGCCTGCGCAGGGGATAGAAAAATCCGCGGAGGCAGTTTTTTCACTGTCCCGCGGATTTGTTCCCGCTGCCGAAAACGGCCCGGCACGGTCCCCGCGATCGGGAACGGCCTGTTCAGTCTTGTTGTCGGGGGAATGGTATCAGTCCGGGCCCGGATTAGTCAAGACGTACCGCCTAAACGATCCCAAGCGCTTTGAGCAGTCCGGCCAGTCCTTCGCCGGCAACGTCGCGGACGATGCGGCCTTCGTCGTTGAAATAATAGAAGTTCATCACCGAAAACGAGAATTTCCGGCCTGTCGGCGCGTGCCCCATGAACTCGCCCAAATGCGTGCCCGTGCACGTCCACCAGACCGCGGCTTTGCCGTCGCTGGCGGCGATGTCCTCCATGTGCCACTGCACGTCGGGGAACGAGGCGCGCATGAAGCGCACGACTTCGAGGTAGCCTTTGCCGCCGTGCAGGGGCTGCGGCGAGACGGGGGTGAAAAAAGGCGCGTCGGGCGCGATCAGTTCGTTGGCCAGCGCGTCGTCGCAGGTGTTGATCGCGGTCTCAAAGCGTTTCATCGTGAGAACGTTGCGTTCGTCGGTGTTCATGGACAAAACCTCCCTGAATGAATGTGAACGGACCGATTATGACACGGCCCTCGGACAAAATCAACGGCGGCTTGACGAAAGGCGAGCGGGCGGGGTAACATAACGGCATCTTTCCAAAAAGAAGGGGATTTCTCATGAACTATCCGCGGCGAATCGCGCGGGCAGCTTTCGGACTGTTTATATTCGGCTGCGGCTCGTGCTTCAACATTCAGGCCAACATCGGCTACGGCGCGTGGGAGGCGTTCAGCATCGGTGTAGGCGCGAAGCTGGGCCTCAGTTTCGGTACGGTGCTCCAGGGATCGGGCGTGGTGATCCTGCTCATCGATCTGCTGCTGCGCGAAAAGATCGGGCTGGGGACGCTGCTCGACATCTACATCGTCGGCGCCACGGCCGATCTGCTGCGCGGCTCCGGCCTGGTGCCCGTGATGACTTCGTTTCCCGCCGGCGTCGTGATGCTGCTCTGCGGGCAGTTGCTGCTGGCGGTCGGCAGCTATTTCTACATCAGCGCCGCGCTCAGCTGCGGGCCGCGCGACGCGCTGATGGTGGCGCTGTGCAAGCGTTTCCCCCGTACGCCCGTCGGCGTGATCCGCTTCTTCATCGAAGGCGGCGCGCTGCTGACCGGCTGGCTGTGCGGCGCGAAAGTCGGCATCGGCACGCTGATCGCCGTGTTCGGCATCAGCTTCCTGATCCAGGCCGTCTTCGCGATCATGAAGTTCGACGTGAGCACGGTGGAGCACGAAAGCCTGTTCGTCACAATGCGCAACATCATCGGCGGCGGCCGTGTGTGACGCGGCCGCAAAAAAAACGAAAACGGGCCGTCCCGCGTTATTTTTTAGCGCAGGACGGCCCGTTTGTTTTACATGGAACAAAAGTCACAGCAGCGCGTTGAACATCCAGCCCGTGATGACCGCGACGGAGAGAACGGAGACGAGGAACGCGGCCAGCAGCCGGGGACGGAAGATCGAAGACAGCAGCGACACTTCCGGCACGCTTGCCCCCGCGCCGCCCAGGATCAGCGCTACGACCACGCCCGAAGAGACGCCGCGCGAGACGAGCGCGCTGGCGATGGGGATGAGCGTATCGGCGTGGATGTGCAGCGGGATGCCAGCCAGAGCCGCCAGAGGGATCGTCCAGACGCCGCTGGCGTTGCTCAGGTAGTCGAGCAGCGACTGGGGCACGAACTCGTGCACGAACATGCCGATGGCGGCGCTGATCAGCAGCCAGACGAAGACAGCGCGGAACATCTGCCACGTTTCGCTCAGCGCGATCCGGCAGGCTTCCAGCAGTCTCTGCGCGAACGTTTCGCCCAGTTCGCGCCACTGGATGCCGGAGGAAAGCTGGCCGCGCCAGCCGATGCGGTTGACCTGCGACGCGAAGCCCGATCGGTCGAGCAGCAGCCCGACGGAGACGCCGAAAGCGAACGTGACGACGGCATAGAGCGCGGCGGCGACGGGGCTGAAAAACGCGGCCATCATCGTCACGACGGCGGGATTGAGGATGGGGGAGACGATCAGGAACGACATTGCCCCGCAAAACGGTGCGCCGCTTTTGAGCAGGCCGATCAGCACGGGGATCGTCGAGCACGAGCAAAACGGCGTGGCCACGCCCAGCAGTCCCCCGAGCGCGGCGCTGACGACGGGCCGGCGGGCGGTGAGCGCGCGGCGGATGCGTGCCGGCGAGATCAGGATCTGCAGCATGATCACGAAAAAGCCGATGACGCCGAAGAGCACGAGCAGCTCGGCGAAGATCTCAAAAAAAGTGTGCGCCGCATGAAGCAGCGTCTTGGTGGTGAACATCGTATTGCGTACCTTCTTTGATCAGGGAAAATAAGTCCGGCGGTCAGTATACCAAAACAACGGGTTTTTGCCAACACGCAAAACGCGCCGGCGAAAAAGTTTCACATGAAACATTTCGCCGGCGCGTCACGGAGCGATATCGTACTATTTAAAAACGCTTTGCTTGAGCTCTGTTTACAGCCACAGTGCGCCCTCATCGGCGCCGGTGACCTTCTCGCGGTAGGACTTGAGCACGCCCTTGACGGGGTGGATGTCCTGCGGCTTGAAGTTCTTTTTGCGCTCCTCAAGCGTCGCGTCGTCCACGAGCAGCTTGATCGTGCAGGCGTTGAGGTCGATCTCGATCTCGTCGCCGTTTTCGACGTAGGCCAGCGGGCCGCCGACGTACGCTTCGGGCGTGATGTGTCCGACGCAGGGGCCGCGCGTGGCGCCGGAGAAGCGGCCGTCGGTGATCATCGCCACACTGGTGTGCAGGCCCATGCCGACGAGCATGGCCGCGGGGATGGAAAGCTCTCTCATGCCGGGACCGCCCTTGGGGCCCTCGTAGCGGATCACGAGCACGCAGCCGGGCTTGACGCTGCCGGCGAGCATGTAGTCGCGCACTTCTTCCTCGGAGTTGAAGACGACGGCGGGGCCCTTGTGGTAGTACATCTTCGGATCGACGCCGGTCTTCTTGACGACGGCGCCGAGCGGGGCCAGGTTGCCCTTCAGCACGGAGAAGCAGCCGTTTTCGCTGAGAGGCTTTTCGACCGTGCCGATGACGGCCGGATCGCAGTGGATCGGTGCGGTGTCGAGGAACTGACGCAGCGTGAAGCCGTTAATGGTTTTCACGTCGAGGTCGAGGTAGTCGCGGATGGTCTTCAGCACGGCGGGAACGCCGCCGGCGTTGTGGAAGTCGGTGATGTTGTACTTGCTCGAGGGCTTGTACTTGCTGATGCACGGCACGCTCTTCTGGAGGCGGTCGAAGTCCTCGATCGTGATCGGCATGTCGAGCATCCGAGAGATGGCCAGCGTGTGCAGGGCGGCGTTGGTGGAACCGCCGATGGCTGAGATGTACTTGATGCCGTTTTCAAAGTTAGCCTTCGTCATGATGTCGCGGAAGCACACGCCCTCTTTGACGAGCTGGACGATTCGCTCGCCCGTGTCGCGCGCCTGGCGCACCTTGCCGGCGTCGGACGCGAGCATCGTCGCTGCGCCGTAGGGTGCGACGCCCGTGGCCTCCAGGAACGTGCCCATCGTGTTGGCCGTGCCCATCATCGAGCAGGTGCCGGATGAAGCGCACATGCACTGCTCCCAGCGGTGGAACGTCTCTTCCGTGATCTTGCCGCTGCCGAACTGGCCGATGGCCTCTTTCAGGTCGCAGGTGACGTAGACGTTGCCGCCGTCCTGATAGGGCATCATCGCGCCGGCGGTGAGGAAGATGGTCGGCAGGTCGATCTGGTCAGCTGCCATGATCATGCCGGGGACGATCTTGTCGCACGAGCAGAGCATGACGAGTCCTTCAAAGCCGTGGGCGATGGTCATCGCTTCGATGGAGCGGCAGATCAGGTCGCGCTGCGTGAGCACGGCGTGCATCCCCGCGCCCTGAGCCATGCCGTCGCACGGAGCGGGCACGTTGAACTCCACCGGCGTGCCGCCGCCGGCCCAGATGCCCTCGCGCACGTACTGCGCCAGCTCGCGCAGGGGCTTGTGCCCGGGATTGGCGTCGGTCCAGCTGTTGACGATGGCGATCGTCGGCTTGCCGAGATCCTTGTTGCGGAAGCCGCACGAGTTCATCAGCCCGATGTAGTAGGCCTCCGTCGTGTCGGCGATGTTGCCGCGGTGTTGTGCGGTTGCCATTGGCAAAACCTCCGTGAACGTATGATAGTGTTTCATTCCTGTAACGCGCCCATCATGATGATATGCAAACGAACGAAAAAAAACAAGACAAAACCCACAAGTTTTGTCTTGTCCAGAAAAAGGTCTTTGCTTTATTTACGGCTGCTGCCCGGCCAGGAACTGATCGGCCTGCTTCCGGCACGACAGGCAGGTTTGGCGGAGCATCCTGATGAACGTAGCTTTGAACAGCGGCAGCGCGGCGAGCGGATCGTCGCCGCCCGCGAGGCTGCCCCCGGGCAGTACGCAGTCGACGCGCAGGCGCAGACGGTTCTGATCGAACGGCAGCTTCATCACGAGCATCCGTTCTTGGGGCGGACAGGCCTGATTCAGCGCGATCACCGTGGGGATCATGCAGGTCGGCAGGAACGCGCCCACCTGGTGGGCGCGGCACATCTCCAGATGCGTGTGGAAGTTGCTGGTGCGCAGGGCGACTTCAGGCGCAAGACGGTTCTCATCCAGAAAGCACGTGACCAGTCCCGAGAGCGTGCTCTGCTTGGTGTTCATCGTCACCGGCACGGCGCCGACCACCTCCGCGGGCACGGCCTCCGCTGTCCAGGCGGCAAGGCTGTCATCGTCCGCGCCGGCACGTTCGCGCAGGAAGCGGCGCGTGGCGACGAAATAGATCGTGTCGTCGATCAGGTGCAGATAGTCCAGATCGGGTACGAACGCGGCGCTGATGCCGAACATGATGTCGAGCGTGCCGTGTTTCAGCTTTTCGATCATGTGGACGGTGTCGTCGGAGTAGATCGAAAGCGACACGTGGGGAAATTTCTGCTTGTACGCCGTGAAGAACTGGGGGATCAGATATGTGCTGCGCGAGCTGTTCATGCCCAGATTGATGCTGCCGACGACGCCGCGGCTGAGCTGCTCGAAGCGCAGACGCACGTCCTGCTCCTTGTTGCGGATCTGCAGGAGCGCCTGGCGCAGGATCTCGCCCTCTTCCGTCAGCGCCAGCTTCGGCTTGCGCGTGAAGAGGCGCACGCCGTAATGCTCCTCGAGATTGCGGATGTGTTCGCTCACGGCCTGCTGCGACATGTATTCCGCCGCCGCGGCTTTTGTGAAGCTGCCTTCCCTGATGACGCTCAGAAACAGTTCCTGGCTGCGGTCCAACGTGTTCGCTCCTCTCCGTGGCCATGTGCCGGTTACAAAAGTCACAAGTGAAAAATTGTCATGCGACAAGCTCAAAATCCGTTTACAGGTTAATAAACTTTGTTAGAATGAATACAGTGCAACAAACGTTCCGGTTCCGCGCCCTATTGTATCATTTCCGTCTTGGCTTTACAGCCCCATTCGGGGCTGAAAAACGAACACAGGAGGCGTTTTCACATGAATCTTGGCAAGAAACTGTTCTGCGCGGCCGCGATCGCGGCTTTGGCGGCTTCTGCGGCTTTTGCGGCCTATCCCACGAAGCAGATCACCGTGCTTCAGGGCTTCAAGGCCGGCGGCGGCAGCGACGCTCTGGCTCAGGTCACCCAGCCTTACCTTGAGAAAGTGCTCGGCAAGTCGTTCGTCAACCAGTACATCCCCGGTGCCACCGGCGCGATCGCCTGGACGCAGCTGTGCAAGTCGTCGCGCAAGGACGGCTACACGCTGTCCATCACCAACACGCCGATGCTCCAGACCAACTACATCATGAACCCCTCGATCAAGTACAACATCAAGGAGCTCACGCCGCTGGCGAACGTCGTCACCGACCCCGGCATCATCGTCGTGGCGACCGACAGCCCCTACAAGACGCTTGAGGACTTCCTCGAGGCGGTCAAGGCCAACCCCGGCAAGATCACCGTCGGCAACTCGGGTGTGGGCGGCGACGACTTCTTCACGACGCTGATGTTCGAGAAGGCTTCCGGCCTCAAGGTCCAGCTCGTTCCCTTCGAGGGCGACGGTCCCTCGTGGCAGGCGGCGATGGGCAAGAAGATCGACGCCAGCTTCAACAACATCGGCCTTGTCTATCCTCAGATCATGGCCGGCAACCTCCGCGCCCTGGCGATCATGGCCGAGAAGCGCTTCGAGAAGCTGCCTGACGTGCCCACGCTCCGCGAGAAGGGCATCGACGTGGTCAACGGTTCGTCGCGCGGCTACTCCGCGCCCGCCGGCATCCCCGAGGAAGTCAAGACCGTGCTGATCGAGGCCTTCAAGAAGATGGCCGAGATGCCCGAGTTCCGCAAGGCCTGCGATGACCGCGCCCTGATCGTCGACATGAAGTTCGGCGACGACTATCAGAAGATGCTTGCCGATCAGGAGCAGGCGTACTTCGGCATCTGGGACGAGATCAAGGATCAGTATCAGAAGCACTAAATTTCACGCCGTCAAATCCGGCTTTCTGCATGAAAAAACGGCGGTTTCAGCCTATGAAACCGCCGTTTTTTTCAGGCCCTGACCGAAAGATGCCCGACACAGGGCTCTTGCGTTCATGCAAAGGAGTTTGTTCATGTCGTACTTTATGAAACACCTTCTGTTTTCCGTCTTTGCGTTCGCCTTCGCGCTGTTTTTCTTCGTCGAGGCGAGTTCCATGTCGGCATCGGCCGGCATGTTCCCCAAGATCGTCGCGGGCCTCGTCTTCGTCCTCAGCGTCGTGATGGCGTTCAACGCCTGGCGTTCGGCTCCGGCCGAGGAGAGCAGGGCGAAGATCAACGTGAAGCGTCTTGTCATCTACGCTGCGATGCTGGCCGTCTACATCTTCACGACGGAGACGGTGGGCTACTTCATCACTACGCCCGTGTTCATGATCGTCAGCTATCTTTTCCTCAAAGCGGCCGGCTTCGTCAAGGCTGTGCTGATCACGGCGGCGTTCATGGTCTTCGTCTATCTGCTGTTCGTGCAGTTCCTCAACCTGCCCGTGCCGCTCGGGCTTCTTGAGCCGCTGATCCTCGGCGCATAAAGGAAAGGAGACTGCGCATGTTTGATAACATCCTGCTTGGACTGACCAATATCTTCCAGCTCCCCAACATCGCCGCCATGTTCGGCGGCACGGCGCTCGGACTGTTCGTCGGCGCCATGCCCGGCCTTTCGGCGACGATGGCGATCGCGCTGCTCGTCCCCGTCACGTTCGCGCTCACGCCTGAGACGGGCATCACGATGCTGGCTTCGCTCTATATGGGCTCGATGTACGGCGGTTCGATCGCCGCCATCCTCATCCGCACGCCCGGCACTCCGGCGGCTGCGGCCACGGTTATGGACGGCTATCCGATGGCGGCCCGCGGCGAGGCGGGACACGCTCTGGGCGTGTCGCTGTTCGCCTCGTTCGTCGGCGGCGTCATCTCCAGTGCCGTTCTGCTCTCGGTCGCGCCGCTGCTCGGCAAGATCGCCGTGATGTTCGGCCCCGTCGAGCTGACGGCGGTCGCCGTGCTGGGCATGACGATCCTCGCTTCGCTCTCGCAGGGCTCGCCGATCAAGGGCTTGCTTGCCGGCTGCATCGGCCTGCTCATCTCAACGGTGGGCATGGACCCGATCACGGGCACGGCGCGCTTCACGCTTGACAACATCAACCTGTTCTCCGGCATCCCCTTCACGGTCGCGCTGATCGGTCTGTTCTCGATCCCGCAGGTGTTCCGCCTGATCGAGAAGGATGAGGAGGACGCCGAGCGCATCGCCGCGATCAGCGACAGCGTGACGCTGCCGTGGTTCGAGATGAAGAAGCTGCTGCCGACAGCCGTCCGCTCGGGCTTTTTGGGCGTCTTCACGGGCATCATCCCCGGCACGGGCGGCGACACGGCCTGCTGGTTCGCCTACAACGAGGCGAAGCGCTTCTACAAGCCGGGCGACAGCAAACACGAGTTCGGCGACGGAAACGAGTTCGGCATCGCCGCGCCCGAGTCGGCCAACAACGCTGTCGTCGGCGGCGCGCTGGTGCCGACGATCACGCTGGGCATCCCCGGTTCGTCCTCGACGGCCGTTCTCCTCGGCGGACTGATGATCCACGGCATCATGCCCGGACCGCAGCTGATGACGGAGTACGCCGGCGTCACCTACACGCTCCTGTGGGCCGTTCTCTTCTCCTGCTTTGCGATGTACGTCGAAGGCCTGTTCTTCACGCGTCTCTGCATCCAGGTCACGAAGATCCACAACCGCGTCCTCGCCGTGGCGATCACGATCCTCTGCGTCGTCGGCGCGTTCGCGATCAACAACAACTTCTTCGACGTGGGGCTGATGTTCTGCTTCGGCATCCTCGGATACTTCATGGATAAATTGAAGATCCCTGTCGCGCCGCTCGTCGTCGGCATGATCCTCGGGCACATGCTCGACGTCAGCCTGCATCAGTCGCTGCTCATCAGCGGCGGCAGCTGGTCGATCTTCTTCACCAATCCCATTTCCGCCGTGCTGCTGGCGCTGGCCGCGCTCTCGCTGATCCAGGCGACGCCGTGGTACACGAACTGGAAAAAGGCCCGTCAGGCGAAAAAGAGCGCCTAGCGCGGAACTTATGAAGGGGGCTTTTTCAAAAATGAAACGCCGCAGTCTGCAAATCACCGACAAGGACAACGTGAAGATGGTCCTTGAGGACAGCTTCAAGGGCGACGTGATCGACACGCCCGACGGCGAGCTGACGCTGCTCGAGGACGTCGAGTTCGCCCACAAGGTGCTCATCCGCGACCTCAAAGCCGGCGAGCCCGTCATCAAGTACGGCGAGGAGATCGGACGCATGATGCACGACACGCCCAAAGGCACATGGGTGCATCAGCACAACATGAGCTGCGAGCGCGGCACGCGCTAGGAAGGAGACGACCATGACAGAGACCTTCAACGGCTACAGACGCGCCGACGGCACCGTGGGCGTGCGCAACTACCTGGCCGTGATCCCCTCCGTGTTCTGTGCGAACCGCACGGTGGAACGCATCGTCGCTCAGCTCCCCGGTGCCGTGGCCATCCGCCACGCTGTCGGCTGCTCGCAGGTCGGGCTTGACCTGGAGCTGACCGCGCGTACGCTGAAGGCTATGGGCACGCACCCCAACGTGGGCGCCGTGCTCGTCATCGGCCTCGGCTGCGAGCGCTTCCCGCCGCGTGAGCTTGAAGCCGCTGTCCGCGAAAGCGGGCGCCCCGTGGCCTGCTTCGTCATCCAGGAAGAGGGCGGCACGACCAACACGATCGCGCACGCCGTCGAAGCCGGAAAGAAAATGCTCGCTGAACTTGCCAAACAGCAGCGCGTGCCCTGCCCGCTGTCCGATCTGTTCGTCGGCACCAAGTGCGGCGGCACCGACGCGACCAGCGGACTGGCCGCCAACCCGGCCGTCGGCGAGATGGTCGATCTGCTCGTCGCACAGGGCGGCAGCGCCATCCTCAGCGAAATGAACGAGCTTCTCGGCACCGAGCACATCCTCGCCAAGCGCGCCGTCAACGAAGACGTGGCGAAAAAAGTGTACAAGGCCATCTACGAGATCGAAGACGTGCTGCGCAGCGGCCTTGACATGAGCCTGGGTGCCAAGCGCAACCAGCTCATCTCGCCCGGCAACGCCGACGGCGGCGTCAGCTCGATCGTCGAAAAGGCCCTGGGCGGGATGCACAAGTCCGGCACCTGCCCGATCACCGACGTGATCGACTACGCCGTGCCGCCGGAAAAGGGCAAGAAGGGCCTGTTCCTGATGAAGTACGAGAGCCACGACGGCGAAGTCACCACCGGCGAGATCGGCTGCGGCGCACAGATCGTCGCGTTCACCACCGGCCGCGGCTCGCCCACAGGACACCCGATCGCGCCCGTCATCAAGGTGACCGGCAATGCCAAGACGTATGAGTTCATGAAGGAGATGTTCGACTTTGACGCCTCGGGCGTCATCTCCCGCGGTGATTCGCTGAAGGACACCGGACGTGCCCTGCTCGACCTCGTCATCCGCGTCGCGAACGGCGAGCTCACCTCGGCCGAACGCACCGGCGACGACAGCCTGATGTGCGTCGCCCGCCGCCACGGCTATCACGTGAAATCCGAAGAGGAGATCATGAACCACTGCCGCGAGGTGTAAAATAAATCCGCGCCGCCTGAATCGTTTCACGTGAAACTGAACTGCTCCTGTCAAGTAGACATCAGAAAAAAACAAAAAAGATTTCCTCATGTATGGCTGGTCCTGGTAAACGGGATCAGCCATTTTGCTGCCCTCGCGCAGCCTGTAATTCTTTCTGCTCAAGCATCATTCTGTACTGTGCCGGCGGCAGACAGTCAAGATTATGCTGACGGCGACGCGTGTTGTAATAGTCAATGAAGTCATTGATTGCCTGTGTCAGTTGTTCTTTGCTCTCGAATTTTCTGAGATAATACATCTCGCTTTTGAGGATCCCCCAGAAGCCTTCCATCGGACCATTATCAATGCAGCGTCCGACTCGCGACATGCTCTGGGTCATTCCGGCTTCATCCAGTTTTCTCCTAAATGCTTTGCTTGTGTACTGGTATCCTCTGTCACTGTGGAACATTGGTCTGGCATCTGGATACTTGTTTCTCGCCTGCTCAAAGTTTGTAAGCACGAGGGCATTGTCGTTGCGGTCGCTTATGGTGTGCGCAACGATATCCCGTGTCTTGAGATCGAAGATCGCGCTCAGATACAGTTTTTCTGTGTCTTTCCTGTGATTGCTGAAGTACTTCATCTCTGTGACGTCTGTCAGCCATACGCTGTTGGCTGCTCTGTCTGCGCGGAATTCTCTGTTCAGGATGTTTTCTGCTGTGATCTCCGGCGTGCTTGGACGCCACTGCGGTCGTTTACGACGGATGACTGAATAGATTCGGTATTCGTGAGCCAGACGATAGAAGCGTTTATAGCTGTAATGGGTCCCGTGCTCGCTGTTGTACTCATCGGCGAGACGGCGGTAACCGTAGGTTCGGTTGTGCTCCGCATGGATACGGCGCATCTCCGAAAGGATGTGTTCGGTCTCCTGTCTTCTGACTCCTGCGGCACCTTCTTTGCTGCGGAGCCATTTATAATAGCTGGAACGGTTCAGGCTGAAGATTTTGCAGAGGGACTGTACGGTGTTATTCTCTTTCAAGCCTTCCTGTATGGCGTGATACAGGCGTTTCTGCCTCGTCTTTTTGTCTTCTCCTACCAGCTCCCTTCCTGTTCTCTCACTTTTTTTAACAGGCGGTTGGCCAGTTTCAGTTCTTCTATCTCTGCTTTCAACAGTCGGTTCTCTGCCTGAAGGCGTTCTGTCTCTGTCAGTTCTTCCCATGCCGGCTTGGGCTTTCTCTTGCCGCGGCGGTCAATGAGCGCGTCGGCACCGCCCTGTTCATATTTGCGTACCCAGGAGTAGATCTGCTCATAGCTGACGCCGTATTCTCTGACCGTACCGATATAGTCCCGGTCGTGCTCGATGCAAAAGCTGACGATAGCAACACGTTCTTCAAATGTCGTTTTTCTGCCTTTGGACATCAGGACGTTTCCTTTCTGCCGTTGTTGAGGACGCGGCGAGATTGTGGAACTTTCCTGATGTTCATTATACTTCCTGATCCAGTCGAGTAACTGTCGGTCTGAACGGATGCTATATCTACGACAGAGCTCCCGCAGGCTTCCTTGTCCGGATAGGTAGGCCTTAACGACTGAGAGTTTCAATTCCGGACTGTACCTCGTCGTATGTTTCTGCCGGGACAGCCCTTCCAAGCCAAAGGTCTGGTACAGACGGAGCCAGTTCTGAATTGTTGATTTGCCTGTACCATAACGTTCGGCCAGATCTTGCTGGCTTGTTTTACCTTGAAGGTAAGTCTCCACAATGCTACGTTTTTCTTCTGCGCTGTAACTGAGTTTTGTAGACAAAAAGATGCCCTCCTAAAAGCAACTCACGAATTTGTTTTTTTCGTGTGTCTACTTTTAGGAGAGCATATCAGTCGTCCAACGGAACCTGTTTTCA
>JAEEGI010022937.1_pt1 | contig 12292 bp, 12 predicted proteins | sample 8958751 | NCBI WGS metagenome assembly JAEEGI01 (sample SAMN16246545, study PRJNA631951) | gut metagenome | biome: gut microbiome; feature: rumen; material: KS-attached | host: Bos | place: Iran: Karaj | collected 2018-10 | reverse complement strand
GAGCACTTCCACAATCTTGCCATAAGGCACCGAGATGTCGGCGTGGAGGGCAACGAACTGGTGCTCGCCATCATTCTCGTTCTTCACGGCCTGCAGGAAACCCTCGAGCTGGTCATAGGGCAGCGGGCGCGGCTCCGATTCCTGGAGCGAGTCGTTCTGTGCCACAAGCAGCTGCTGGTTCTCGTCGATATAGAGTCTTGTGTTGGGCTTGAGTGTGGTCGTCTGGCTGCTTTGAGGCAGATTGATTTCCAGCGCCGAAGGAAACACAAAGGTCGACGTCACCATGAAGAAGATGAGCAGCAGGAAGATGACGTCGGTCATCGAAGCCATGCTGAACATTGACAGTTGGTCGTGTTGTCGTTTTAGAGCCATTGCGTTACGAGTTATTTCACCGGTTCATTGAGCAAGTCCATAAAGTCCATGGTGCTGCCTTCGAGCTTGTTCATCACTTTCTTTACGCGAGAGGTCAGGTAGTTGTAGGCAAACAGGGCTATGATACCCACCACGAGACCAGCCACAGTGGTGACCAGAGCCTCATAGATGCCGCTCGACAGGATGGTGATGTTGGCATTGCTGCCGGCGTTGGCCACTGCCATGAAGGCCTGCACCATACCCGTTACCGTTCCCAAGAAACCTATCATGGGAGCGCCGGCTGCGGTGGTGGCAAGCCACGAGAAGCCTTTCTCGAGCCTTGAGATTTCCATATTACCCACGTTCTCAACAGCCACAAGCACGTCGTTCATGGGGCGCCCGATGCGGGTAATACCCTTCTCGATCATGCGAGACGAGGGAGTGTTGGTGGTTTTGCACAAGTGCAGTGCTTCGTCTACCTGTCCGCCATGGATGTAGTCGCGAATGCGTTGCATGAAACCCTTGTCCTCTTTGTTCACCGAGTTGATGGCAAAGCAACGTTCAAAAAAGATGTAGATACTGATGATGGCCAGGATGGCGAGCGGAATCATGATCCAGCCACCTTTCATGGCGAGTTCCCATACGGTCATGTCCGACACTTGGCTGGCTGCTGCGGCACCTTTTTGTGCTACAGCCGTCTGTGCAAGAATAAAAGTTGTAGAAGACATATTTCTAGAATAATTGTAGTGATTTGATTTCTTGATTACGATTTATTGTTATCTCAGGCACTCCTTGTAGGCCTTCACTGTCTGTTCCAGTCCCAGATAGAGTGCATCGCTGATGAGCGCGTGACCGATAGAGACCTCCATGAGGTAGGGCACGTGGTCCTTGAAGTATTTCAGGTTCTCCAAGTTCAGGTCGTGACCGGCATTCACACCCAGGCCCACACTGTGGGCAGCTTCGGCGGCACGGGTGAAGGGGGCCACTGCCTCCTCGGCATTCAGGTGATAGTTCTTGGCGTATGGCTCGGTATAGAGTTCTACGCGGTCCGTGCCCGTCTTGGCGGCGAGCTTGATGTTGTCGACGTCGGTTCCCACGAAGATGCTGGTGCGTATGCCCTTTTCCTTGAGCCGGTCAACGATAGAGGTGAGGAACTCCAGGTTGGGTTCAATTTCCCAGCCTGCCGACGAGGTGAGCGCGTCGGGCGCATCGGGAACAAGGGTTACTTGCGAGGGCTTGACCATGAGCACAAGTTTCATGAAGTCTTCACTGGGATAACCTTCGATATTGAATTCGGTGCGAATGAGCGGGCGCAACGCAAACACATCGTCATGCCTGATGTGGCGTTCGTCGGGACGGGGATGCACCGTGATGCCGTTGGCTCCGAATCGCTCGCAGTTCACAGCCACGCTCTCTACATTGGGAATATCGCCTCCACGGGCGTTTCGCAAGGTTGCAACCTTATTGATATTGACACTTAAATTAACCATGATAAATCATTTACAAGCTAATTAGACCTTAGTTTCACAAATAATGCTTATCTTTGCCATTGCTAAGGTTATGCAAAAATAAGAGGAATTAATGAGAAATGAAAACCTTTTTGCGGGAATTTCGTTTTTTATCATCTTTTTAAACGCATTTTTAGATAGATTATGAAAATAACTATTTTTGGCAACGAATATCACCACGATGTGCTCCCCCACATTCAACATCTTGCACAAGAGCTGATTGAGCATGGTGTGGAGCTGCAGGTCGAGGAATCATACCTGAGTTTCTTGAGTCGGCACCAGGTGCCTTTCACACGCAGTGTGAAAGCAATGGAAACTCCCGACGACACCGATGTGGCATTGAGCCTGGGCGGTGACGGCACTTTCTTGCGCACATCCAAGGTGGTTTCCCGCCACGGGGTGCCCATCATGGGCATCAATGCCGGACATCTCGGCTACCTCACCACGGCCCACATTGAGCAAACACAGCTGGTGGTGGAGGCATTGCTTAGCGGAAACTACCGCGTTGAGAAACGCTCTATGCTGCAAGTGATGAGCAACGGACATGGCGGTTTCCCATGCGCGCTCAACGAGGTGGCGCTGCTGCGCCAAGACACATCGTCGATGATCGAGGTGGATGTGCTCATCGACGGCACGCCGCTCACCACCTACAAGGGCGACGGACTGCTCGTGTGCACCCCTACAGGATCCACTGCCTATAACCTGAGCGTGGGCGGCCCTGTGCTCGAGCCGCTTTCGCGCTGCGTGGTGCTCTCGCCCATCTCGCCTCATGCCCTCACGATGCGTCCTGTGGTGATTCGCGACGATGCCACCCTCACCATCACCACCCGCAGCCGCACGGCACTGTATCAGCTGAGCATCGACGGCGACTCGGTGGGTTTGCCCAGTGGCACGGCGCTCACCATCACCCGCGCCCCCTTTGAGGCGCAGGTGGTGCTCCTCAACGACTACAACTTTGCCAGCACCCTGCGCAACAAGCTCATGTGGGGCAAAGACAACCGCGAAGAATAATCCCTGCACACTATGCAATTCTATCTCGATGACCCCGAATTGGGCCGCATCATTGTCAAGGTGCGGCATGGGTCGCACACCATCAGTGCCCGGTGGCACGACGACCAGCTGCACGTGAATGTGCCCAACGGCACGCCCACGGCCACGCTACGCCAGTTTATCGACTCGCACCGCAGCAGCATCGTCAAGCATCGCATGCCAGTCGTCAGTTTTCACGAGGGCCAGGTAATCGAGTGTTTCCAGTGCACTTTGACCCTGGCCGTGCAATCGGTAAAACCTGGGCGCATCATGCTCAAGCACGATGGCGAGAGCAACATCATCGTGAGCTTGCCAGCAGGCACCGACTTCGACTCGGCTTTTGCCCGGCAAAACATCTCGCGGGCTTTGCAGCAGGTCATGGCCAAGGAAGCCGTCAAGCGGCTCATCTCCTATGCCGAGCAACTGGCACAGCGGCTGGGCGTGAGCGTCAAAGGGTTTGAACTGGGTCGTGGCAAGCAGAAGTTGGGGCACTGCACCAGCAAGGGCATCATTCAGCTCTCGCGCAATGTCATGTTCCTTACGCCCGAACTCGTCGACCTCATCATTTGTCACGAGTTGGCGCACCTGCAGCACATGAATCACTCTGCCGACTTCCACGCCCTGTGCAACACCTATCTGGGCGGCCGCGAGAAGGAACTCGAGGCAAAACTCAGGCACTTCTCCTGGCCCATTCTCCGTTGACTTTTATCAATTTTAATTAAAAATGATACAACATAATAGACGACAAATAAGCAGTGCTGCCGAGTTGATTGATCTTATTCATGAGTTGGGGTTTCTGCCCTTGCTCAGGAGCGATATTCCGGGCTTTAGTGCCGAGCAAATGGTCGACGAGGATTGCAGCTATGTGGTGCTGCCCGATGGCGGCTGGGACTGGCCCTTGTGGAAGTGGAAGGGCAGCGTGATTACCGATGGCGGCTGTGTCTATGGCAAGTTTTTCGGCAGCAAGGCGGGTTTCATAGCCATGGAGTGGTGGCCCCACTTCATGAACTGGCGCCATAGTCTGAACGACCCTATCGAGGCGGGATCGGTCGAAGAGGCCATCCTTTCTACCCTGCAGGCGCATGGCAGCCTCATCACACGCGAGTTGCGTGCAGCATGCGGATTCACGGGAGCCAAGATGCGCAGCCGTTTCGATGCCTATGTCACACGCCTGCAGATGCAGTGCCGCATTGTGACCGAGGATTTCGTGTATCCGCGTGACCGGCACAACCGTGAGTACGGCTGGGGATGGTCGTTGCTCACTACGCCCGAGCATCTCTACGGCCGCGAGGCATGCAGCTGCCCGTGCGCTCCCCAGGAGTCGTTTGCGAAAATGCTCAACCACCTGCATCAGGTGCTGCCACAGGCCACCGACGCCCATCTCCACCGCTTGCTCGCCACCAAGCGATAACATGAATGACACTTTTATGTACGAAAAAATGTATTGTAGCTACACTTTTATGTACGAATAATTGTCATCATCATACACTTTTATGTACGAATGAGTGAATTTTGCGGTCTGGCGACCGCGAAATTAGGCTGCGGGAATAATGAGATACTGGAATTTTAGTTGACAAAAGTTTCAATCCCTTTGGGCCGCCCGCCAGCCAAAGGCTGACTCTTGCTTTGAAATTTTGTCGAATATGTTGCATCAGCAACATATTTGCACTAATTTTGCAGTAAAATTAAAAAACAACAATAATGGCACTACAATGTGGAATCGTGGGACTGCCTAATGTGGGCAAGTCTACTTTGTTTAACTGTCTGTCGAATGCCAAGGCGCAGTCGGCAAACTTTCCTTTCTGTACAATCGAGCCAAATGTGGGCGTCATCACGGTGCCCGATGAGCGACTCAATAAACTTGCCGAACTCGTGCACCCGGCACGCATCGTGCCCACTACCGTCGAGATTGTGGACATCGCCGGTCTGGTGAAGGGCGCGTCGAAGGGCGAAGGCCTGGGCAACAAGTTCCTGGCCAACATCCGTGAAACCGACGCCATCATCCATGTGCTGCGCTGCTTCGACGACGACAATGTGACACACGTCGACGGCACTGTCGACCCCGTGCGCGACAAGGAGGTGATCGACACCGAACTGCAACTGCGCGACCTGGAGACCATCGAGAGCCGCATAGGCCGCGTGCAGAAGCAAGCCCAGGCGGGCGACCGAGAGGCCAAGGTGCAGTACGATGTGCTGCAACGCTACTACGAGGCCCTTTCGCAGGGCAAGAGTGCCCGCAGCGTGGAACTGCTCAACAAAGACGAGGAGAAGGTGGCTCATGACCTGTTCCTGCTCACCAACAAGCCCGTGCTCTATGTGTGCAATGTCGACGACACGGCCGCAGCCAGTGGCAACCACTATGTCGACGCCGTGCGCGAGGCTGTGAAGGACGAGCATGCCGAGATTCTGGTGGTAGCAGCACAGACCGAGAGCGAGATTGCCGAACTGGAAACCTACGAGGAACGCCAGATGTTTCTGCAGGAGATAGGGCTGGAAGAGAGCGGTGTGAACCGCCTCATCAAGGCCGCCTATGCACTGCTTAACCTCGAGACCTTCCTCACCGCCGGTCCCAAGGAGGTGCGTGCCTGGACCTTCAAGAAGGGCAGCAAGGCCCCGCAGTGTGCCGGCGTGATTCACACCGACTTTGAGCGCGGCTTCATCCGTGCCGAGGTCATCAAGTACCCCGACTATATCCAGTATGGCAGCGAAGCCGCCGTGAAAGAGGCTGGCAAGATGCATGTCGAGGGCAAGGACTATGTGTTCCAGGATGGCGACATCGTGGTGTTCCGCTTCAATGTATAAAATAACCTGGTGCTGATGGAGCAAGCGAATAAACGAACGGTGAAATTCGAGACCTTGGGGTGCAAACTCAATTTCTCGGAGACGGCAACGCTGGGCAGCCTGCTCGCCGAGCGGGGCTATGCCACCGTGCAAGGCGACGCCGTGCCCGATGTGTGCGTGGTGAACACCTGCAGCGTCACCGAACTCGCCGACAAGAAGTGCCGTCAGCACATTCGTTCGCTCATCAAGCGCTACCCCGATACCCTGATGGTGGTCACGGGCTGCTATGCGCAACTCAAGCCGCACTCCATTGCCGAGATTCCCGGCGTCGACATTGTGCTGGGCAACGAGCAGAAATTGGACATTGCACAATATGTTGACCGATGGATGGCCGACCGCCAGACAGTGTTGGAGGTGACTCCTCACAACGACATACGCCGTTTCTCGCCCTCGTGCGAGTGTGGCGACCGCACGCGCTATTTCCTGAAGGTGCAGGACGGCTGCGACTACTTTTGCTCCTACTGCACCATTCCCATGGCGCGAGGCCGCAGTCGCAGCGGCACCATCGAGAGCCTGGTGGCACAGGCCCGCGAAGTGGCGGCTGCCGGCGGCAAGGAGATTGTGATAACAGGTGTGAACATTGGCGACTATGGCAAGAACACCGGCGAGCGTTTCCTCGACCTGATTCAGGCTCTCGATGGGGTAGAAGGCATTGAGCGCTACCGCATTTCGTCGCTCGAACCCGACCTGCTCACCGACGAGATCATCACCTTCTGCGCCCAGTCGCGTGCATTCATGCCGCATTTCCACATCCCGCTGCAGAGCGGCAGCGACGAGGTGTTGCGCCTCATGCGCCGCCACTACGACCGCAGCCTGTTTGCCGAGAAAATAGCCCGCATCCGTCAGGTGATGCCCGATGCCTTTGTGGGCGTGGATGTGATGGTGGGCACACGCGGCGAGACACCCGAGTGCTTCACCGACTCGCTGCAGTTCATCGCCAGTCTCGAAGTGCAACACCTGCATGTGTTCCCCTATAGCGAGCGCCCTGGAACTATGGCATTGCGCATCCCCTATATTGTGGACCAGAAGACCAAGCAGGAGCGCGTGGCGCAAATGATGGCGCTCAGCGACCGTCTGCAGCGCGCCTTCACCGAGCGATACCTGGGCACAGTTCGCCCCGTGCTCATGGAGCAGCCTGCCGAGAATAGTGCTGTGATGCATGGCTTCACCGACAACTACATTCGTGTGAATGTGCCGCCTTGTGCGCGTTTAGTCAATAAGGTGGTGCCTGTGCGCCTGTTGAAGATGAACCCCGACCTGAGCGTAGATGCTGAGGTCGTAGAAGAGGAGGTGCAGCCATGACGCAGCGCACGCAGAACATATTGCTTGCGCCCGTGGGCTGGCTGTTAAAGCTCTACGCCCTGATGCCCTGGTGGCTGCTCTATGCCCATGCCACGGGCATGTACTTCCTCGCGTACTATGTGTTGCGTTATCGCCGCAAGGTGGTGAAACAGAACCTGATAGAGTGCTTCCCCGACAAGTCCGAAGCCGAACTGAAAAAGATTGAGAAAGAGTACTATAAGCACTTTGCCGACTACTTTTTCGAGACCATCAAGATACCCCGCATCAGCGACGACGAAATCAAGCGTCGCGTGAAGTTCACCAATGTGCATCTCATCGACGACGCCCTCGACAGGGGGCAGTCGGTCATGCTCTATGCCTCGCACTATGGCAACTGGGAGTGGATTACCTCGGTCATGCTCTGGTTGCGCCCCGAGACCCGCAAGCGGGGTGGGGTGCTGGGGCAGACCTATCATCCGCTCGAGAATCCGTGGTTCGACCGCTACTTCCTCAAGTTGCGTCAGCATTGGGGCACGATATGCATTCCTGGCAAGCAGGTGTTCAGAGTGATGTTGCGCAGTCAAAAGCAAGGCAAACCCATTGCGTTGGGCTTCATCAGCGACCAGCACCCGTTGAAGGGCGACGAGGGGCATGTGATCAAGTTCCTCAATCACCCCACGGCCATGATTACCGGCACCGAACTCATTGCCAGCAAGCTTGATATGCGTGCGCTGTGCTTTGATATGCGCAAGGTGAGCCGCGGACACTATGAGGTGGACCTGGTGCTGCTGAGCGACCATGCTTCGCAGGAGAAGAAAGGCGACATCACCAACCGCTACGCCCGACTGCTCGAGAACCGCATCAATGCCGAGCCCGCCTATTGGCTGTGGACGCACAAGCGCTGGAAACGCAAAGTGGAATATCCCGAAGGATACATCACTGACAACTGATATCTGACAACTGACAACTGAAAACTACAATGAAACCTGTAGCCGTCATCATACTCAACTGGAACGGAGCCAATCTGCTGCGTCGCTATCTGCCCACAGTGCTTGCGGGCACCAGTGCCGACCTTGCCGATGTGATTGTGGCCGACAACGGCAGTACCGACGACAGCCGCCAGGTGCTTGAGCACGAATTCCCCACAGTCAAAACGCTCTACTTCGACCAGAACTATGGCTTTGCCGAGGGCTATAACCGCGCCATTGCCCAGGCCGAGGGTTACCGCTACACGGTGCTGCTCAACAGCGATGTGCGCACACCTGCCGGTTGGCTCGAACCCCTCTACCACTACTGCGAGGCTCACCCCGAGGTGGGGGCCGTGATGCCCAAACTCTGGCAGGATCGCGACGATGACCGTCAGGTGTTTGAATATGCCGGTGCGGCAGGCGGTTTTCTCGACAAGCATGGCTACCCCTATTGCCGAGGCCGCATCTTCGACACCATCGAGGACGACCGTGGGCAGTACGACGGCGAGCCGGCCGACATCTTCTGGGCCACGGGAGCGTGCCTCATGGTGCGCACCGCCCTTTATGAGCAGGCTGGCGGACTCGACAAGGACTTCTTTGCCCACATGGAAGAGATTGACCTGTGCTGGCGCATTCTGCTCACTGGCAGCAAGATAAGGGTGGTGCCCGAGAGTCATGTCTACCACTTGGGCGGTGGCAGTCTGCCACAGGGCAACCCGCGCAAGACCTATCTCAATTTCCGTAACAGTCTGCTGCTGTTGCACAAGAATCTGCCCCAGCGAGAGGGCAAGCGGCTGCTCATCGTGCGCCGCCTCTACGACACGCTGGCATTCTTCATGGCACTGGTCAAGTTGCATGGTGGTGATGCCAAGGCCATCCTGCGTGCGCACCGCGACTTCCGCAAGATGCGTGGCAACTACACCTCGCACCCGTCACACAACCTGCTCAAAGTCATTCCTGAGTGTCGCCGCAATATCGTCGTCGACTACTACCTGCGCCGTCGCCGCACCTTCTAAAATTTGCAGATGAATTGAGTAATTATTTAAAGCTTCAATCAATATGACGACTAAGATTTCTTCAATAACTCGCTGCATCGCTACTGTAGCGGCCATTCTAATAGCTTTTGGCTTCACATCTAATGCACAGAAGATGGCAAAACTCTCTGTGCCAGTCGATACACTGAAGGCACGCGCTGCTGCCGATGGCGAGCGTTATAACGCCCTCTTGGCGCGTTTCATCGCGGCCGACACAACTCTAACAGTCGAAGAAGCAGCACTCGTCTACTATGGTTACTACGACGCACCCATCGAACGAAAGGCCCCATCGATAACCGAGCGCTTCAATGCCCTTGACTCGGTGAAGGCGGGTAATTACGAAGCTGCTTACACTATGCTGGCCAAACTGATTGAGAATAATCCCGTAGCGGCTCAGGACATCTATAAGGCTTACTTGTGTGCCAAAAGTACTGGCCGGACTGAGGAAGCAAAGTGTCTGCTCCATAAGTCGCTGCTGCTTGCGCGAGTGATAATGGCCAGTGGCGACGGCAAAACTCTCGACACTGCATTGTGCGTCAATGAAATCAGCGACGAGTATTTCTTTTTGTACGACATTGTGAAAGCCCCGCGCATAAAAAGTCAGCGACTGGAAATTCACGATGGCCACAAGTATGATATTCTAACCATAGAGGCAAACGGCAAAACCTCAGATATCTACTTCCTCACCTTTATGTCAGCCGCTGACATTCTTCTCAACTGAGAACTTTTCGAACACCCAAAGCGATCGACCCAGTGTCTCGGCTGCCGAGCCAGCGCCATAGTCGGGCACAACCCAGGAGATCAGGTCGCGCTCAACTAACTGAAGATTTGTTCCTTATTATGGTTTCAAAAGGTTGATAGGGGCGACATAAACACCGTCTTCGCGTCGATAGGCGCTGCCGACAGCCGTAAGAACCATCAGGAATGATGGGGCTTTTTCATCGCTTTTTTCTTCAATTTTTGCTTTTAGTTTTTTCAATGATGAGGCACCGGCTTCAATCAAATCTTCTCCACCAAGTTTGATTTCAATGGCTCCCCATTGGCCATTTTCCAGATGAACCACAGCATCACACTCTAATCCGGATTTATCTCTATAATGAAGAACTTCTCCGCCATAGATGCCTGCATACACTTTGAGGTCGCGAACGGCCATGTCCTCAAAAAATAAGCCAAAACTTTCAAGGTCATGAAGTAAGTCTTCTGGTGTTACACCTAAAGCTCTGCAGGCTATAGATGTATCCACAAAATGCCGTGTTGGGGTCGAGCGAATAGTTGTCTTAGAGCGGATATTGGGATTCCATGCTCGCATGTCCTCTAAAATGTAGAGATCTTTCAATGCCTCTAGATAATCATCAAATGTCTTTGCGTCCATCGTCCTCTCGTTACTCTGACGAACATCGGCAATGATTGTAGAGATTGACGCTTCTGTGGAAATATGGCGCGCGTAACTGCGCAGAATCATCTTCAGCACTTCGGGCTTCTTGTTGCGGAACCGCTCATTCTCCTGATCTTCGAAAACAAATAGACTATTCCAGTAATTCTTTGTAATCTCAATGGCAATATCTTTCTGAGCCAGTACTGAAATGGGCCAACCGCCACGGCACAGCAGATGAGCAACTTCTTCAAGTGTGAAATCCTGATTTGTGTCCCATGGAAAGTTTACGCCACCATGAAACAAATCTGCTAGAGAAACGGTACCTTTTGATTCTTGGGACTCCCACAAACTCATGGGGCGCATCATTACCGGTGCAATTCGGCCAGCACCACTATGATGAACTTCTGTCTTATCGGCAGGGGTTGAACTACCCGTGAGAATGTATTTGCCAAACACATAGTTAAAGTCCAGATCGTCTTTAATGTGATTCCAAATGTCAGGAGCTTTCTGCCACTCATCAATAAGCCTTGGGGGTTCTCCCTGTAACACGGCTTTCGGGTTCAACCTCGCCATTGTAATAGCCTGCTTTGTATTCAGCTTCACAAAACTCTTTTGATAAAGCATACAAGTGGTTGTTTTGCCACAGAATTTTGGGCCGGCGACAACCACTGCCCCTGAAGTCTTTAACTTCAGTTCTATCTCCTTTTCAATTAGTCTTGAATAGTACATAGTCTGGTTTTTGATTATATTTACGCTGCAAAGATACAAAATTCCTAAGATTGTCCAAATAAAATTCCCATAAATATCCAAAAATAATTCCCAAGATTGTCCGATTTTTCTTACTCCTATGATTTTAGTGTTTATGTTTTGAACAAGTACTCTTGTGTTGTTTTTTTGCGGAAAATGAGCGACTTTGAGCAAAATCTCGGCAGGAAAATGTAAATGAAACGACATTAGTTCACTGCTACGCTGCAATATCGACACCGACAACCTCTGCGACTTCACCGAAATCGGTGGGCGAACTATCTTGGACTGCGTACCGTCATCGTGAGAATGTTGCGTGGCGAGCCAACGCCCATTCAGTCGCTCCACGACATTGTGGACTTCATGCGAAAGAACGAGGCGCAGTTTGTGGAGTTTCGCCACAGCGACACTTACCGCTTGTATCAACCATCAATTTTTGAGAACAAAAAGAAAAGTCACGGATATTTCTTTTGAAACTCATGCTAGTTGAGGAATAATTTGTACCTTTGCATAAACAATATTTTCTTAATTAATAATTAATTAACAATGTGCAGAATATTATCTTTACTAATTCTCGTATCTGCAATGTTCACCATCAACGCTGCAGATAATACTCTAATAGATTCAAAATGGAAAGATTTGATGTATCCACCCCACACATCCCCATATTCAACAAATACTAATACAATAACAAAATTTCCAAATCTTCTTATCGGAGAAACAATATATTTCAATGTTACTGGCAGTTCATATAGAGCAGATGAGTTACATTGCTTCTTTAACATAGAACCTGATACGATTTGGATAAAAAAAAAAGCCAAAAAAGAATCCTGAATTGAATAAGCATTATAAATTGATGCCATATTACCATGGTATTGAGTCTAAATCGTATCTCTATCCACAATATACACCAGCAAAAGAAATAGAGAATATTCATTTTATTGTTGATTCAGTCTCATCTGCACAAGTAGATAGGAGCTCGTATACAACTAATTATTTTTGCGATGTCTACTTAATTAATACTATAACAAATGAAAGATTAATTTGGAAATATAAAATGGACAATTCCATAAGTGATTTAACTCTTTTTTCAGAGTCTGTAGCAGAAAAAATGATAGCACCGGGCTCCAAAATATATATGAAAACCAGTTCTTCGTATTA
>JAEEGI010022926.1_pt1 | contig 12298 bp, 9 predicted proteins | sample 8958751 | NCBI WGS metagenome assembly JAEEGI01 (sample SAMN16246545, study PRJNA631951) | gut metagenome | biome: gut microbiome; feature: rumen; material: KS-attached | host: Bos | place: Iran: Karaj | collected 2018-10 | reverse complement strand
CGTCTGATTTTTAGCATATTCGCGCGTGACGGGGGAAAGAGACCTGACAACATCAGGAAGTTCTTCTGCCCTGATGTGGGCAAAAAGCGGGCAGTGAGAGAGCGCTTCGTAATCCATGGGAAGATTCCTCCAAAACGTTCATTTCCGTTGGAAAAACAACAGACACGGTGCCGTCATCATAGTACACTATGGCCGTACAGTAAAGAACGCCGCCCCTCATGGAGCGGCGAAAAATCGGGGGAGTCCATCATGATCAGAAAAATCGTCAAAATCGACCGCGACAAATGCAACGGATGCGGCGCGTGCGCCTCGGCCTGTCAGGAGGGCGCGATCCGGATGATCGACGGCAAGGCCGTGGTGGCGCGTGAGGACTACTGCGACGGCTTGGGCAACTGCTTGCCCGCGTGTCCGACGGGCGCGATCACGATCGAGGAGCGCGAGGCGGTCCCGTTTGACGGGAACGCTGTGAAAGCGGCAATGATTGCCAAAGAGGCCACCGATCAGGCGCAAACGTCCAGGGTGCCGCGTCCTGCGGCAGCGCACGGGTGTCCGGGAAGTATGGCGAAGAGCATCCCGCACACCGGCTGTCCGGGCAGCATGGCGCGTTCGCTTTCGCACGGCGCTCCTCAGCCGGCCGCACCCGCCCTTGCGACTCCGGCCTGGGAATCTGAGAACAGCGCACCGGCTCAAAGCGCTCTGAGCCAGTGGCCCGTGCAGATCAAGCTCGTTCCCGTGAACGCGCCGTATTTTGCCGGAGCGGACCTGCTCATTGCCGCCGACTGCACAGCGTACGCCTATGCTGCGTTTCACCGCGATTTCATCGCCGGAAGGGTGACGCTGATCGGCTGTCCGAAGCTGGACGAGGGCGATTACAGCGAGAAGCTGACGCAGATCGTCAAAGAAAACGACATCCGCTCCGTCACCGTCGTCCGCATGGAAGTGCCCTGCTGCGGCGGGCTGGAAAAGGCTGCGCGCACTGCTTTGATGAACTGCGGCAAGTGCATCCCGTGGCAGGTCGTGACGATCGGTCTGGACGGACGGATCACGGACCGGCGGCCGTGAAGTGACAGAGTTTTAATCAAACGGAACAATCCGAGGCGGTACTCTTGCAGTGATCGACAAGCGGCCGCCTCGGATTGTTTGTATGTAGAGTAAATGAAAAGAAGCTTTATTGACATCTTTACAGTCTGATAGTATACTCGTATCGATTAGCACTCACTCTTAACGACAAGGCCGTAAACGTTTTCCTCGTTTGGGCCGGATGAGCCTGAGGAGAAAGGATGATCCGTGAAAGAGTATCAAAAGAGATTCGACGGCGCCGATGAAAAGGCGCTTGCCTACATGCCGCTGGCGCGCAAGGTTGCGTGGAGTTATGCCGGGAACGGCGCCGAATACGAGGACCTGGTCCAGGAAGGGTACATTGCCCTGCGCGAACTCGTCATCCGTCATGAACGGGAACGCCCGGACCAGTCACTGGGACTGTACATCTGGTACCGTCTGCGCGGGAGGATCCGCGACGCGGCGTCCCGCTTGCGCCGGGCGTCAGCGCACGACTCGCTGGAACAGAAGCACGAAGACGACGGCTTTGACGTGGCTTTCAACGATGCCAGTATCGGCGTTTTTGAGTTGCTCGAAGGGCTTTCATCCGATGAACGGCGACTGGCGACCGGCCTGTATAAAGGTGCGACGCAGAAGGAACTGGCCGCCCGCTTTGCGATCAGCCAGCAGAGCGTGAGCAAGCGTATCGGCCGTCTGCGCGAAAAACTGCGCGTTTCGCTGTACAGTTGATCGGATAAAAAGAGCGCTCCGGCGCGGTCTTTGCGAATAATCGCGGACCGTACCGGAGCGCTTTAGTCTACAGACGTTTGAAACGCGGGTCTTTTCTCGTGGCGGCAAGGCCGGCGCAGGTGTTGAAGCAGACGCTGTCGATCACCCGCTTGTGCTTTTTGCTGTAAACGACGATGTTCATGCCCTGTGACTGGACGGAATATTCCTCCCCGTCAAGCAAGATCGACGATCTCGGCTTGTCGCTGCCGCCGACGCTGACCAGACGCACGCCGAGTCCGCCGACGCTGAGGACCTCTTCGACGCGGCGGGCGTCGAGCGCTTCAAGGACTTTCCGACCGCCGTCGCTGATCGCGACGTAAGCGTGTCCGCGCGTGTCCTTCAGCAGCGTGTCCAGACCGAGATCCGCGAAAAGCCGCTTGTGCTGCGACGTCAGGGTGAGCGCGCCTTCCTCGTACACGCTGATGAACGTGATCAGATCGGGATCGGCAAGGCGATGCAGGTAAGTGTCGAGATTCGTTTCCAGATACAGCGGCGTCAGGTTGACCGCAACGGAGCGTTGCTGCCCGTCAGGCGCGACGAAGCCGACTTCGCATGACGGCGCTTTACCGACTGGGACGCACGAAAGCACGCCTGCCGGCGAGATCGAGACGGCGCGTTCCAGTGGCGCAAATGGGCGCGTCAACGGCGCCGCGAGTAGCTGCGTGCTGAAGACGAACTCCCACGGCGTCTGAAAATACAGGCGTCCGTCGTACTTCGTCACGTAGGGGCCGTCCTTCCACGAGGCGATGTACGCGCCGCGTTCGACGGGCGCCGTGCCGGGAGCGGAACGGTGCGTCCCCGACGCGGCGGCGAAATCCGACTCCCTGCCGCAAAGCAGCTCGGTGAGACCGTCGAGCGAGCCGTGGTAGGGGAACATGACGCGATCGACGACACGATGCGTGGCAAAGTCGTAGACGGCGAGGTTGAGGCCGCGCTGCGAAACGGCGTATTCGAGGCCGTCAACGCGCAGACTGAGACGATCGTACATTGGCGAAGGCGCATCGGCCGGGTCGGCGTAGGCGTTCATGCCGACGCAGGCGCCGTCCACGAGCGTCTCGTAATGGAGCGGTCCTTTCGGCGACGTCTGCGTCGTCAGCAGGCTGTTGCCCTTCACGGCGGCAAGGAACGCGCCTTTATCCTTTTCGTTGGCGGCGGCCAGGATCAGAACACCCCTGTCCCGCGCGGCCTGAACGTAGCGGCGCAGGTCGTTTTCCTCGCGCAGGACGCGCGCGGGGATTTCTGTCTTCAGGCTGAAGGAAACTCTTTGAGTCTCGTCGTTGCTGGAAAAACCCGTTTCGATCCGCTCCGGCGAAAGGTTGCCGAGGGGCGCGGCAGCCCAGCGGTAGGTCTGGCCGCAGGCGTTTCGCAGCAGGCGCGGCGTGGCGCGCGCGCCTGTGCCGCGCAGGATGATTTCGTCCGCTTCGAGGTCGCGGTCGAGCAGTTTGAAATAGAGCGTGCCGCCGTGATGCCAGACTTCCATGCGTTCGGGGAAGACAAGACACGGCGTGCCCGCATCGAGCACGGTCCGTTCGTCGGCACGTGCGCCTTCGCCGCCGGCGTTTTCGCCTTCAAAGAGCCAGTGACGCGCGATCGTGAGCGGCGCAGACACGCTTTTCAGCGCCGTGGTGTTTTTGCCGACGAACGAGACACGCAGCGTGTAATCGCCGGGAGACGGCAGCGGCAGACGCGCCTGGATCAGTTCGGCGTCCTGCGGCGGCATGTCGCGCGGCAGTTCGGTCGAAACGGAACATTCAGGCAGCGGCGTGCCGTCCGGACCGCAGACTTCAACTTTCAGAGAAAGGGCGTTTTTGCCCCGGCCCGATAATGTCGTCGGCGACGAATTGAACAGAGCGAACTGTACCGTTCCGTAGGGCGCGCGACGCAGAAAAACGTCGTCGTCCAGGAACGACAGCGTCGGCGCGCCGGCGGAAAAGTCGTTGATCGTCCCGCTCCGGGCGCGGGAGGCCCGGTATCCGCGCGGACGCTGGAAAAAACGGTTGTAGCGACGCGAAGTTTTTCCCAGCTCCTCGGCGAATTTCTCCTCGCCGAGCCGTTCCATCACCGTCGGCTGAGACGAGAACAGCGATGTGCCGATGCCGAAGCGTCTGTTGGGCAGCCTGGCGCCGGCTGCTTCGAGGATCGTCGGGGCAAAATCCGGCGCACAGAACAGCCGTTCGCCCGATTTTTCGACGCGGGCGAGCGGATTGATGAAGACGTTGTACACGGCACGACTTTCGCCCAGCTTGCGTCCGGCGATCTCGTCACCCATCCAGAGGTGATCGCCGAGGATGACGACGGTAAGGTCGCTTGCGAACTCCTGGCGCGAAAGCCACGTCAGAAATTCGTTCAGCATCAGGCTGCCGGCACGGATCACGTCGCGGAAGTCGTGGAACCTTCGGGGGGCATGCGTGTCAGGGTCGAGAAAGTAAAAGGTGTCAGGGCCGTGCGTGTCGATCGTTTCCACGAAAAAGGCATAAGGCGTGCCCGTAGCGGCACGCAGCGTCAGCTCCTGCCGAAGCTGCTCATAGAGGTAGCGGTCGCGAAGCCCCCAGATGTTGCCGCGCTGCTCCTCGCTGTCCGGACGGTGCGCGGAAAACCAGCGCAGATCCTTGATGACGGGGTGACGCGCGTGTGTGCGGATCAGGTTTTCGATGCCGCCGAACGAGCAGTCGTTGGGAAACATGAATTCCAGCGCGTAGCCGTTCTGCTCAAGCACCTCGAACACGCTCAGTGCTCCCGGCAGGAACGACTCGTAATTGCCGTAATCGTTGTGCCCGATCGGCAGCAGCAGCGGCAGCCCCAGAGCACTCGCGGTCTCGCCAGCGGTCGTCCAGCTCGTTCCGCGCACCTGGCGGAAGCCCGAGAACGACACGTTTTCATTTTTCAGGCGCTCAAGCTCGGGGATCAGGTTCGCTCCCATCACCTCGGGCCTGGCGAACGTCTCTTCCATCGACTCCATGTGGATGACGAGCAGATTGCGCTTCTGTCCCGGAAAGCCGATCTTCACGCTGCGCGGCGGAACGCTGTCAAACAGCTTCGTCGTTTGGAACTGGCGCAGCAGAAAACCTGTCGCGCCAGACTTCCACTCCGCCAGCACGGCGGCGAGCGCGAACGCACCCAGCAAAACAGCCGTGGTTGCGAAGGAACGACTCCTGCGAACGGCTTGCAGACAGAACCAGGCATAGGCAAACGTGAGTGCTGCAGCTCCGGCAACGGCAACGGCGATGCCGATCTTCAGGCCGGAGTTGAAACTTCCCGACAGCGGCACGGTAAAGTGGAACAGGATCTGTTCAAGGCTGACATATCCCCACAGCTTCCAGACGAGCAGGAACGTGGCGATCAATACTGCTGCAACGGCAAAGAGAAGAATATGCAGAGCCGCGAGCGCGGTCTCTTTGAGCGATAAATCACGCACGGTTCGTACCCCTCTCATTGAGACGACTTTGATACAGTTCGACATTCTAACACAATAAATGAAAGCGCCTGAGTTTTTTTTCGTTAATATTCCGATTCAAAACGCGCAAAAAGCCGCGGTTTCCTTGTCAAAACAAGGGACCGCGGCTTTAAAATGTTTGTTATTCCGTGCGCTGCGTGTTGCGGGGATTGGACTATTTCGTTCCCGCAGCGAGAGTCCGCACCTGCGCGGGCGCTTCGGCCGTCTGGGCGGCGCGTTCCTGCTTATAGCGAAGCGAGCAGACGATGAACAGCGCGCCGGCCATGACGAACAGCGCCGCGCGCTTGGAGGTCATGCCGCCTTTGCCCATCTGACGCAGCGCCGTGCCGATCAGGCCGACTGCGATATTGGCGATGCCGAAGATCATCAGGAATTCGATCCACGGCCCGCTGAGCGTGAAATTCATGTCCATGGAGACACCTCAAACAATCGTTATGAAAAAACAGGAACCCGAAAACGAGTTCCTGTTTTTTGCGGAAGTTCCTGTGCCGAAACTACATCATGCTGGGCAGCCACAGCGAAAGCTGAGGGAACAGGCCGCAGACGATGAGCACGACGATGATGATGCCGGCGAAGGGAATGACGCCCTTGATGACTTCCTGCATCTTCACGTCGGGGAACAGACCGTTGATGACGTACAGGTTCATGCCGACGGGCGGGCTGATAAGCGCCATCGTCATGTTGATGGTGACGAGCACGCCGTACCAGATCGTATCGACGCCCAGCGTGTGCAGGATGGGCGTGACCAGAGGCATGGTCAGCAGGATGACGGAGACCGTTTCAAGCAGTGCGCCGAGCACGAACATGAGCAGGTTCATCATGATGATGAACGTTGCGGCGGACAGCTTGTTTTCGGTGACGAAGGCGGTCAGGGCCTGAGGGATCTTCAGGTAGGTCATGACGCGGCCGAAGAGCAGAGCGCCGCAGATGATGATGGCGATCATGCACGACGAGGGCACGGCCTTGAGGCAGATCTTGGGGATGTCGCTGAACTTGATCGTGCGGTACACGACCATCGTGATGAACAGCGTGTAGACCAGACCGATCGAAGCGGCCTCGGTGGGCGTGAAGATGCCGGTGTAAATGCCGCCGATGATGAGGATCGGCAGGAAGATGCCGGGCAGGCTCTTGAACGTAACACGGAAGCGCTCACTCCACGAAGCCTTGGGCTCGGGCGTGTAGCCGCCGTGCTTGGCCGTGTAGACGGCGTAGCAGACGAACAGGGCCGTCATCAGCAGTCCGGGCACGACGCCGGCCATGAACAGCTTGCCGGTCGAGTCTTCAGTGACCGTGGCGTAGATGATCATCGGGATGCTGGGCGGGATCAGGATGCCAAGCGTACCGCCGGCAGCAAGAAGACCGAGCGTCAGCGTCTTGTCATAGCCGTGCTTGATCATCGCAGGGTAGGCGACCATGCCGATCGTGGCGGCCGTCGCGGCGCCGGAACCGGTGATGGCCGCGAAGTAGGCGCAGGCGAAGATCGTGCCGATGGCAAGGCCTCCGGGCAGATGGCGCACCCAGGTGTTCATGACGTCGAACAAGTCGTCGCCGACGTGTCCGTCGAGCAGGAACTGGCTCATGATGACGAAGATGGGGATCGACAGCGTGTTGAAGCTCTCCAGCGAAGCCCACATCGTCGTGCCGACCAGACGGATGGGCAGGTGGAACATGTGGATGAGGATCAGCGACGTGCAGCCCAGGCCGAAGGCAACGGGCATGCCCATGGCGAGGATAAACAGCAGAATAGCGACAACGAGAAGGAAATTAGTCATCTGTGAGCGCCCTCCTTATTTCTGTTCAGCGGTTTCGCCGCAGCAGAGAGTGGCGAGACGCTCGAGGATGATAACGACAAACTGGACGCCCAGCATGACGAAGCCGATCAGCAGCGGCAGCTGGATCCACCAGACGGGGATGTGCATCATGTCGTCTGTCATCTTGTTCAGTTTGAGACTGGTCTGGATCATCTTCCAGGCCTGCGTGGAAACGATATAGCAGAAATACGCGGCCATGGCGCTGGTGATCACGTCGAGCACAAGCTGCACCTTCCTGGGGAAGCGGTCGAAGATCAGATCGATCTTGACGTGCTTGCCAAGCATCAGCGTGTAGGACGAACCGATCAGCATCGTCCACATGAACATATAGATGGCGCTGTTCATGACCCAGGTCGTGGGCGACTTGAAGACGCCGCGCATGACGACTTCATAGGCGAGGATCAGTCCCATCACGAAAATGCCAAATCCTGCGCAGTAGCCGAGGAACGTGTTGCAGAATCTGGTGATGCTGCGAATAAATTTCAGCATATTTGAAGCCTCCTGTTTCAGTTTGAAGAAGCCCCGGCGATTGCCGTCGGGGCTTCCTGATACCTTGTAAGAGCTGAGAATTCTTCCTTACTGGAAGGTCTTGGGATCCTTGGCGATGGCAACCAGCTTCTGGCCGATCTCGCCGGCACGCTCAAGGTACTTGTCCCAAACGCTCTTGGTGGCTTCGATCATCTGAGCGCGCTCTTCAGCGGTCAGCGTGTTGACCTGCAGGCCAGCGTCACGGACGGTCTTCTCGGCAGCGCCTTCGGAAGCGGCGACGGCGTCACGCAGGTACTGCTCGGCGATCTTGCCGGCCTCCATGATGGCCTTCTTGGTCTCTTCATCCTGATCGTTCCACCACTCCAGGTTGGCCTGGACGGAGAACTGAGCCGTGCTGTAGTTGGCGATCGTCAGGTACTTGCTGACCTCGTAGATCTTGCGGCTGACGGCGGCGGGCATACCGGTGGTGGCGCCCTTCACGGTGCCCTGCTGGATGGCCATGTACATTTCAGCCGAGCTGATCAGCGTTGGAGCCGCGCCGAGAGCCTTCAGCGTGATGGAGTCGCCGGCGGAGTAGGAGCGCATCGTCAGACCCTCAAAGTCCTTGGGGGTGTGCAGAGGATGCACGTTGTTCCACATCTGGATGAAGCCGTAGTCGCACCAGAACAGGTTCTTGACGCCCTTCTTGTTGAACTCGGCATCAAGGATGTCGTTCGCGCCGGCATCAAGGAACTTCTTGGGCGAGGACAGATCAGGGAACAGGAAGGGAAGATCGAACACGTCGGCCGCGGGAACCTGGCCGCCCCACTTGTAGGTGCCGACCAGACCGACCTCGACGAGGCCTTCCTGAACGGCCTCAAGGATCTGGGCGTCGCTGTACAGAGCGCCGGAATCGGCCACGTTGACCTTGGTCTTGCCGCCGGTCAGCTCAGCGACCTTGTCGGCGAAGACGTGGATCGTCTTGGAGATGTGGTGTGACGGAGGGAACTGGTTGGAAACGGTGAACTCACCGGCGAACGCCACGGAGGCGCTCAGAGCCACAACGGCCGCAACTGCTGCAACTTTCTTGAACATTTGAATTACCACCCTTTACAAAATTTGTACTGCGTCCCCCGCAAAACGGGAGAGATGGGCGGAAGCTCTTGCTCCCGCGCGAATCCGAATTGAGAAAGTGAAGCGAGTGGAGCAGGAAAACTACTTCTGCTGCGGGATCTCGGGCTTGGGCTTGCCGAAGGCGCTGGCGCACAGGCTGCCCATCGTCTTCAGACCGTAGTCCTTCAGCGAGCGGGCGACGGCCACGAGCTTGAGCGGATCAAGACCGGTCTCGACGCCCATGCTCTGCATGAGGTAAACGAGGTCTTCCGTGGCCGCGTTGCCGGCCGCGCCGGGAGCGAAGGGGCAGCCGCCGAGGCCGCCGATGGCGGCGTCGAACTTGTTGAAGCCCTCATCGAGAGCGCACTTCACGTTCATGGCTGCGAAGCCGTAGGTGTTGTGGATGTGCAGATAGGCGGGGATGCCTTCAAGGGCGGGCTTGACGACGCGCAGCGTCTCGGTGAAGTCCTTGGGCACGCAGGTGCCGATCGTTTCGGCCAGCGTGATGATGTCCACGCCCTTCTCGCGTACCTTGCCGATCAGCATCTTGACGCGCTCGGGATCCATGCGGCCCTCAAAGGGGCACATGAACGACGTGGCCATCGAGACGCAGATCTTCGCCTTGCCGCGGGCGAGAGCGATGATGTCATCCATGCCGGCCAGCGACTGTTCGACCGTGCGGCGGATGTTGGCCATGTTGTGGCTCTCGCTGCACGAGAAGACAATGTTGACGACATCGGCACCGGCGGCCAGAGCGCCCTCAGCGCCCTTGACGTTGGGCACGAGCGCCGTGAACTCGACGCCGGGGTTGGCGGCCTTCACAGCCGGAAGAACTTCCTTGGCGTCAGCGAGCTGCGGGATCGCCTTGGGGCTGACGAACGAGGTGATCTCCATCTCCTTGATGCCCGTGGAAAGCATCGCGTTGATGAACTCGATCTTCTTCTCAGTCGGGATGAACTCCTTGATGCTCTGGAAACCGTCGCGGGGGCAGACCTCGCGGATGATGGCGTTTTTGGGAAGATTGCAGAAATCCATTTGTGAAAAAATCCCCCTTTAAAATAAAATCAGCTTAGATAGCGCCCTTGGCCTTGAGGTCGGCAAGCTGCGCGTCGGTGAGGCCGAAGACGCCCTTGTAGACTTCCTCGTTATCGACGCCGGGCGTGAGCGGGGCGTGACGCTTGATCTCGACGGGCGTGCCCATGAGCTTGACGGGGTTGCCGTTGACCAGCATGTCCTCGCCGATGACAGGATGGGGCAGGTGGACGAGCATCTCGCGGTCCTCGACGAAGCCGGGGTCGGTCGTGATGTCGTGCAGGTCGTTGATCGGGGCGGCGGGGACGCCTGCACCGAGGATCTTCTCGACCAGCTCGTCGGCGTTGAAGTTCTTCGTCCAGTTGTTGATGATCTCACCGAGGGCGACGCGGCTTTCGGCCGTGACGCGGGCGTTCTGCGTGGCGAAGCGCGGATCCTGAAGCAGTTCAGGCATGTCCATGAGCGCGACCAACTTCTCGAACAGGCTCTGGTTGCCGCAGCCGATGATGAAGTCCTTGTCCTTGGCGTGGAACGAGTCATAAGGATAGGTGGCGGCGTACTGGTTGCCCATGCGCTCAGGCAGCTTGTGCTCGCACAGGTAGCGCTGGAGGCCGGTCTCGTGAGATGCAATGACGGAATCGACGAGCGAAACATCGACGCGCTGTCCCTTGCCGGTGATGGCACGGGCGTTGAGCGCGGCCAGCAGGCCGATGGTGAGGTTCATGCCGCCAAGCACGTCGCCCAGAGCGGCGCCGGCGCGGCAGGGCTCACCGCCGCGGGGGCCGGTGATGCTCATCAGGCCGCCCATGGCCTGGGCGATGATGTCGTAACCGGGGCGCTTGTAGTAGCGGCCGTAGCAGCCGAAGCCGGAAACTGCGCCGTAGATGATGCGAGGGTTGACCTCTTTAAGAACATCGTAGCCGAGACCCAGTTTGTCCATAACGCCGGGGCGGTAGTTCTCGACGACCATGTCGGCCTTCTTGACCATCTCCAGGAACAGGGCCTTGGCCTCGGGAACCTTCATGTTGAGCGAAACGCCCTTCTTGTTGCGGTTGACGTTGGCGTAGTACATGCTGCTGCCGTTCTTGTACGGTCCGAAGTTGCGCGTGTCGTCGCCCTTGCCGGGGATCTCGATCTTGATGACCTCAGCTCCCATGTCGGCCAGCATCATCGTGCAGTAAGGACCGGCGAGAACGCGGGTCAGATCCAGAACGCGAATGTTGCTCAAAGCACCCATTTTCAAAAAACTCCCTTCGAGATTTTTGTTGCCTGCGCTGATTTTGTACAGAAATGTTTTCTTGAAATCGTTAAAACGGGAAAACATTCATCGCTGTGTGAAGTCTAGTACATTTGGAAAAAATAATCAAGTACTTATTTTCAGGAATGGAGAACAAAATATCACACTAACGGCGCAAAATTGTCTAGAAATCCTGTTGCGGACAGGATTATTCAGATGAACAAAATTATACAAAAATCGTCGTGCATGTCTCGCCATAAAAATCCGCCAAGCAGGATATGAACGAACGGCAGACGCTCAAAACTGGAATGAGAATATAAATTAAAATTTCCATCATGAAAATATATTTTCAGTCAATTCCAAATAGTAGAATTGTATAAATTGATTGCTTTTATGAGAAAAGTGCGCTATAGTTTGGCTGAGAAAAACTTGACAATGCGGCCGATCGATAGTGCATATGATCGTGTCGCGATGTGTGACTCACTTTGCGCTCAAAATACTGCATTAAGTATGTAAAACCAAGAGGGGGATTCCGAAAATGGCAAAGCAGATCATGACGATTGACGGCAACGAGGCGGCGGCGCACGTATCGTACGCTTTTACGGAAGTGGCGACGATCTACCCGATCACGCCGTCTTCGCCGATGGCGGAGCATGTTGACGAATGGTCGGCGCGCGGGCGGAAGAATCTGTTCGGTCAGCGCGTGCACCTGATGGAGATGCAGGCCGAGTTCGGTGCGGCGGCGGCCATGCACGGCGCGCTCGAATCCGGTGCTCTGGCGACCTCGTACACAGCGTCGCAGGGACTGATGCTGATGATCCCGCCGATGTACCGCATCGCCGGCCAGCTGATGCCCGGCGTTCTGCACGTTTCCGCCCGCACCGTCGGCACCCACGCGTTCTCGATCTTCGGCGACCATTCCGACGTGATGGCGGTGCGTCAGACGGGATTTGCGATGCTTTCGTCGGGCAGCGTGCAGGAAGTCGCTGATCTGGCTGCCGTGCCTCATTTGGCTGCCATCGAGGGCAGCGTGCCGTTCGTACATTTCTTCGACGGTTTCCGCACCTCGCACGAGATTCAGAAGATCGACATGCTCTCCTATGATGATTTCGGCGCGATGCTCAATCGCGACGCGCTGCTGCGTTTCCGCAAGCGTTCGCTCAACAGCGACCGCCCCGTCCAGCGCAGCACCGTGCAGAACCCGGACGTGCTCTTCCAGGCGCGCGAGGCGTGCAATCCCTACTACTTCCGCGTGCCCTACATCGTCCAGGCCTACATGGACCGCATCAACGCCCTGACCGGCCGCAACTATCATCTCTTTAATTATTACGGAGATCCGCTTGCCGAACGCGTCGT
>JAEEGI010022921.1_pt1 | contig 12299 bp, 8 predicted proteins | sample 8958751 | NCBI WGS metagenome assembly JAEEGI01 (sample SAMN16246545, study PRJNA631951) | gut metagenome | biome: gut microbiome; feature: rumen; material: KS-attached | host: Bos | place: Iran: Karaj | collected 2018-10 | reverse complement strand
GGACGTAAATGTTATTTCTAATTAAAATTTCAAAACTATGAAAACTAATTTACTTCCACAAGTAGAAGAAAAAATCATCACCCTGCGAAACCAGCAGGTCATCCTCGATTGTGATGTCGCCGAATTGTACGGTGTAGAGACGCGTGACATTAATAAATCCGTAAAAAACAATCCTGAAAAGTTTCCAGACGGATACATCTTTGACTTGGATGAGAAAGAGAAAAAAGAACTGGTGGAAAATTTCCACCGGTTCGTGAAACAGAAGCACTCTACAGTCACTCCTAAAGCCTTCACCGAGAAAGGTCTCTATATGCTGGCCACCATTTTGAAGAGTCCACGGGCGGTACAGACCACCATCGCTATCGTAGAGGCATATGCCAAATTGAAAGAGTTGTCTCGGGTAATTGTAGAAATTCCCAAACAACAAGAAAACAAGGAGATGCAAAAGAAACTAGCACACCGCAGCGGCCAGCTGGTGGAGGAACTGATGTCGGATGTGCTGCCAAAACAGAGCAGCGAGACCACCATCGAGATGAATCTCGCCATGTTCAAAATCCGGCATTCGGTGCGGCGCGAGAATGTGGAACGGATCAAGCAGTTGGAAGAGGAACTGGCGCAGTTGAGGCGGGAACTGCGGCAGAAGGAGTGAGATTCCGCCAGCCTGCGGCCTGCGGAATGGTGGGTCCATCCGCGGTCAATTAGTCGCGTGTCTCCGACACGCTTTTTATCGCGGGTGGCCGCCGTCCCCCAGACTGCGCTCCACTTTGTTCCGCTTGTCTGGGGTTACTGAGATTGCGTTTCTCCGAAACGCGTGATAAATGCGGTGCTGCGTCGGCTAACCGCCGCCTTGCAAATGGAGGCGTGAAGAAATCGGGCGGAGTGCCGTTAGAACTTCACCCATCCCGTCAATCGGAAACTGCGGCCCTGCATCGGGTAGTTGCGGATGATTTCGTAGTGGCGGTCCGCCAGATTCAACAGCTCAGCCTTGAGCCCCAACTCGATGATGTAGCGCCGTCCCACACGCCCCACACAGCGGTTCACTACCATCGGCCAGCGCGCCGTGAGCGACAGGCTGTGGTCGGTGTAGGGCTGCAACTCGTTGGTGGGCACATTCTGCTGCAGCGTGTAGCGCTTGCCAGCCGCCACCAGGGTGTAGCCCACCTCCACATACTGCATCTGCACGCTCGCTGCCACCGAACCCGAATGCAACGGCGTGTAAGGAATCTGATGCCCGTAGGTCTTGCCCGTGGGATCGGTGCGGTCGACCGCATACTGCAACGAGTAACTTCCTGATAATGAAACTCCCTTGAACCATTTGGAAGCACCGTACTCGTAACTGAAATGGGCATTGACATCCATCCCCGCCATCTCCACTTTGCCAAAATTCAGCATGGTCCATACGAAAAGATTCTTACTGGGAATGGCTACAATCTTGTCTTTCACGCGGTTGTAATAGCCATCAGCGGTGAAAAACAGGCTGAAGGTGTGGCGATAGTCACCTTCGGCCGAGGTGGTGGACTCCAGCAATCCCCAGTGGAAACTCTTGCTGTAGGTAACGCCAGCATCGAGCTGGTGGGTGTCTTCGGGCCGCAGGTTGCGGTTGCCTACCTCGGTGTAATAGAGGTCGTTGAAGGTGGGAAGACGGAAGATATTCTGGTAGAAAAGACGGAGGTGGAGGTCTTCGTTGAGCAGCGGCTGGTAGGAGATGCCCGCCGACGGCGAGAAACGGCTCAGGTTGCCGGAGGCCTCGCCAATCTTGACGCGGTTGACCACGCCGGTGTGCAACAACCGTGCATGGGCATTGATATGCCGTACCGTCACCTTCGCCGCCAACACGGTGAGCGACTGGAACCGACTAGGAGTGACAAACTCATGCAGGTTGGCACTCATGTTGCCGTAAATCAGGTCGTTGGCCAACGACAGCGAGATGATTTTGTGCGGCTGATAGAGCACCACATTCGACAGGTAATACTCGCGCTGCGTATACACATTGTGCAGAAAACCTTCCGCATTGAGGTAGTTGGAGTCGATGTAGCGTTGCAGGGCGAAGTTGAACTTGGCGTTGAGCTGGTAGGCCCACGGCCGTTGGAAGCGGTGTTCGAAATGCACCTGTCCGAAGGCATTCTGGTCGTACAACCGCTGACTGTTGCCCTGTTTGTAGAAAATGACCGCGCCCGGCAGTCCACGCTCCGACTGGTAGTAGTAGAGCTTGAACTTCAGCTGCGACTGGGGGCTGAAGTCCACGAAAAGATTCTCCTCCACATTGAAGATGTGGACATCGGAGTTGCTGCGGCGCTCCACCGAGGTGCTATCGCCCTGGTTGCCGTAATACAGCACGAAAGGATAATTTCCTTCGGATTGTAAATAGTTGATATTTAGCGATGAAGCAATATACGGATAGGGTTCTTTGGCATGTGGAAGAAATCGGTTTTCGATGATGAGCGAGGGGTTGATGAGGCCGAAGGAGCCGCCGGTAAAGCGGAAATCGACGTTCACGGGAAGTTCGCTGCGCTGTATGGGACGGTTGAGAGGGTGGGGTGGCACTTTGGTGTTGAGGGTGATGGTGCTGGCGCTGGCGGCGGCGCGCGCGGGCAGGAAGATGCTGTTGTCGGAGCCGGTCACCAGCTCCACGTTGCCGGTATTTTGCAGCGAGAATTTCGACAGGTCGATCTGGCCGGTCTGGCAGTCGCTCACCACGATACCGTCGTAGCACACCGCCGTATGCTGACTGCCGAAGCCGCGCACCGACACGGTTTTCATGCCGCCCACGCCGCCGTAGTCCTTGATGACCACGCCGGAGAAGAGCTTCAGCACGTCGCTGACCTGCACGGCGGGCATGGCCTCCAACCTTTCGGCATCCATGCTCTGCACCGGCGCGATGCTCTGCACGGCAGGAATCTCATTCTTACCCTGCACTGTAACAGCATCCAGCTGATAGACAGTGTCTTGCTGCTGAGCTCGCACCATCGTGCCACATAGCAGCAACAGAGTGCACAGCAAAGTGACTGCAAGTCTAAAATCCGTTTTGATCCTTTCTCTCATCATTCGATTGGGCTGCAAAATTACAACAAATTTCGCTTTTCTCTAATGTCGAAATAGGGGGATTTCATACATATTTCTGAAAAATAATTTAGCGGATTGCACCCGTTCAGAGCACAACCCGCTAAAAGCGTCCTAATCAAATCAGCTGTAAAGTCTGATTTACTGTTTGACGACCTTGGCCGACTGGTTGCCGCAGCGCACGATGTACATGCCGGCGGGCAGGTCTTGCATATTCAAGGTAGTCGTATTGTCGGTAGCCACTACGCGCTGCAGCAGTGCGCCCTGCAGGTTGAAGAGCATGACCACGTCATGAGCTTCGGTGTTGAGGGTAAGGGTGCTGTGGCACGGGTTGGGATATACCGTAAGAGTATGATTCATCGTAGTATTCTCTTCAACGCCATTGGGTCTCCAGCCGTTGAGCACGCAAACGCCGTCAAGGTCGAAACCGCTGGAATAGAAGGGAGTCGGATAAGGATCGTTGATGATGTGGCCGCGGCTGTCGCGGGTAGCATAGCGCGGTTCAACGCAGCCCACCACGTCCACGAGACGGATGTGGGTGATGTTGTTGATGTCGAGATTATCGTTGCCGGCGAGTTCTTCCAGATCGAAAGGAGTACCCCAGCCAGCGCGATATTTACCGGCAAGGTTGTGGATGAGGGTGGCATCCACGCTGCCGCCGTTGTCCACCTGAACAGTGGTGTCGGAGTTGGAGATAGCGGGGAAGCGGAAGTAGTTCACACCGTCGGAGCTCACCTCCACAAAGGCCATTTCAAGGAAGGAGTCGTTCAGCGAGTTTTCAAACACGGCGAAATCGTAACCGTCACCGTTCTGAATCGGGATGTCGAAGGTAAGGACGGCAATACCGTAGTCGCCTAAGCTGACCACGTCGCCCGTGGCTTCGGTAGCAGCACCGATACCGTCGTTTTCTGTACCATAGGTGACGAAAACACCGGGAGTAGTGATGTTCTGGCGGCCACGTTCAATGGTGCATGAGGTTGCCCAACCCAAGATAGCGGGATCTTGGCAATAGATGCCCTGGCAGCCTTCGGTACCCACGATACCGTCGAAGGTCTCGTCGCTCGGACCCACTTCAGTGGGTGCAGTGGCGGGATTGATGGTGGTAGTCCATGAGATGGTGCTCCAGTCATCGGAGAAGATGCCGCACGCACTGCCACCAATCTTCACAAAATCACCATCGTGAATTGGAGAAGATGCCGCACGCACTGCCACCAATCTTCACAAAATCACCATCGTGAATTGGTTCGGCGGCCATATAGTTCTGGCCCATCAAACCATTGATGCTATGCATGGGCGCATCGTAATCGGGATCGCCCCACTGAGCGTTCGGGTTGGGCTGCATGGTAAGGTCGAGCTCACCATCCTGATAAGTGACGTTGGAGGGAGCGGCACCCACCACAGCCAGACGGCTGTCGGCAGCAGCAATGGCGGTCAGCGCGTCAAAGACGGTGGCATCACCATGGAAACGGTAACCCCATGCCAGAGCGGCCTGGGTGTTGCTGCACCAGCTAATGGCGACCACCACTTGGTTCTCACCTTCACCCAGCCAGTACTCAACTTCATCGGCGGAGATGGTAGCATCCACCACCTCTTCGGGGGTGTTCGGGTTGGAAACGGGATCAATTTCGGTAGTCCATACAATGCTGGTCCAGTATTCATCCATAATGCCGCAGGCATATCCACCCACTTTGACAAAATCGTTGTTGTGGAGTTCTTGTGCAGCCATACCCACTTGACCCATTGCACCATTCACGCTGTGCATCGGAATATCATAGTCGTCATCACCCCACTCCGCATTCGGGTTGGGCTGCATGGTCAGGTCATATTGGTCATCCTGATAGGTGATGTTGGTGGGAGCGGAACCAAATACCGTAAGACGGCTGTCGGCTTCGGCAATGGCATTCAAGGCAGCGAGGAGGTTGGTCTCTCCGTCGAAACGGTAGCCCCATGCTAAGGCGGTTTGGGTGTAACTGCACCAACTGATGGCAATCACCACTTCGTTTTCGCCTTCGCCAACCCAATATTCAATTTCGTCAGCGGAGATAGTAGCATCTACTACTTCATCGCCGTTCGGGTTGGAAACGGGAGTTACGGGTGTGGTCCAATAGTAAACCCAGAACTCACTACTGGGTGAACATTCTGTATCACCCCATTTGATGACATCACCATCCGTAACTGTTTGTACGGTGTAGCCCCAATTCGCAGATTCGCCATTGACAAGCAACCACCAGCCATACATACCTGCGGTATAGCTAGAGAAGTCGTAATCCTCATCCTGATAGTAGATTTGGTTCACTACACTCTCTCCACCATCATAATAGAAACGCTCGTCGGCAGCAGCAATGTCTTCCATCATGGTTTGTACTGTAGCATCGCCATCGAAGCGGTAGCCCCATGCGAAGGCGATTTCGGGGTCGCACCATTGCACGATGAGGATGGCTTCGTTTTCACCCTCGCCAATCCAATACTGGATTTCATCAGGAGAGATGGTGGCATCTTCCTGCGCTTTCACCGCACCCATTAAAGTGCAGAAAGCAAATAAAATCAATAGAATTTTTCTCATAATTACTAAATCATTAAATTGTTAAATTATTAAATTTTGAATCTTTGAATTATTGAATTATTAGTTGGCTTTTAGAAAAATAATGTTGTTGGGGTTGAGGCCGGCCTCAAACTGGAACTTCTTCTGCCCGTTGCTGCCGAAGCAATAGACATCCCCATTGGTAGTATATTGGTAAGCATCGGTGAGATAGACGTCGCCATTTTCGGGGTTGACGGCGATGCCGTAAGGTGTGCGCAGGTTAGTTCCATCAGCGATAAAATGCTCGTTGACAATCTGTTCCGTTATTACATCCAACACCTTTACCGAACATTGTTCAGTACCATAATCATAATGGTAGAAATAGCATAGGTTGTCGCAGATGGCGAAGTTGGTGACGGCGAAATCGAAGGTCTGCACCACTTCATCGGTTTGTGAATCAATGCGTTGGAAAGTCATCGGAACGGAGGTGTAGTTGCCGTTCGACACCACATACACATCGCCCTGGCTGTCGGCGGCCATGCGGGTGGGGTTGATGACCACGGGAATGTCCTTGATGTGGGTGAAGGTGGCGAGGTCGAACACGCTGACGGTGTTGCCGTAGTTGGGGTAGTTGAGTCCGCCTGAGTTGGCCACATACAGTTTGCCGTTGGCGGTGCAGATGCCGTCGGGGTTGCTGCCGGCCTGTGCGGTGGCGGTCACGGTCAGGGTGGCAGTATCGATTTTCACCACGTCGCCATCGAAGCAGCACACGTAGGCGTAGCCGTCGGCGAAGGCGATACGGCGGGGCTGTTTGCCCGACAACGAAATCTGTTTCAGCGATTTGGCGCTCTTCAGTTCCATAATCTCCACCGTTTCGGAAACATTTACCACGCAGTACATTTTCGCGCCGTAGGCTTTGAGGTCGTTGCCGGTGTCGCCGAGTCCGCGGCCGTTTTGGGTTAAAAAGTAGTTGTTGTCGATGTCGTTAGTAATAAAATTGTAGAAGGTGAGGGTGGTATTATTCATGTCCATCAGACCCTCGCACAGCACATAGATGCCGGAGGCGGCGGCCTCAATGGGATCCACTGGATCGGGCTGGGGTGGTTTGGGTTTTTCGCAGCCGGTCAGAGCGACTACGGCCACCATTCCCATTATGAGCATCCCTTTCAGTTTTGCGCTGAAACGACTTTGATTTTTTTGTTTTGTATGCCCTTTCTTCATCATACTATATTATTCAATCATCAAGTTGGAGGAAAATAGAAAATCCTCCCGATGGAAGACCGGGGAAGGCATACGAAGCACAGCGGAGGTGACCCGTTGGCAGCAGCCCAATGCCCGGAGCTTACCGTGATAGATGTTATGGCAGGTTTTCTGACTTACTCCGCCTTCAGGCGTCTTCCCATCGCGGTGCGACAGTGACCTTTGCCTGGGGCATTGTGGAGATTACAGCAGCGGGTACTGTGCAGGAATTTCACCTGCTTCCCTCTCGAAATCCACAAGGGATTTCTCACCATAAAATCGGCGGCAAAATTACAAAAAAAATCATCATAAAAAAATAATTTTTCAGAAAGGATAATAATTCAAAAAATAGTAATAATTTTGCAGCCCGTTATCGGAACAAATTCTAACAACTTAAAAAAGTTATATTATGGAAGTTAAAAAAATCATGGCTAACCTGGAGGCCAAACATCCTGGTGAAAATGAGTATTTGCAGGCGGTTCAAGAAGTTCTCGAATCCATCGAGGAAGTTTACAACCAGCATCCTGAATTCGAGAAAGCTAAGATCGTTGAGCGCTTGGTTGAGCCCGATCGTATCTTCACTTTCCGTGTGACTTGGGTTGACCGCAATGGCGAAGTCCAGACCAACCTCGGTTATCGCGTGCAGTACAACGCCGCTCTTGGTGCATACAAAGGCGGTCTCCGTTTCCACAAGGCTGTGAACGTTTCCATGCTGAAATTCTTAGGTTTCGAGCAGATCTTCAAAAACTCTCTGACCAACCTGCCTCTCGGCGGTGGTAAGGGCGGTTCTGATTTCGATCCCGTTGGCAAGACCGACGAAGAAATCATGCGTTTCTGCCAGGCCTTCATGTATGAGTTGTGGCGCAACATCGGTCCCGATCAGGACAGCCCTGCTGGTGACGTAGGTGTTGGCGGTCGTGAAATCGGCTACCTCTATGGCGCATACAAGAAAATCGCTCGCGAGCACAGCACCGGCGCTCTCACTGGTAAGAGCTACGGTTGGGGTGGTTCCCTCATCCGTCCCGAAGCTACCGGTTTCGGCGCTATCTACTATGTAGAGAGAATGGTGAAAGAAAAAGGTGACAAGATGGAAGGCAAGAGAATTGCTCTCTCCGGCTTCGGCAACGTGGCTTGGGGTGCTGCCATCAAGGCTACCGAACTTGGCGCAAAGGTTGTGGCCCTCTCCGGCCCCGACGGCGTTTGCGAACTTCCCGAAGGTATCAACAAGGAAATGATCGACTATATGCTCGAGATGCGTGCTTCCAACCGCAACAAAGTTGAGGATATGGCCACCAAGTTCCCCGGAAAAGCCAAATTCACTGCTGGCAAGAAAGCTTGGAGCGTGAAGTGCGACATCGCTTGCCCGTGCGCTTTCCAAAACGAGCTGGCTGAAGCTGACGCTAAAGAACTCATCGCCAATGGCGTGAAGTATGTGGCTGAAGTTTCCAACATGGGTTGCCAGCCCGGTGCTATCGCCGCTTTCCAGGCTGCTAAGATCCCCTTCGGACCTGGCAAGGCTGTGAACGCTGGTGGCGTGGCTACCTCTGGTCTCGAAATCTGCCAGAACGCTGGTCACATCAACTGGACTGCTCCTGAAGTTGACCAGAAACTGCACAAGATCATGAACGACATCTATGATATGTGCGTTGAATATGGTAAGCAGGCTGACGGCACCATCAACTATGTGAAGGGTGCTAACATCGCCGGTTTCATGCGCGTTGCAAAAGCTATGCTTGCTCAGGGCATCATCTAATCGTTTCATTACGATTCTTGAAAAAAATCCCTCCGAATTTCGGGGGGATTTTTTTGTAATTTTTGCGAAACCCTTGAAAATGGCATCGCGTTTATAGTATCTTTGCGGCCTCATCAATCTTTGCCGCAATGAAACAACATCACCGTCATTCTATTCGCCTATCTGGATACGATTATTCACAAAATGGTTTTTATTTCTTGACCATCTGCACCCGAAACCGGGAATGTCTTTTTGGACAGATTCGTAATGGCATGATGTTTTTGTCTGAAATCGGCGAAATTGTGGATTTGTGTTGGCAAGAAATCCCTTGTCATTTTCCGCATGTTGTTGTACGGGAATATGTAATCATGCCCAATCATATACACGGTATTATTGAAATTTGCAATCACATCGTAGGGGCGAATAATTATTCGCCCCTACAACGACCATCCAATACATCCATGGCATTGGCATCGACACGTCCGACAGGCACATCCCGAACCGTGGGATCGGTGGTGCGGGGAATTAAAATTGGGGTGACACACCGCATGGGACATTCGCCATGGCAACGCAATTATTACGAACACATCATCAGAAATACAACCGCATACCAGAACATTGTGCAATATATGGTTCAAAACCCGATGAAATGGGAAGAAGATTGTTTCTATTGTAAAACTGGTGATGTGGTGACATGAATTATTTTGCGTATTTTTGCAAAAAAAATAGTTTCATTATGTCGTATCATTTTAAGAATTTGGTTTTTGAAGGCGGTGGTGTGAAAGGCATCGCCTACGTGGGCGCTATGGAAGTGCTTGATAGAGAGGGGATTTTGAATAATATTGAGCGAGTGGCGGGCACGTCGGCCGGCGCCATGGTGGCGGTTTTGGTCGGGTTGAAATACTCCGCTGAGGAGGTGAAAGATGTGTTGTGGCACCTCGATTTCAATAATTTCATGGACAAATCAGGCTTCTTCTTGGCCAATACCACGCGGCTGCTGAAGGAGTACGGCTGGTATAAGGGCGACTTCTTCCGCAAAACGATGGCCGACCTGATCAAGCGGAAAACTGGCAATGGTGAGATTACCTTTGGCGACCTTGCTAAAACGAAGAAATACCGCGAAATCTATCTGGTGGGGGCTAACCTTTCCACCGGTCTCTCGGAAGTGTTCAGTCATAAGACCACCCCGCAGATGAAGGTGGCCGACGCCGCCCGTATCTCCATGTCCATCCCGCTGTTCTTCGCTTCGGTGAAAGGGGGGAAGAAAAAGGATCACATCTATGTAGACGGCGGTCTTTTGGAGAATTATCCTATCAAAACCTTTGACCAGGTGGATTTTATCGCCAATGCGAACAGCATCCGTCGTACCGAGTATTACGATACGATCAACACCAAGTGCATGCAAAAGGGCATTGCCAAGACCGAATATGTGTACAACAAGGAGACGTTAGGCTTTCGCCTGGATTCGTCGGATGAGATTTCGATGTATCTCGGCCAGGGTTCGGCGGAGGTCAAAGAGATCAAGAATTTCCTCGGTTACACCAAGGCGTTGGTGACCACCCTCATTGATTTTCAGAACAATGTGCATTTGCACAGCGACGACTGGCAGCGCACGATCTATATCGACACGTTGGGAGTGGGTTCTGTTGATTTCAACATTTCGGATGAGAAGAAGAGCGATCTTCTGAATTCAGGAAAGCAATATACGGAATCCTATTTGGAGTGGTACAACAACGACGAGGAGAAGGCCAACAAATAGGGCTTTCAAAAGATGTTTTTTTTCTGATCTGACATTTTACTGCCAAAAAAATATAATATTCAGCGAAATGAGTGCTGAAATAAGTAATATTATTGTATTTTTGCAAGCTTATTAAGAAAAACCAATTTATTCACTAAATCATTTATTATGAAAAAGTTACGTTTATTCATTATGATGCTGATGGCGGCGATGCTGCCGTTGGCAGTGCAGGCGCAAGTATCCTTGCCCTATGAGTACGGCTTTGAGAACAACGACCTCACTGCCGAGGGATGGACAATGGTGGACTGTGATGCATCATCAAGCATTAACAATGTAGCTGCTAATTCTGGCACCTATTCCTTCCGTTTCCATTGGACCACTAATCCCCCCCAGTACCTCATTTCACCTGAATTGAACGGTACGGATGCTGGTGTGGAAGTTGCCTTCTACTACAAGAGCAACTCCACTACCTTCACTGAAACCTTCATGGTTGGTTATTCTACCACCACCAACGACATTGCTTCTTTCACTTGGGGCGAGGAAATCGAGGAGCCGAATGGCACTTGGACGCTTTATGACAACAATTTCCCTGCTGGCACCAAGTACATTGCCATTCAGTGCACCTCCAATGACCAGTTTTATTTCTACTTGGATGACTTCGTTTTCACCGCTGTAGGCGGTTGTACCAAACCTACGGATTTGGCTTACAACAATGTGACCGCTACTTCCGTTGACCTCTCTTGGACGGCTGGCGGCAGCGAAACCGAATGGACCCTCGAAGTGAACGGCACTGAAATGACCGGCATCACCGCAAATCCCTACACGCTGACGGTGAATCCCGCCACCAACTACACAGTGAAGGTGAAAGCCAACTGTTCAGCTACTGACGTTTCCCCTTGGAGCACTTCTGTCTCTTTCACCACTCCTTGTGCTACTATCACAGTGACGGAAACCTCTCCCTTTATGGAAGATTTCAACACCCTTACTGCAGGTATTCCCAATTGCTGGGACAATACCGATGGAACAACTACATCCAGTACCTCCAAATGGTCCTATTATGCAACTGGCGCTTCTGGTGCTTGCGTAAGATTTAACTCTTATTTCAACTCCAATGGCAATACCAACATGCTGAAAACCCCCGTGCTGGATATTACCCAGCTGACCAATCCGTGTGTCACTTTCAACTACAAGAACCCCACCGGTGGTGATTTCTCAGTTTTCGTATCTACTGACGGCGGCGCAACCTACACCACTGCTTTGGCTACTGGTTTGACGGATATGACCGATTGGTCATCACTGACGTTGATGTTGAGCGGTCTTGATGCTACCGACAATGTCGTTATCGTGTTCCAGGGTACCAGTAACTATGGCAGCGGCGACGCATACATTTATCTTGACGATGTGACCGTTGGCGAAGCTCCCGCCTGCGTTGCTCCTAATGGCCTTGCTGCCAACAATGTTACTGCTACCTCTGCTGACATTGCTTGGACTGCTAACAACGGTGAAACTGAATGGACGATTGAAGTGAACGGTACCGAAATGACGGGTATCACCGAGAATCCCTACACGCTGACTGATTTGACTGCTGCCACTAGCTATACGATTAGAGTAAAGGCTAACTGCTCTGCAACTGATGAGTCTGAATGGAGTTCTGAAATGACCTTTACCACCGCATGTGATGTGATTGTTGTCACCGACCAAGAGCCCTATTCTGAAGGTTTCGAGACCGAAAATCTGATTTGCTGGAACAATGACATCATCTCTGGATCCTTGGAATGGGAGATTACTGAAGACTATGCTGAAGTAGGGAATCAAAGTGTCTCTTTCGGCGGCACCTATAGCTCTTCTGGAAGCGCCTACCTCGTTTCCCCTGTATTTGATTTGACACAAATCACCACGGAACCTCAGTTGTCATTCTATCACCAACAAGCAGAATATGATGATTGGAATGACACCTATAATGAAGAGTTGCACGTATATTATCGTACCAGCCCCACCGACACGTGGAC
>JAEEGI010022920.1_pt1 | contig 12300 bp, 7 predicted proteins | sample 8958751 | NCBI WGS metagenome assembly JAEEGI01 (sample SAMN16246545, study PRJNA631951) | gut metagenome | biome: gut microbiome; feature: rumen; material: KS-attached | host: Bos | place: Iran: Karaj | collected 2018-10 | reverse complement strand
CAAACCGAACAAGAGACGTGGACTGGACGCTTCGGACAAACCTTATTCCATGTCGTCGGACTTGGACGGGGAGACTGTGACGTCAGTGCCGGCGTATAAGACCATCGCCGGACGCATGTCCATAAACCTGAGTGAGGAGGACCGCCAATGGAACACCCATTTGCAACAGATCCGTTTCATCGACCGCGACCCGGACACCCATGGCTCACAAATTTACCGTGCGCTCATACCTGACCCCGAGGCTTACATCCGCAGCGTGGCACGCGAGGTGATGAAATGTCTGTACTTCTCTCCTGAAGACAGCATACCCGTGCTTAAGCAATTGGACTACATCCTTCGAAATGCCAAGGGCATTTCATGGAAAGGAGGCGGCAAAGGCCATGTGAACATCACTTATACCACGGGGCATGTGGAACGCTCGTTTTCCGGCGGGGATACCTCAAAAGTGGACTTTGAGACACGTGGCGTGCTGCTTCACGAACTTACCCACGCTTTTCAACTGGAACCTCAAGGTATAGGGTCTTACGGTGGTTCCAATAAGACTGTCTGGGAAATCATCGAAGGCATGGCTGATGCCGTGCGTGTGGCCTGCGACGGTTTCCATGGAGAAAAAGACCGTCCCAAAGGCGGCAGTTATCACGACGGCTATCGTCATGTCGGCTATTTCTTCAATTGGATACGGGAGAACAAAGACAAAGATTTTATCCGAAAAATGAACAGTTCTTGCCGTCACGTCGTTCCGTGGTCATGGGACGGAGCCGTGCAGTATGCTTTAGGCAAAGACTATACCGTCGACAGTCTGTGGCATGAATATCAGGTGGCTGTCGGCGACATTAAAGATTAAAGCTATGATGAAACATTTCCTATTACTATTGGCTTTGACTGTTAGCCTTTATGCCAATGCCGGGCTGACAGAGTATGTTAATCCCTTCGTTGGCACCGATGGTTACGGTAACGTCTACCCTGGAGCACAGGTGCCTTTCGGTGGCATTCAAATCAGTCCCGACACGGACGAACACTTTTACGACTGCGCCTCAGGTTACAAATGGAACCGCAAGAGCATTCAGGGTTTTTCACTGACGCACCTCAGTGGCACGGGCATACCGGACATGGGTGATTTCCTTTTTATACCTTTCACGGGTGAAGTCAAACTGGAACCTGGGGCTGACGAGAATCCCGACGAGGGTTACCGCAGTCGTTTCTCTCATGAGAATGAGCAGGCGCGGCCCGGTTACTATCGCGTCCATCTGGAAGATTACGACGTAATGGCAGAAATGACAGCCGCCCTGCGCAGCGGCCTGTTCCGTTTCACCTATCCTAAGCAAAAGAACGCATCCGTACTCATCGATCTCAACCACACCCTTTGGTTCAAATGTGCCTGGGCCAATCTGCGGGTGGAAAACGACTCAACACTTACGGGCTATAAACTTGTCAACGGTTGGGGACCGGAACGCCACATTTATTTCCGTGCCGTCTTCTCCAAACCCTTCAAGCGATTCATGATTTACCAGAAGGGGAAACCTGTCATATATAACACCAGCCGTTTCCGCAGTAACCGTGAGGCCTGGGGCGAGAAACTGATGTTTACGGCAGAATTTGACAACACGGCATCGCAAGAATTGTGCGTCAAAGTCGCTGTATCGGCTACGGGCACCAACGGGGCCATGCTGAACATGCAGGAACTGGAAGGAAAGACGTTCGATGATGTCCAATCACAGGCCGACCATATGTGGGAAGACGAACTCTCCAAATACCAAATTGAAGGTTCTTTGGAGCAGAAGCAGACGTTTTATACCTCAGCCTACCATGCCGCCCTGTGTCCTTTCGTTTATTCCGACGCAGACGGCAACTACCGCGCCCTTGACAAGAACATAGAGCGGGCTGAGGGCTTTACGCCGCTGACTGTCTTTTCCCTTTGGGACACCTACCGGGCTTTCCACCCCCTCATGAATCTGGTACATCAGGACCTGCAGGGCGATGTGGCCAATTCGCTGCTTGCCCATTACGACAAGAGCGTGGAACACATGCTTCCCTATTGGGCTTTCGGCAGCAACGAAACCTGGTGCATGATCGGTTATCACGCCGCGTCGGTGCTGGCTGATATGATTGTGAAAGACGTGAAGGGCTTCGACCACCAACGTGCCTTCGAGGCTATGAAGCAAACGGCCATGAACGACCATTACGACTGCTTGCCCGAATACAGCGAGCTGGGCTATGTACCCTATGACAAAGAAAACGAGTCTGTGTCGAAGACGCTCGAATATGCCTATGACGATTATGCCATTGCCCAAGCTGCACGCAAACTGGGCCGGCAGCAAGACTACGAATACTTCATGCACCGTGCCATGAACTACCGCAACCTCTTTGACCCGCAAACCAAATACATGCGAGGCAAAGATTCACACGGCCGGTGGCGCACACCGTTCTCACCGCTGGCTTACGAAGGGCCGGGGTCAGACAACGGTTGGGGCGACATCACCGAAGGATTCACAGTGCAGTACCATTGGACCGTGCCTCAGGATGTGAAAGGCCTGATGAATCTCATGGGACGCAAAGTGTTCAAGCAACGGCTCGACTCGCTGTTCCAACACGAACTGCCCGACGACATCCCCGGTGCCCACGACATTCAGGGACGTATTGGAGCTTACTGGCACGGCAACGAACCGTGTCACCACGTGGCTTATCTTTACAATTACCTCGGCGAAGGGTGGCAATGCCAAAAATGGGTGCGCACCGTCATCGACAAGTTCTATGGTAATCAACCCGGCTCGCTCTGCGGTAACGACGACTGCGGACAGATGTCTGCCTGGTACATTTTCAACTGCATGGGATTCTATCTCGTGTGTCCCTCGAGCAACATCTACAACATTGGTTCGCCCGCACTGCCTGCCATTACCACCAAGCTGAGCAATGGCAAGCAGATACGCGTCACCACAGCAAACTGGTCACCCGAGGCACTTTATATAGACAAAGTATTGGTCAATGGGAAGCCCTACACCAAGTCCTACCTCACTTGGGAGATGCTTAAGGACGGCTGTGCCCTCCACTTCGTCATGTCCACACGGCCCAACAAACGCTGGGCCACGCGCACGACCGACATTGCACCAGGATTCCAGTGATTTCAAGTCAGGCCGTCTTCCGTGAAAAATATTTGGCGACAAGTGCACCTGAGATGTTGTGCCATACACTGAAGATGGCGCCGGGAATAGTAGCCATGGGATAGGCAGCAAAGTGAACCGCGGCCAGGCTACTGGCAAGACCGGAATTCTGCATACCCACCTCAATGGCGATGGCCTTGCGTTTGGCAAGCGGCAGTTTCAGCAAGAGACTTAACATGTAGCCCAATCCCAGGCCGGTGAGGTTGTGAAGCATGACAACTGCAATTATCGTCACACCGCCGAGCAACAGTTTGCCGGCATTGGCCGAAATGATGATGGCCACGATGGAGGCTATGGCCAGCGACGAGAAGGCCGGCAGGTAGTCCACGGCTTTACGGGTAAATTCGGGGCACAGGCGTTTAACCGTAAAGCCCACCACGATGGGCAGAATGACAACCCATACAATGCTCAGGAACATACTCATCACGTCCACGTGCACCCTTTCGCCGGCCAACAGCCATGTCAGCCACGGCGTCATCAGTGGAGCCAGCAGGGTCGAAACACCCGTCACACCCACCGACAGGGCCAAGTCGCCCTTCGACAAATAAGTAATCAGATTCGACGCTGTGCCGCCGGGACAGCAGCCTACCAATATCACGCCCAATGCCAGAGCGTCGTCGAGTGAGAACAGCCGGGCTAGAGTCCATGCCAGCAAAGGCATGATGGTAAACTGGGCTATGCAGGCAATGATAATGTCCCGGGGACGGCTGAATACGATACGGAAATCCGACAGGTTAAGTGTCAGACCCATCCCGAACATCACTGCGCCCAACAGATAGTTGATGACGATGGTCGGTACGGGGCGTAAAACGGAAGGAAAAGCCAATGCCAGTACAGCTGTCAGCAACACCAACACACCCATGTAGTCCGAAATATAGCGACAAAGACGTTTCACTGCATTCCGGCGGTTACTTTTGCATGGCTTTCAAGGCGGCCTCCACCGAACCGTGGAGCAGGAGCAGCTGTTTGGCCTGCCCATAGCCCAAGCCGAGTTCTTCGACGAGCATGCGGGTGCCGCGGTCAATGAGTTTCTGGTTGGTGAGCTGCATGTTCACCATCTTGTTGCCCTTCACGCGGCCCAGCTTTATCATGAGGGCCGTGCTGATCATGTTGAGAATCATCTTTTGCCCCGTTCCCGACTTCATGCGTGAACTGCCGGTGACAAATTCCGGGCCGACGACTATTTCGATGGGCACGTCGGCCTCTTTCGTTATCGGCGCGCCCGGGTTGCTGGTGATACACGCCGTCAGTATGTGGTGTGCGCGGGCTTCGCGCAGGGCGCCGACGACATAGGGCGTGGTGCCCGATGCGGCAATGCCCACGACGGAATCCAGATGGTTGATGTTGCGTTCCATGAGGTCTTCCCATCCCTTCCGCTCGTTGTCCTCGGCATCTTCAACGGAGTTCCTCAGGGCCGATTCGCCGCCCGCGATGATGCCCACCACCATGGAGGGGGGCATGCCGTAGGTAGGCGGAATTTCCGAAGCATCGAGCACACCGAGGCGGCCGCTCGTGCCGGCACCGATATAGAACAGGCGACCGCCCTGCCGCATGCGCGGTATGAGGAGGGTCACCAGGCGTTCCACCTGAGGGATGACACGCTCCACGGCGAGAGCCACCTTGCGGTCTTCTTCGTTAATATGCGTCAGCAGTTCACCCACCGACATGTCTTCCAGATGGTCGTAGAGCGAAGCTTGCTCCGTGATTTTCTCAAACGTTTCCATTGCCATTCGATTTCACACGGCAAAATTACAAAAAACACCGTGACCAATCATCACATGCGCAGGCTAAAAACGAAAACGCATATAGAAAATTCCATACCGCATCTAGGAAAAAACACATCGGACCTTGCGCGCCCGAAAAGGCGTTTGTGTTTTCCAAGGCGGCGTCTCTGCGGTGCGACACGTATTTTTACGACTGAAAATTTTGATTATTCATAAATTTGGCGTAATATTGTACCTGAAAAGTTTTACACTACATTCCGAACGATTATGTACGATAACGAAAAAGGATTCTACATTGCCCATTGCGCCAATGGGCCGCTGAGCATCATCGGCAAGATGGCCAACCGCCACGGTCTCGTCGCCGGTGCCACGGGTACGGGTAAGACCGTCACCCTGCAAGTCATCGCCGAGAGCTTCTGCCAGGCCGGCGTACCGTGTTTCATGGCCGACATGAAGGGCGACCTCTCCGGCATCAGCCAGGTCGGCAAGATGTCGTCGTTCATCGAGAAACGCCTGCCCGAGTTCGGGCTTGAAGACCCGAAATTCCAGAGCTGCCCCGTGCGCTTCTACGACGTCTTCGGCGAGCAGGGCCACCCCATGCGCGCCACCATCTCGCAGATGGGTCCGCAACTGCTCTCGCGCCTGCTCGGTCTGAACGAAACGCAGGACGGTGTGCTCAACATCGTGTTCCGCATCGCCGACGAGCGCGGACTATTGCTCCTTGACATCAAGGACCTGCGCGCCATGCTCGATTTCGTCTCGAAAAACGCCAAGCAGTACACCACCACCTACGGCAACATCTCGCCCGCCACGGTCGGTGCCATCCAGCGTGCCCTCCTGGCTCTCGAAAACCAGGGTGCCAACCTCTTCTTCGGCGAGCCGGCCTTCGACATCCACGACCTGCTCCAGACCGAAGGCGGCAAAGGCGTGATGAGCGTGCTCGCTGCCGACAAGCTGATGATGCAGCCGAAGCTCTACTCCACCTTCCTACTGTGGTTGCTCTCCGACCTATATTCGCAGTTGCCCGAAGTGGGCGACATGGAGTTGCCCAAACTCATCTTCTTCTTCGACGAGGCTCACATGCTCTTCGAAGACACCTCGAAGGCTCTGACCGACAAGATTGAACAAGTCATCCGCCTCATCCGAAGCAAAGGCGTGGGCATCTACTTCGTCACCCAGAGCCCGTCGGACATTCCCGAGAACATCCTGGGCCAACTCGGCAACCGCGTACAACATGCCCTGCGCGCCTACACCCCGAAGGACCAGCGCGCCGTGAAGACTGCGGCCGACACGTTCCGCCCCAATCCCGAGTTCAAGACCGACGAGGCCATCATGAATCTCGAAACGGGCGAGGCACTCGTGTCCTTCCTCGACACGAAGGGTGCTCCCAGCGTGGTGGAACGGGCCAAAATTCTCTTCCCGCTCAGTCAGATAGGCGCCATCACCGAGGGCCAGCGCGGCGACATCATCCGCCAGTCGCGTGTCTACGGCAAATACGACAAGCCCATTGACCGCGAGAGCGCTTTCGAGGTGCTCATGGCCGAGACATTGGCCGCCGAACAGGAAGCCGAGGAGTTGAAAGAAGACGCCAAGGCCGAAAAGTCGGGAGGCAAGAAGAAAAAAGGTCTCATTTCCAAGATTATCAAAGCCGTGGTCACGGCTGTCACCGCCACCATGGCCACGTTGCTGGGCACCATGGTCTCCGATGCCGTCACCGGCAAGAAAACCAAGTCCAAGACGTCGGCCACCGGCCGCGTGGCCAAGAACGCCACTTCGGCTGCCACGCGTACCATCACGCGTGAACTGACCCGCGATATCCTGGGCAACCTTGTCAAGTAAGCGGTAAACTCCCTGCATAAAGAAACGGCGTTTCGGATTTTCGAAACGGCATTTCAAAAATTAGAAGCGGCGTCTCAAAATTTTGAGGCACCGCTTCTGTGTTTCTATCCGTCATGTTTATTTCCCGATGGGCTGGATGCGCCTTCTCACGTCGGCTGTGATGGGGAAGAGGGTGTATCCCACCATGTTGTGCTGAAAATACTTAGCGTTTTTGTCCATGTTGTTCCGGGCATACTCCATGGCCTTGTTGAAAGTAAGCAGTGAGGCTTCGTTGCGCGTGCGGTGCTGCATGGTCGAGTCGAGTTTCTCATCGGGGAAATAGTCGTCGAGGTTCACGTTGCCGACCATGGTCGTTTCCAGATAGTTGGCATGGCGCTGCTCGCGGTCGGTGTAGAAGCCGACAAACATGTGGCGGGGCAGGCGCACGAGGATGGGCACAAGATTGATGGCACGCATGAGCGAGGCCATGAGCACACTGCCGTCGAGACAATTGATTTGCGAGGAAGCCATGGCGTCTTCAAAGGTGCGCACGCGCTGTGCGGCAGCCACGCCCGAGGAGAGCGACGAATTGGAGATGGAACTGTATTTGAAGCCGCGGCGCTGGAGTACGTTCCAAAGGGCATAGACCTGGCGCACCACCGTGGCGGAGTCGCCCTGGTAGCCTACGAAACGGTTGACGATACGCGTGTCGAGTGCTTCACGGAGCACTTTGTCGATCAGCGGGTTGTCCTCGTTCACATAGGCCGCAAAGAGTTGGCGACGGTCGATGAAGCGGCGCTTGCCGTCGGAGAAGGTGCGGTAGTAACCCAAGAGACACTCGTTGATACTGCGCACGGAAAACGTGCGCACGCGTTCCCTCACGTTGTGAAGCCCCACTTGCGCCTGCACCACCACACTGACCGGCGTGGCCTGCACGTTGGCCCGCAGAGCGTCGAAGTTCCACACGATGTCAGGGTAAACCACATATTCGGTCCACGCCCTGGGGAGGATGAACTCGGAGACGGAACGGCGGAAGAACGGGGTTTCGGCCACTTCGACGCGCACCCGGGTATTGCGGGTCCGTGAGCGCACCTTCACACCAATGAGCGACGAAGGCGTGCCGACGAACGGGGTGTCGCAGGGCAAAACGTAAGTTTCGCCCGTGGCTGCCGTGGCCAGAATGGCCGAAGGAAAGATGTTGCCGCCCAAGCTGTCGACAATTTCCATGCTGGTGTTGGCAAAGAGACGGTGGTAGAGCACGTATCCCAGCGTTCCCGCCAGTATCAGGCCCGCCAACAGGAGCAGTTCCCACCGCCGGATGCTGATGAGAATGCGTATGAGGGGCGTTTTCTTTTGTTTCTGTTTTTCCATATCCTATGTTTCTTTTGTTTTCGCGTTAATGGCCGAAGCCACGGTGTAGGCCGTGGTCCAGGCAGCCTGGAAGTTGAAACCGCCGGTCACGCCGTCCACGTCGAGCACCTCGCCGGCGAAGTAAAGGCTTGGAACAACACGGCTTTCCAAGGTATTCGGATTGACCGACGTGAGACTGACGCCTCCGCAGGTGACAAATTCGTCTTTGAAGGGGGCGCGTCCGCTGACGGTGTAGGTGTCGTTGCAGAGCGTGTTGACCAGTCGGTTCATCTGTTTCTTGCCCACGTCGGCCCAGCGCTGTTCCGTATCGGCTCCGGCACGTTGCAGCAGACAGGTCCACAGGCGTTGCGGCAGTGAAAGCGGCGGGAGGCTTGCCAACTGCTTTTGCGGGTGTTGGCGGGCCAAATCAAGGAGTGCGGCAAGTGCTTCCGCATCGTTCCGTCCGGGCCAGTTGACGGCCAATGACGCGTGGTAGCTGCATTCGGCCAAGTGACGCGCCGCATAACTCGAGAGCCGCAGCACGGCCGGGCCGCTCAGTCCCCAATGGGTCACGATGGTCACCCCCAACCGCCGCGCCGTGTCGTGCAGGCAGAGGACCACGGTCTGCGCATCCTGCGAGGCCGGGAAAATGCGCCCTCCGTCCTCCACAGTGAGCGCCACGCCGTGCGCCTCGAACCATTCGCAGGCTTCGCGGGGACCGAACGTGCTGAAGAGGCGTTTCATCAGCCGGTGGCCGCGCGGATAGACGCTTTGCAGGTCTTTCACGCCCTCGAACGTATTAGTACAATTGCAGCGGCCACCGCCCGAAAGGGCCACTTTGGACAACACACGGGACGAACGCTCCACGATGGTCACGTCCATCCCCGGCAGCATCTCTTTCAAGTTCACTGCCAGGAAGAATCCCGCGGCTCCGCCTCCCGTCACGACTGTCCTCATTGTTTGCACGAACATTTTGTCACTGCAAAATTAGCAATTCATTCGAACTAAATGCGCCTTCGAAAAAACTATATCGCATTTCGTCTCGCCAAAAACGCATTTAACCTTCACGACGCGACGCATCGGGCATCATTCCGGAAACATGGAAAAACAGAAACGGCATTTCAAAAATTACAAACGGCGTCTCAAAATTTTGAAGTCCCACTTCGGCGGCGCCACCTCCCGAAAAACGCAAAAGAAGCCGCACAAAATGCCAAAATGCACCGACAGGCAATCCCCGGCACGGCAAAGCGCCACTTTTTGCCACCCCGACTTAAAAAAATCAGCCGAGAAGGTTGGCCATTCGATGATTTTTAGGTAACTTGCACCCGCTTTTCGCAAAATCTGAAAAATAATATTAAATACAAAATCAATTATGAAGGTTTACAAGTCAAGCGAGATTAAGAACATCGCTATCCTGGGCAACGCAGGCTCAGGCAAGACCACCCTCACAGAGAGCATCCTGTTCGAGAGTGGTCTGATTCAGAGACGCGGCCGTGTGTCGCAGAAGAATACCGTCAGCGACTACTTCCCCGTAGAGCAGGAGTACGGCTATTCCGTGTTTGCCACCGTTTTCCACGCCGAGAACAACGGCAAGAAACTTAACTTCATCGACTGCCCGGGCTCCGACGACTTCTCCGGCGCCGCCGTGACAGCCCTCAACGTGACCGACACCGCATGCATCCTCGTCAACGGAGGCAACGGCGTGGAAGTGGGCACGCAGAACCAGTTCCGCACGACCGACAAACTGGGCAAGCCCGTCATCTTCGTGGTGAACCAGGTGGACGACGACAAATGCGACTACGACAGCGTCATTGAAAAACTGAAGGAACTCTTCGGCCAGAACGTCGTTCCCGTACAGTATCCCGTGACCACCGGTCCCGACTTCAGCACCATCATCGACGTGCTGACCATGAAGCAATACACCTACGGCGCCAATGGCGGCAAAGCCACCGTCAGCGACATCCCCGCCGACCAGATGGACAAGGCCAGCGAGCTGCACCACGCCCTGGTGGAAGCCGCCGCTGAACACGACGACGCCCTCATGGAGAAATTCTTCGAAACCGAAGAACTGACTCAGGACGAAATACGCGAAGGCATCCGCAAGGGTCTCGTAACCCGCGGCATCTTCCCCGTAGCCTGTGTTTGCGCCGAAGCTGACAAAGGCGTGGACCGCCTGCTCGAATTCCTAGGCAACGTGGTGCCCTTCGTAACCGAAGTGCCCAAGGTAAAGAACGCCGCCGGTGAAGAAGTGACAGCCGACGAAAGCGGAGCCACCTCCCTCTTCTTCTTCAAGACGGGCATGGAACCCCACATCGGTGAAGTGCAGTACTTCAAGGTAATGAGCGGCACCGTACACGAAGGCGACGACCTCGTCAACGCCGACCGCGGCTCCAAAGAACGCCTCTCGCAGCTCTTCGTTTGCGCCGGGCAGAACCGTATCAAGGTGGAAGAACTCCACGCCGGCGACATGGGCTGCACCGTGAAACTGAAAGACGTGAAGACAGGCAATACCCTCAACGGCAAAGACGCTGACAACCGCTTCGACTTCATCAAATATCCCAACTCCAAGTGCATCCGCGCCATCCGTCCGGTCAACGTGGCTGAAATGGAAAAGATGATGGCCGCCATCAACCGCATGTCGGAAGAAGATCCCACATGGGTGGTTGAGCAGAGCAAGGAACTCCGCCAAGTGCTCATTCACGGCCAGGGCGAATTCCACCTGCGCACACTGAAATGGCGTCTGGAAAACCTCGACAAAATCCAAGTGGAACTCTACGAACAGCGCATCCCCTACCGTGAGACCATCACGAAGAAGGCCCGCGCCGACTACCGCCACAAGAAGCAGAGCGGTGGCGCCGGACAGTTCGGTGAAGTTCACCTCATCGTCGAGCCCTATACCGAAGGCATGCCCGAACCCAGCATGTACAAGTTCAACGGCCAGGAATTCAAGATTACCCCGCGCAGCACCGAAGAGATTCCTCTCGAATGGGGCGGTAAGGTAGTCTTCATCAACTCCGTGGTCGGCGGTGCCATCGACACCCGTTTCATGCCCGCCATCCTCAAGGGCGTCATGGAACGCATGGAGCGCGGTCCCCTCACCGGCAGCTACGCCCGCGACGTCCGCGTCATCGTTTACGACGGTAAAATGCACCCGGTAGACTCCAACGAAGTCTCCTTCATGCTCGCCGGCCGCAACGCCTTCAGCCAGGCCTTCAAGGAGGCAGGACCGAAGATTCTGGAACCCATCTACGACGTGGAAGTACTCGTGCCCGCCGACTACATGGGCGATGTCATGAGCGACCTGCAGGGCCGCCGCGGCATGATTATGGGTATGGAATCCGAAGGCGGCTACCAGAAGCTCAACGCCAAGGTGCCTCTCAAGGAAATGTCCAACTTCTCCACATCGCTGAGTTCCATCACCGCCGGCAGCGCTTCCTTCGACATGAAGTTCGCCAGCTACGAGCTCGTGCCCGCCGAAGTACAGGACGAACTCATCAAAGCTCACGAAGCAGAACAGGCCGAGGACTAATCCCTTCGCCTGTATCCGTGACGATACAACAGGCAGCGGCGCCTCCCATAAGGTGTCGCTGCTCTTTTTGTATAACATACCGAAGTTTATTGTTATTTAAACAGGAGAAACGCCACATTGCCCTGCGCAATGACAACGAACAACGCATCTGGGTTTTGGACGGAGGATTATAGAGAGAGTAAGTTCGGGTACCAATTGTTGTGCCCCTACGGATGGTTATGTCAAGATTTTTCACCCCAAAACCGGACGTTTTGTAAACGGTTGGTTTTCATCGGGTGCAAGAAATGGCAAAATGGAAACGGCGTTTCAAAATTTTGAAACGCCGTTTCTGCGGCCCGAAGTCCGACCTTTGAGGGCCGAAATCGGACCTCTATCCGGAAAATGCCAAGATTTCCGTAATTTTTAAGTCCGTGTTCTACTTAATCCGCTTCACGGGGAAGGTGAAGTAGGTGTCGGGGAAGGGTTCGTCCTTCAGGCAGAAGTGCCACCACTCGGTGTCGAAGGCCTTGAAGCCGTGGCTCAGCATGGCCTTACGCAGAATCATGCGGTTGGCGAACTGTTCGGCAGTAATGGCCTGGCCCGTAGGGCTCTTGCCGTTGTCGCCAGTGTATTCGCCGGTGTCGGGGTTGCCGCAGAAGTCGGGATGGCTCTCGGGACCGAAGAAGTCGAACGTACCGCCCATATCAAGTTCCTTTTCCGTCGTCATGTCGAAGAGGGTGAG
>JAEEGI010022919.1_pt1 | contig 12301 bp, 10 predicted proteins | sample 8958751 | NCBI WGS metagenome assembly JAEEGI01 (sample SAMN16246545, study PRJNA631951) | gut metagenome | biome: gut microbiome; feature: rumen; material: KS-attached | host: Bos | place: Iran: Karaj | collected 2018-10 | reverse complement strand
ACCTTTTCACCTGTGTTCTTATCCAAAAGATACAAATAATCAGGCTCTGCTGTAAAGCCGTATCCACAAATAATAGTGTCCTCTACAATCTGGAAATTGCAGGCATTACTAACCTGAGGCTCGCTTCGCCACAGCACAGTATCAGTCTTCATATCTATAGCCACCATATAGCCAGATCTTGATTCTTCAGAGGTATATCCATTATGGCTAAGTGATACATACAATATGCCATCCATAGCTTTTGCCCAGCGAATATACAGTCTAGCCATAGATTCCTTTCCCTCTTCTGCATCTGGACCATTACAAAGCTCAGCCAAATCATAGGTATGCAAAAGCTCATTTGTCTGATAATCGTACAGGAATAATGTGGTGAACTCATATCCAAAATCTCCACCATCTCCTGGAGCATAATAATAATTGCCATCTCCATAGCTTAAGAAAGCTTCTTCAAATCCATTTTTCTCAGCCCAAACGGAGGTATCAAGCCAATCTGTTTTATCTTTGCTAGTCTCGGTGAGAGTGATGTGCTTTTCTGCTGCAGGCTTTACTGAATCGCTTGTGTACTTATGCCAGGTTGGATTGCTGATTATTACACCTTGCGATTCTCCTGTATATTCATACTCCTCTCCATCGCCCATTGATTCAGGTTCTAATTCTTCAGTTTCTGCTGTCTGCTTTGTAACTATAGAATCAATGTCCTGCTTACCAGAGATTTTATAATTTCTCTGAATTAATCCTGGAATATCATCCTCAGTGATTACAACATCCATATCTCCTGTAGCATAGCTTGCGATTTCGTATGGGGAAAAATAAATATGAACCCCTTCATCTGATAGTGTCCAAGTGTAGGTATCTTCATTCATTTTAACTTCAAATGGATCACCATCAATTGCGCATTCACACAACAGATAATTCTCAATATCCTCTTTATTATCTGGGTACTTCTCAAAAATCTTCTCTCGAATCTTTTTCCAAAGTGCCTCTTTGTCTGTTATAACCTCCGACAAACCAAGAACATGACCTGTATTAGTATCAAGATTTATAGCATAAGTGTAGTGATAAGGATGTGCACCATCTGCGTCAGTGTAGCTGTAAGCCAATGCTGAAAAGAGCCTGTCATCTGCCCTTACCAAATCAACAGTATTCTCTGCTATATACCCTGTAGCATCGCCCTCGCCATACTGCTGATTCATATATCCATAATCCTTAACAGAATTTTTAGCATTATTTTCCCAATCAGAATTATAGCTATCAATGCTGGTGGCAAGATTAGGAAAACTATCTGCATAATCTTCTGAAAGAATAATCTCCGGATAACAGCCTGTGGCATAAACTTTCCCATCTGCTTTTGCTTCCAGTGGATGATTTACGACTGTAATTCCAATTTTTTCCTGATTAACCTTTCCTCCGCTTTTATCCGCAATATTATCACATCCCACTAGTGACAAAGAACATATCGCGGTCATTACTACTGCTAATAATCTTTTATTCATCACATTTCTTCCTTTCAAAGGGTAATTTTACATTAGATACCACCCATGCTAAGCATAATGTAACTGCCATACAAACTGTAAGAGCATATGCATTTCCCAAGGTTCCCAGGCTGTCCCAGCCATTGGCCTGAGAGTACAGCATTATTATTACCTGATGAAGCAAATAACATTCAAAAGAAATATCTCCTAGGAACACCAAAGGCTTTGCTTTTAATCCCACTGAGATTTTTCCATATCCTAGCATAAATACAATGATTAAAATCATACTTGCAAACACTCCAAGCATGATAGGTACAAAGGACATTTCCCCAGGAGTAAAGATAATCACAAGCCATACCAGTAGTGATATTACTTCTATTATTGTATACTTCTTTACCTGATTTTCCCATTCCGGATGATTCAGCTTTAATATTATGATGATTTCACCTAGGGCTAATCCCATTAAATGAAATCCAAAACAAAACAACGGTGTTTGCAGAAATCCAGCTTGTGCAGGCCCCATTAATCCTGCCAAAGTGGATAAAACACAAATATATAATAAAGATAAACCAATAAGGCCAATCATACGTATAATAGGCTTATTTTGGTTTCTCTTTGATTTTGCCCAGGCACTAAATGGAATATTTACAATACTTAGCCACATCATTGTGGCAAGATACCATCCAACAGAATTGCACGCAAAAGGTCTAAGTAACCAGGTTTGTAGCATAAGAGAGGATAAAACAAAATCTCCAACCAAAACAAACATAGGTTTTATACTGTGGCTGACCACATATCCCTGTCCTCCGTTATATAAAAAGGTAAGGAGATTGGTCACAAAGTATAATGGATATAGTCTCACAAGCTTTCTTTTCAAATAATCTTTTATGTTTTCTTTTGTAGGACTAACTTCCTTTAGTGCAAATGAGTATGATGCCATTACTCCGGTCAATAGAAAAAAGAAGTATACTCCTGTCTGAGCCCCTACATCACCTGGCAAATATTTAATTCTCCAAGTTTTGGCATGCCACAAAAAAATCATTACAAAAGCTATAAATCTAAAAAATTGAATTTGATCTTCTCGTCTTAATCTAGTATTTATCATCTATTATGATACAATCCTTTCTCTCCTCAAAATAACCTTAAGTAGCCCACAAGAATTTGATTCCTGTGGGCTACTTTTTAGTCAATTACTGTTCAGTTTTTACGCTTACATCAGCACCAGTAATATTTACATTCTTATTTACCTTAGCATCGTATGTGTTTGCTCTCATGATTTCTGTGAAATCAACGCCTGTTGCCTCACTCATTGTATCAAACACCTGCTTCATAACGATTGGCATGTTTGCAGAAATTCTTGCTGCACCGCCTTCGCCGCCATCACCGGTTTCGTAGATGTTAATCTTATCAATCTGTGAAAGTGGCTTAGCAATTTCAGCAGCGATTTCAGGCATTACCTTAATCATCATCTCTGCCATAGCAGCGCCGTTGTACTTGCGGTAAGCCTCTGCCTTCTTTTCCATTGCCTCAGCTTCTGCAAGACCCTTTGCCTTGATTGCCTCAGCCTCTGCCTTACCTTTTGCTGCAATACCAGCTGCCTCTGCATCATACTTTGCCTTGATACCTGCGGCCTCCTGCTCTGCTGCGAACTTCTGAGCCTCTGCCTGAGCTTTCTTTGCATCAGCCTCACGCTCCTGCTCGTACTTAGCAGCCTCAGCCTTCTTCTGTCTCTGAATGAGCTCTGCCTCAGCCTTCTTTTCTGCCTGATACTTCTCAGCATCTGCCTGCTTCTCAATCTGAGCTGCAAGTTCCTGCTGCTTAACAAGTACTTCCTTCTGCTTCAGTTCTGCCTCGCGCTCTGCCTTTGCAATCTGAGCGTTTACTGTAGCAGCCTCAATTGTCTTCTGCTGTTCCTGCTGCTGGATTGAATAAGCTGCATCGGCAACAGCGTTTGCTGTATCAGCCTGCTGCTTTAACTCTGCCTGCTTAATAGCAAGTGCATTGTTTTTCTCAGCGATTTCTGTCTGTGCTGTAACTCTTGCATCGTTTGCAGCCTTGTCTGCCTCAGCCTGCGCGATTGCTACATCTCTATCAGCCTGAGCCTTTGCAATAGCTGCATCCTTCTTAATCTTAGCTGTGTTGTCCATACCAAGATCGTTGATAAGACCATTCTCATCAGTTACATTCTGGATGTTGCAAGAAAGAATCTCGATACCAAGCTTGCTCATATCGCGAGAAGCCTTCTCCATAACCTGATCAGAGAAGCTATCTCTGTCAGTGTTGATTACCTTAAGAGAAAGAGTACCGATAATCTCACGCATATTACCTTGTAATGAATCCTGAAGATCCTGAGTAATCTGCTCTGGATTCTTATTAAGGAAGTTCTTTGCTGCAAGCTGGATAGCTGCTGGATCAGTACCAATTCTTACCTTTGCAACTGCATCAACATTTACATTGATGAAATCGTTTGTAGGTACTGACTGCTCTGTCTTAATATCAACTGTCATCTGTCCAAGGTAGAGCTTATCAACTCTCTCGAAGAATGGAATCTTGAGACCTGCACGTCCGACTAATATTCTAGGATTTTTTCTAAGACCTGAAATGATAAAAGCTCTATCAGGTGGGGCCTTTACATAGCCTGCTACAATAATTAAAAGAAGCACTATGATAAGTGCAATAATAGGGATAAGTTCCATACATTTCCTCCTTCTGCGATTAAAAAATCGCTATAACCATCTCTTGATAGTTATATAGTATATCTACCCTGTATATTTAAACATATCTGTTTCAGAAAGTTAAGTATATATATTCCTCTTTTTGAGTAAAAAAAAGCCAGTAGACAAAGCCTACTGACCTTTTGTAAACTATATTCTTCCTTTTACATACGCAAATATTCAAGTCCCTTACGTACTTCCTCTGGCACCTCGCCCTCATTTTTCTCCACTTTATCAATCATAGTTTTAAGATGATTGTATGCCTGCGTACACTTTATTTCGTGCCTTGAAATTACCTGTTCGTACATAGGATGATTAGCTACCTTTGCACGATATGCCTTTGAGAAGGTGCAGTGTTTGTTTAATATATTTCGCTCTGCCTTATTTAGACGAATACTACCTTGGGCCTCAAAATTAATCCAAATTGTATACTGCTTTGTGAAGGCCTCACGCATATTATTACGGGAAGATTTAAGCAGAGTCTTTACCTTCTCTTTGTTCTCTGCAGATAAATCCTTGTTCTTTCGATAGAAAGTGAAATAATCGTAAAAGTCTGATGTGAGACATTCTGAACCGATATCGTTCCAACGAGAGCCCTGCTCTTTTCTGCAAATCTCCCAACGGAAGGCGCCACAGCAATATATCATCAGCTTGTCCAAATCATCAAATGTGAACATCGGAAATACGAATCTACCTGGAGAATCAACCTTTATACCACCACATTCCTGCCACATCATGGCACGCATTCCACAGTTAGGTAAAAGAATAATATCTGGCTGAACACGCTTTAGATAAGATTCACTCTTTACTCCTGCTTCCATATCAGTGAAGAATCCTTCACGAAGGAAAATGCCATAATCAACTTCCTCTATTTTTGCCATTGCTTCTTCCAGCTTAGCCTTGGTAAGAAGCATTTTCATTACTTCCGCGCCAAAGTCCTCCTTTGTAAGAACTGGACAGAAGGAAGTCATTTTACCAGAAGTAGTTCTGTTTGCTGATACAAAGAAATTGTTCATTTCAAACTTAACCTTTTGCTCCTGGTCGTTCATCCAATTAGGCATATCTGCCTCTGAAATATTACCGGATTTACGTTCCTCAAGCACGAAGCCTCTATAGTCCAAATCCAGCTCGTTTCGGCTAGGCTCCCTCTCCCCTGCATATACAGCACGAAGCCAGCTATATATGGTAAATACGTGCTCACTCTGACAAAGGGTATCCAGCCTATCCATTATATCTGCCAGCTCGTTCGTCAGGTCATCTCCAATGGCATCATAGTGGATGTAGCCCATATTCAAAAACATCTTGATAATCGTATCAAGCTCACCGCCATAGGCTTCGAATTCCAAAGCTCTAAAGAAGGTCTTTTGATAAATATCATAGAACAAATCAACAGCCTTCTTACGTATCTTTCTCTCGTTATCCTCCTTACCCTCTCTATCAGAAAGAGCAAGATATGCATTAAGCTCCTCTTTGTACTGGGCTGTCTTTTCTTCATCAACCTCCGCAAATTCACAGATATGCTCAAAGGTCTGAGTGAACTCAGCCTGTTTCATCATCTTTGCCTCATCGAAATTGGCTGCAGTTGCAGCAAAGTCGTGGCTGTCATATTCTGTCCAACGCTCTTTAATTAATGCTTTGTCATACAAGCCCGACTGTGAAGTAAATTTGTAGAGCATCTTCATAAGCTTCTTGATATCATCCTGCTTCGCACCATGCTGGGCAGCATAAATCTGCAGGTTAAACAGAAGCTCGAAAATATCGCCCTTTTCCGAAGACATAAGAATAGGCGCAAATTCCTCTAAATAGAATCCCATTATCTCAATAGATTCGATGGCACGCTTCATATATCCACAGCTGATGCCAATAACACCAGTTGCTATCTCATTTCTACTTCCATAGATACTTTCAATTTCTTTATTATCAACAGAATTTAAACTATCAATGTAGTCATGCTCCCAAGGAAGAATCTCATTCTTTAAATCAAGAGGTTCTATTTCCTCAATCATAGGAATTTCCTGGATTTCAGCTCCCATTGACCTACATTGCTTCTTATATTCATTATAAATTCCACGACAATAGCTATAGAAATCATCAGTCTTTTTCTTGTAACTGTCGTAGATTTTAAAAACATCGCGGCACTGCCTAAATGCACCCTTAGAGAATCCAAAAATGTACACAGGCTGAGCCTCGAAGATTGCATCAAAATCAGACATACTCTTGTATGGGCATTTTATAATCATAGAGTCTTCTGCCACGGTATAATCTGCCTCATACTCCAGATTCAATGCATCTGATAGTCCCGCAATTGTACCTGGTCCCAACGTCAGATGCTGATCCTTCCACACCTGCTCAATGGAGCCCGTCACAATAACGTACATGCTATCTACAGGGTCACCCTCGTTTATTAACTTTTTTCCCTTTTCAACATTAATAGTCTCCAAGTGCTTCTCCTTAAAGTGTGCATTATGCCCCAATATTGTATAGCTTAATTATAAAATTGTCTGAAAACTATTGCAATCGTACATATACCTTTTCACAGAAAATTAAAAAACCTTTATGTAACGGGGCCTAAGAGTGTAAATAAAAAGGAGGCTAATATATAGCCTCCAAAAACTTGTTTACTATGTTGTGATACTCCTGCCTTGCATACAGGTAGCTTTCGGCATGACCTGCCCCTGGAATTAAGTGAAGTTCCTTGTACTGCTGACAGGCTTCGTATCCTGCTTTGCTATGTTTAGGTAAAATAAACTTATCCTCTGCTCCATGAATAAAACAAACCGGTGTGGTAGTGTTTTTCTTAAATGAATCAATTGGTCTGATTCGATCCAAACGATAACCATGTACTATCTGACTTGCTATAGATGCCAAATGTGATAAAGGCTTTGGAATATGAAACCAGCTCCATCCCAAATCTTCCAATAACACGGAAAGATCTGTAAAAGGGCAATCAGCAACACAAAACTCAAACCCTTTATCCAGACCAAGGGCAAGCAGTGAACTGGCTGCTCCTAAACTTTCCCCATGTAAACCTATGCTTATCTCACGACCAAACTTTTCCCTGAGAAGTCTGGCTATATTAACAATATCCCTGCTCTCTTTATATCCCATTGAGCAGTAGCAATCTGCATTGTCACCATGATGTCTAATGTCGTATATATAAGCATTGTAGCCAAGTTCGTGGAAAATGTTTAAATACTTAACTCCACCCAATCGATTGTAGGTATAGCCATGGGTGATAATTACAAACTTGTTATCATCTCCTGATGGGATGTATGTGCCATGAATAAGATATCCATCATCCATTGTGAAGTTCATTTCGACCTTTTCATATGAATCATATGGTCCCCACAAATCCTTGCTTTTTTCTATCTCAGGTGCCTTATCAACTGACACACGATTTTTAGGCAAAGTAACGAACCTTAGCAGGCCAACAGAAAACACCACTAAAACTAGTAAAATCACAAATACCACAATAAAAATAATCAATAAAATCTTCAAAAACCCCACCTCTATTTATTTAAATCTATTTAAATGTATCCACTGTAACCTGATCCAGATTAACAAACTTGGTCTCTTTAACCTTGGTCATTAATATTATAAGTGATAATGCCATAAACGGAACACAGATTACTAAGAATAGCACATCAATAGGAATGAACTTTTGACCTATAATAAATGCAATCTGTCCTATAAACATGCCGGCTCCATAATATAAAGAACCTGCATATCATTTGGTGTGAAAAACAGCATAAAAAGCATTCCTACGATATATTGAACAACACTTGTTGAAGTCATAACAACAAGCATGCCAAGACCCATACCTATGGTGTTAATCATAAGAAATAATCTTCTTCCATAGCGATCGGACAGAGCCTTATAAAAAGGTGCAATTACCAAGAATAGATCTGACAACAAATTCCAACTTGCTACATAGTTTAGCGACTCCTTATATTCTGTTGAATTAACGTCCCTGGATGATATTTTGAATAAATCAAAAATAATGTATGGCTGCATAGCCGAATTGATGTTAGATGTAACCTCATCAACGATGTAGATAATAGTAAGAACCACCATTATCATACCAAGATAGTAAGCAGGCTTAGGTGCACTGGCAGCCTTTCTAAGGCGCACTAACTCCTTGGCCTCCTTCTCAAGAGTATTATTTCCCATATAAAATTCCCCCTCATCATTTATACCCTAGACATAAGAATAACATCATAATGAGGAAATCGTAAAGAAAAAATAGCACTTCAAATATGAAAAGCTACTTTAGTTATTCTACATTCTTTCTTCACAGTATTGCTCTACAGCATTCAACAACTCTTCCGCAACCTGAATCTGCTTTTGGCTCTCAGAAATTTTTGCAATATAAAAATCATCATAATCACTGGCATGTCTTATTTTCTCAGCCTGTGATATTTTTCGTCCCAATTCCCTTTCAAAAATCTCTGTTTTCACATAATTTTTATTGAAATTAGCAATTGCATCCTTATGCTTTTTATATGATTGTCCATCTAGGGCATGTACCGCATTAATGGCATGAAAAATTGCATAATACGCCCTATTATTAGCACCCCTGTAATCTTCTATTTCAAGCAGGGTTTTAGCTGATTTCAAATCATTTTTAGCTATCTCAATTCTATACTTACACAGGTCTTCCTTTGTTCCAATCTCATCATCAAGCGGCATTATATAAAACCCTTCCTTCACGATTTATATTGTTAAAAAATGGATAAGCGTCAATCCAACTATAAAATAACTTTTCACTATGAGCCATTGGATTGATATCTACATCATTATCCATATTGAAATCATATGTGGTATCAAATAGCTTTTCTTGATAATCCTTTGCCTCCATATCGCTGATATCTAGAAGAATCATAATATCAATATCAGAGTCCTGATTAAAATCTCCTCTCGCATAAGACCCAAAAAGAATTATCTTCTTAACATGTGAACCATATATACTTTTTACAAACTCTACATAAGAATCTAATAACTTATTGTCCATTGTAAATCCTCAAAATACACACTCAACTACCTATGAATATTATCTCAACTTGTGAATCAAAAAACAAGAAAAAAATCCTCCTGGCTAAAACCAAGAGGATTTGAAAACATCGTATTATTTTGTTCCGAAGATTCTGTCGCCAGCATCGCCAAGACCTGGGCAGATGTAAGCATCAGAATTAAGCTCACGGTCGATGTGACCAACGTAAATCTGTACATCTGGGTGTGCTTCGTGAAGTGCGCGAACTCCTTCTGGAGCAGCGATGATAGCCATAAACTTAATGCGCTTTCCACCGTGCTGCTTGATAAGTCCGATAGCATCGATAGCTGAACCACCTGTAGCAAGCATAGGATCTGTAACTACAATAAGTCTCTCTTCGATTGGGCTAGGAAGCTTGCAATAATACTCGTGTGGCTCATGTGTCTCCTCGTCACGGTACATACCAATGTGACCAATCTTAGCTGTAGGAACAAGACGCTGAATACCATTAACCATACCAAGACCTGCGCGAAGGATAGGTACGATAGCCATCTTACGACCAGCGATAACTGGTGCCATGCACTTCTCGATTGGTGTCTCACACTCGATGTCTACTGTCTGTAAATCGTTGAGAGCCTCAAAAGCCTCAAGCATTGCTATTTCTTCTACAAGGGCACGGAACTCTGCTGTACCTGTGTTCTTGTCTCTTAACATTGTAATTTTGTGCTGAAGTAAAGGATGTGTTAACTCTACTACATTATCTAATTTTTCCATTAAATAATTTCCTCCTAAAATTTCTTTAACATAATTTTATTAAATGGAAGTTTGACCATATAACTGGTTTTAAATTCCATCTTTATCAAAACGATATCTCTCTGGATTACCATACTCGTAATCTCTACCAGGGATAATCGCATTGAGAACTACACCTGCGATTGCAGCGATTGCTAAGCTTGTAAGTGTGACGTCTGTAGAACCAACTGTAAATGTAAGTCCATCAGAGAAACCAAGACCGCAAACTAAGATAACTGCTGCAATGATAAGGTTTCTAGAATGAGTGAAATCTACGTGATTTTCAACTACATTTCTGATTCCTATCGCACTAATCATACCATAAAGCATAAAGCTTATTCCACCTACGATGGCGCTAGGCATTGTACCGATAATATCTGCCATCTTAGGAATGAATGAAAGAACAATAGCGTAAACTGCTGCAATTTCAATAACCTTTGGATCGTGAACCTTTGAAAGCTCAAGTACGCCTGTATTCTCACCATATGTAGTGTTAGCAGGACCACCAAAGAATGCTGAAAGCGCTGTAGCAAGTCCGTCACCTACAAGTGTACGGTGAAGACCTGGATCTGTAACTAAATCCTCTCCTACTGTAGCAGAGATAGCTGACATATCACCAATGTGCTCCATCATTGTAGCAATTGCGATTGGAGCCATAACCAGAATTGCTGAAATGTTGAACTTGCAGATGAAGAAATCTGGAAGTCCTACCCAGGCTGCCTCGTGAACAGCTGTGAAATCAAGAATAGCGCTTCCGTCTGCATTTGTCATTCCAAGAGCATTGAAAATAACTGCACAAACATATGAAATTACTACACCCATAAGAATTGGAAGAATCTTGAACATTCCTTTTCCCCAGATGTTAAAGATGATAACTACTGAAAGTGCGATGATGGCTAAGAGCCAGTTTGAAGATGCATTAGTAATTGCTGATGGTGCAAGTGAAAGACCAATGCAAATGATAATAGGACCAGTAACAACTGGTGGAAGATATTTCATAACCTTGTTGATACCAACAAGCTTGATAACAAGAGCAAGAATCAAATAAAGAGAACCTGCAACTACGATACCGCCACAAGCATATGGAAGCTTTTCGCCCATAGACATGTTTTTAAAAATACCAGTATTTAAATTAGCAACTGTGTGAAATCCGCCAAGAAAAGCAAAAGAAGAACCAAGGAAAGCTGGAACTTTGAATTTAGAACAAAGATGGAAAAATAAGGTGCCGACACCTGCGAAAAATAAAGTAACCTGAATTGAAAGACCTTCGCCATTGAAATAATTGTTGACGAGAATTGGAACTAAAATAGTGGCTCCGAACATTGCAAATAAATGTTGAAGACCTAAAATTAGCATTTTCGGTAAGCCTAGCGTCGAGGCATCTTTGATTGGTGAATGTGAATTCATACATTTCCTCCCTTGATTATAAAATTTACATTAAATAAACCTATGGTCTATTTAAAATTGCTCAAACTTTCGATATTCTATCACAATAATATTAATCTAGCAATATAAATTATGATTAAATGTACAGGATAAAAAGTATAGAAAAAAACACGTAAAAACTTTGAATCACGTCCACGCTTCCCATCATAAAAGAAAAATGGAATTAACATAATAAAAGCAAACACTTCAATATTTCCAGACATAAGAGCCAGCATCAGTACGCCCATACCAAAGGATGTTAGGCGCTGCTCCTTTGTGACACCATATAAAAAATACATGACACTGATACATGCAATGCCGCCTTCTGAATAATCAAGCTGTAACAGGTGTCCTATTCCCATTCCTGCAAGCATTATGGCTGCTGCAAGGACACGTCTCAATCGCTCATCTTTTATGGCATCCTCGGTTTTGTAGAGAACAGAATGTATAGCAAGTAGCACCAACAGCCCGAGGGCCAACTCCCACATAACATTATTATGAGTCCAATCTATAAGCTTCCATCTTAATGCCAAATCAAATGGAAGCTCGGAAACTACAGCCATTGTAAGAATTCTTTGGACATATTTCTTAAGATTGGAGGTATGTAAAAAGCCCTCTACAAGCATGTAGCAATAAATAGGGAATGCCATGCGGCCAATACGCCTCATGACCATGTAAACAGTCCTGTAATGATTGAAAACATTCACATCCGTCTGCTGATTGAGCCAGTACAACAGAAAACCTGCTGCAATATGGTCAATAAGCATGGTAACTACTGCTATAGTCTTCAGGCCAGTTCCTGTTATTTCAAATCTTTTGACTGCGTTTTGCACCATTTTAAAGTACCAACCATTCAATAAATTCTCTAACGCAGCCTCTACCGCCATCCTTTGTAGCTACAAAATCAG
>JAEEGI010022914.1_pt1 | contig 12303 bp, 12 predicted proteins | sample 8958751 | NCBI WGS metagenome assembly JAEEGI01 (sample SAMN16246545, study PRJNA631951) | gut metagenome | biome: gut microbiome; feature: rumen; material: KS-attached | host: Bos | place: Iran: Karaj | collected 2018-10 | reverse complement strand
TCGTAGTCTTCGATGCGGCCGGCGTCGCACAGTTCGGCCAGCTTGCGATCGACAGGAATGCGCGCCAGCGTTTTCAGGCCGAACGTGCGTTCGATCTCCTCGCGATGCGACGAGCCGAACAGTTCCCACTTCTCGCCGCAGTGCGGGCAGACGGCGTAGGACATGTTTTCGATCAGGCCGAGAAGAGGCACGTTCATCATCTCGCTCAGATGGATCTGTTTCTGGACGATCATCGAGGACAGGCCCTGCGGCATGGTGACGGCGATCATGCCGTCGACGCGTACGGTCTGCATCACGGTGAGCGGCGCGTCAGCCGTGCCCGGCGGCAGGTCGATGATGGCAAAGTCAAGGCCGTTCCACGCGCCGTCTTCCCAGAACTGCTTGATCGTGCCGCTGATCAGCGGGCCGCGCCAGACGACGGGAGCGCCGTCGTCGCGGAGAAGCAGATTGACTGACAGCACTTTGACGCCGCGGGACGAGGCGGGCATCTGGATCTTGTTGTCCTGAACGTAAGGCGCTTTATTCACGCCGAGCAGGCGCGGGATCGACGGGCCGGTGACGTCGGCGTCGAGCACGCCGACCGAATAGCCGGCTTTGTTCAATGCCGAAGCCAGCAGAGCCGAGACGGTGCTCTTGCCCACGCCGCCCTTGCCGCTGCCGACGGCGATGATACGCCCCACGCCCTGACGCGTGGACGGCGGGATCTTATTGCAGCTGCCGGCCGAAGGGCAGGAACTGCACGAACCGTTACATGATTCACTCATTTTCGATTGACCTCCCGTAAATGGATGGCTCTATTGTACGCCTTTTTCGCGCGATTGCACGTTTTTCGGCAAAACCGGCTCGCCCGCGGCCGAGATCAGCGGCGGCCGCGCCAGCACGGCGAGAGGGCGCACGCCGCAGCCTCGGATGGCGTTCGTCAGCAGACGCGCTACCAGCACGCCGAGCTCGCGCGCGGGGAAACGCAGACAGGGAACGCCCAGAAGCGCAGCAAGCCGCGCGTCGCCGCAGACCAGGGCAGGGCGTTCGCCGCTCACGCAGAAGTCGTCCCAGATCGGGAATGCAGGTGCATCGCCGCCGGACAGCTGCGCAAGAAAATCAAAAGCCGCGTTGTCGCCGCCATGATAGACGACGGTCCTATCCGCGCTGAGCGAACACACTAACGCCGTCGTCCAGTCGCGATCGAGGCCGACGCGGAAGTTCGCGCCGTTCAGGCCGGAACCGACGCGTACGACGGGCATGTCGAACTGCGCCTCTTCAAGCGGCTGCTCACCGAGCCAGACCAAGCCGTCGGCCTTGCGGCTCTCGATACGGCGGACGATATCAGCGTGTGTGCGTGCAGGGCTGCCAGCCTCAAACAGGCGCGCCTCCATCTTGAAACGCGAGAGCACGCCCGCGGCAGCGGCCAGAAACGCGCCCGTCCAGGGCCGGTCCATTTTTTCGACGACGACCGCGACGACGCCCGTGCGGCGGCTCGACAGTCCGCTGGCGACGGCATCCGGTTCGTAGCCCAGCTCCCGCGCGATCCGCCAGATTCGCTCGCGCGTCTCGTTCGAGATCCTCTTGTCGCCCCGCAGAGCACGGCTGACGGTGCCCTTGTTGACGCCGGCAGCCGCAGCCACATCGGCCATCGTCACGCGCGTCATGGTCAGATTTCGATCAGGCTGCCGCCGATGAATTCGCGCAGCAGCGAGTTGCTCGGCACTGTGTCGGGGTCGATGACCGGCACGCTGCGCAGCAGACGCAGCAGGCGCATTGCTTCGCCGCGCACCGGCGAGTTCTCGTCGATGGAACGAAGCAGGCCTTCGGCGTAAACGCGCATCACCGGCAGTTCGTAGAGCAACGAAGAGTTGAACATCGCGTCGGCGTTGTGCTGATACGGGAAGATCCACTTCATGCCGCCGCGCACAACCGACGGCCAGCGCAGCAGGGTGCGCTCAGGGCTGTAGCCGCGCGAACGGGCGTCGCGGAGCATCCGCCGCAGCAGACGGTGATCAGTGGTGCTGGTGCGCGTGTGCTTGTCGAGGTTGATCCCCGTCAGCGGCGAGAGGAAAATACCGTAGCGGCTCTCGCGTGGGATGGCTCCAAAGATGCGGTCGTTGAGGGCGTGCAGACCTTCGACGATGAGCACGTCTTCTGGCTCCAGCTTCAGTTCCGGGCCGGGCATGCTCTTGCCGTTGAAGAAATCGAACTTCGGCAGACGCACCGTCTCGCCGGCCAGAAGCTGCGCCATCTGGCGGTCAAACAGGGCCAGGTCGATCGTTTCCAGCGCCTCGAAATCCTGTTTGCCGTTTTCGTCGAGCGGGCATTTTTCCCGATCGACGAAATAATCGTCAAGGGAAACGGCGATCGGCCGGCGGCCGTGCACCATCAGCTGGATCCTCAGCTTGTGCGACGTAGTCGTCTTGCCGGAGGCGGAAGGCCCGGCGATCGTGATCACGCGCCGCGTCGGCACCTTGAGGAAGTCCTCGGCGATGTGCGCGATCTGCTGCGCGTGCTGCGCCTCGGACATCAGGATCAGCTCGCGGCCGCCGTCACGCGTCACTTCGTCCCAGACCTGCACCATCGTGAGGATGCGGAATTTGCGCATCCACTCGGCGTAATCGAGAAACACCTTTTGCAGTTTTTCTGACGGCCGGAATGCAGGCAGCGCCTTTGGCGACTGCGTTGTCGGAAAGCGCAATACAAGGCCCGGGGCGAGACGCGACAGGTCAAACGTGCGCAGATATCCCGTGCGCGCTACAAGAGGTGTGTAGAACATGTCCTTTTCGCCGTCGCACACGGACAGCTCCACCGGCTGTTCGGACATGGCGCAGGCCAGCAGCGCCGCCTTGCCCGGACGGCCATGGGCATTGAACCAGCGGCGCGCCTTATCGACAGGCGTGATTTCGGTCGTAAAGGGCAGATCGGCGTCGATCATGCGCTGCATTTCGCTTTTCAGCGCCGCGACGCCCTCTTCGGAGATCTCCTCGCCCTCGGCGACGATCGGATCGCCCGAAGCGGCTTCCATGACCCAGAACAGCCCTTCGGAGATGGAGTTGTTGACGCGCAGGCTGCGATTGAGGACGCGCCGCGCGGCAATGCAGAGAAGGAAGCTGAGCGAGCTCTGATACACAGCCATGCCTTCGGGCGTGCTCAGATCGATCCAGTCGACCTGAACGTCATCGTCAACGACCCAGTTCAGCGGGCGCAGCAGATGATCCACATGCCAGGCGACGACGGGCACGGGCGCGTTTTCTAGGCCGCGTGCGCGCAGCAGTTCTTCACCGCTCACGGGGGCGGAGCACTCAAGCGTGGAGCCGTCGTTGAAAGTGACGTTGAACATGGTGGCAAAACCTCCTTATATATGACTCGCGGATCAGGCGTTTCCGACCTTTCCTTTTTAACGTTATTATACAATGCCGCGGCGGATTTGCCACGGGCAAACGTTCGCGGTATGATACAAATATCGCTTATCGACGGAAAGGAGATGTTCAGCAATGGCCGACGGATTTGAAAGCGACAGGACCGAGGCCTATTTTTACGGCGGCATGAAAGACCGCCCCTCCCCCAGGCGTCTAAAATCGCGCGGGCAGGACGAATCGACTCGTGACGAAAACGACGAACGCACGAAAAAGCCTCCGCGGCAGGGGTAGACCCCGTCGCGGAGGCTTTGCTCGCGCGTTGTGCTCAGCAGTTGATGACAAAGTGGTCCAGCTCGTAGAACGTCTGGAAGTTGGTAAGGTTGTTCTCGCGGGCGATGTTTTCCACCTCGTCCTCGCTTTCGACAGAGAAGACGTCCACGCCCTCGTCCGTGTAATTGACGAGCAGGCAGCCGTAGCCTTCCTTGACGCCTTCCTTAAAGGCTGGCAGATACAGCTCAAGCTCGATCAGGTCCTCAAAGAACACGTCCTGATTCATCTCGAAATCGTCGTCTTCGTCCTCTTCCTCGTTATCCGCGGCGACAGCGTTGAGATACGAAGCGACGCGCTCGTTCAGGGCGTCTTCGGATTCGGGAGCGACGTTGATCTCCATGCCGCTTTCCGTCTCGGTCAGGCTGCCGATTTTGACGCCGTCCAGCCAGATCTCGCCGGAATAGAGAAGCGTCTCGTCGTTGTCCTGCTCGGCCAGGTTGCGGATCTCCACGCCGTTGATCGATGCATGCTCAAGGTCTTTCATGATTAAAACAGCTCCTTCCCCAGTCACTGAAATCCAGCGTTATTGTAGCGCATAACCGCCGCTTGTCCAGAGTCTTTTTGCGATCCGGTTTTCAGAGCAGGAAACGGATCACCAGCGGCAGCGTCACGACCGAGACCATCGTGCTGACCATGATCGTCTTTGCCGTGTAATCGCCGTCCATGCCCATCGCCTCCGCCATGGGGAACGTGTTCATGGCCACGGGCATCGCCATGACGAGCACGGACAGTTTTTCCATCTCCGGAACGGAAGGCAGGAAACGGAACCCCACAGCCAGGATCAGAGGCGAGAGCAAGAGGCGCACGACCAGATCGGGCCAGACCTCGCAAAAGTCGTTCAGCAGACGTTCCGGCTTCAGTTTCATACCGAGCGTCATCAGGGCCAGCCCCGTGCCCAGATCGCCGAAAATCTTCAGCGGCAGGTCGATCCACCGCGGCAGCGTCAGTCCCAGACCCATACCACAGATGAGCGAGATGGCGATACTGATGACGATGGGATTGTGCGTCAGCGACAGGAGCACGCGGCGAAACGATTTCCACCCCACTCCCCCATTGAGCGCGATGAGCCCGCAGGTGGCTGAAAACAGCTCGAATCCCAGCACGGAGATGGCCATGTAGCGGCCGTACCAGCCCAGCCAGCTCTCGCCCCAGAGCATGATCACCGCCGGCATCCCCATAAACATGTTGTTCGAGCGGATCGCCATCAGCACCGAGGCGGCCTTGCGCGCACGGCTCCCGGTACGAAAACGCTCGACGAGCCACGACGCAAGCGCCATCATCAGATAGCCGCCGTACAGCACCGTGATGAAATTGCCATCGGCAAAGTCGCTCAGCCTCAGCGACAGCGTGAATCGAAAGATCAGGCACGGAGCGGCCACGTAAAAGACGACGCGCCCCATCTGCGCGCCGCCCTCATCGTTGAGCACGCCGACGCGCTTCATAAACCAGCCGGTCATGATGCAGCACATGATCGGCAGAATCAGCATAAAACCGTCCGCCATATAAAACACCTCCGCGCGAAATAAGGCCCAATTATAGGACTTTGGGCGCGAAAACGAAAGTGGCAAAGAGCATTTCTCTAAACAATATTTAATGATATAATCAACAAATCGAATTGGATTATTCATTCGGAGAAAAGGAGTGAGATCCTATGACGAAAATACCTTCCGAAATCTTTCGTGAATATGACATCCGCGGTGACGCTGAACGCGACCTGACTGACGAAAACGTGCTCGCTATCGCCCGCGCCTACGGCACATACCTGACACGGCACGGTGTGAAGCGCGCTGTCGTCGGCGGCGATGTGCGGCTTTCGACGGAGCGGATCCGCACTTCGGTCGTCGCCGGACTGCGCGACTGCGGCGTAGACGTGCTCGATCTGGGCGTCGTCACCTCGCCGATGCTGTACTGGAGTTTTTTCCGCTTTGACTGTCGCGGCGGCGTGATGATCACGGGCAGCCACAACCCTAAAAACATGAACGGCCTCAAGCTGGGATTTGACAAAGCGACGCTGTACGGCGAAGAGATCCAGAAGGTGCGCGAACTCGCCCAGCACGCCGAGTTCGATCTCGCCGACGGACGCGGCTCATATGAGACGTACGACCTCAAGGAAGATTACCTGACCATGCTGACGGGCAAGTTCGCCCTGCCCCGTCGTCCGAAGGTCGTCCTTGACCCTGCCAACGGCACTGCGGCACTCTTCGTGCGCGAGTTCTTCGAGCGTCTCGGCTGCGATACCGTCGTCATCAACGGCGAGCCCGACGGAACTTTCCCCTCGCACCATCCCGATCCGCAGAAGAAAGAAAACATGGTCCAGCTGGCGCAGAAGGTTCGCGAATGTCACGCGGAAGTCGGTTTCGGATTCGACGGCGACGCTGACCGCATCGGCGTCGTCGATGAAAACGGCGACGTGATCGGCGGCGACATCCTCATGGCAATGTTCTGGGGCGAGATCCTGCCGAAACACCCCGGAGCGACCGCGATCATCGAGGTGAAATGCTCGCAGTCCCTTGAAGACGAAGTGCTCCGCCTCGGCGGCAAACCGTATTACTACAAAGCAGGACACTCGCTCATCAAGGCTGAGATGAAACGGATCGGCGCCCCGTTTGCGGGCGAATACTCGGGGCACATGTTCTTCGCCGACGAGTATTACGGTTTCGACGACTCGTTCTATGCGGCCGCACGCCTGCTACGCATCCTCTGCGCGGGAAAGAAGACGCTTTCGCAGATGCGAAACGCCATCCCCTCATACTTCGCCACGGAAGAGATCCGCGTCGACTGTCCCGACGAGCGCAAGTTCGAAGTGATGAAAGGCATCGCCGCCGACGCCCTGAAAACGCACCGCGCGCATACCATCGACGGCGTGCGGATCATCTACGACGGCGGCTGGGGACTGATCCGCGCTTCTAACACGCAGCCGGTCCTGGCCGTTCGCTGCGAGGGACGCACGCCCGCAGACCGCGACGCGATCGCCGCCGACATCAGGCGCCGGGTGACCGCCGCGGGCCTGCCTGATTTTGAATGGAAAATTTAAGAGCACACGGAGGTAATCATCATGACTGACCCGGTTCAGAAAGTCCAGGAAGCGCTTGATGCGCTCCATTACGAAGGAAAGATCATCCACAGCGACGCCACGATCTTCACCGTTGACGACGCCAGCAAAGCCATCGGCGTGACGCCCGGCGAGATCCTCAAAAGCCTCATTTTCATGGTGGACGGCTCTCCCTGGCTGGTGCTGATGTCTGGCCCCAACCGCGTCCACTCGGGCAAGGTGAAACGGCTCACGAAGGGGCATCGTGTGACGATGGCTTCACCCGATTTCGTCTTTGAGCAGTTCGGCTTCAAAATCGGCGGCGTTCCGCCCGTCGGCTATCCGGAGCCGCTTCCCGCGCTCGTCGACGAAGACCTGTGGAACTATGACACCGTCTGGGCGGCAGCGGGAACCGACCACGCTTTTTTCCCCGTCTCCGCCGAACAGATCTGCGCCTACGTGAACGGCACGCGCGCGACGATCAAAAAGGAAGAGGCGCCCGCGCCCGAGAAATAAAAGGAGCGATCACTCCCGTGAAAAATCCCCACCTCAAGATCTACCGTGAACGGCCCCAGGCCGGATGCGGCTGAAGCACAGCCATGTTCACCGCCAACGAAATGAAGAGCTTCGGCGGTGAAGCCGACCGCGTCGCGGCCGGACAGCTTTACATGCGGCTGAAAAAAGAATACAAAGGCCGCCTTGACATCGACTTTTACGATCCCCGCTGCTTCGTCTTCCTGTTTGACACGCTGCGCTACCGCCTGCGCGGCGGCGAGGTGACGTGGGTGCTGAACAACAAAGTCGTCTTCCGCGGTGTGCCCGCATACGACGAACTGAAAACGCTGATCGACACGGAACTGTCAGCATAAAACAAGGGACCGGAACGCCCCGTCCGAGGGGAAACGTTCCGGTCCCAGTTTTTATCGTCTTCTCAGCGGCGTCCGCGGATCGAGCGGGGCGTTCCCTTGCCGTTGCGCCACAGCACCACAGCCCAGTAATAGCGGCTCATCTCGCGGAAATCGCGCGGCTTGACGCCGAGGATGCTCTCCAGCTTTTCCAGACGGTAATCGACCGTCGTGCGATGCACGTGCAGAAGTTCGGCGGCGCGTACGACGCTGAACCCGCTTTCGCACCAGGCGACGATCGTTTCCTGAAGTTCGTCTCCGTCGCTGCGGGCGAAAAAAGGCGCCAGTTCGCGCTCGACCATGCTGTCAAGCAACCGCGGCTCGGAGCTGAGAAGGAGCTCTTCGACGCGGAAATCGGTGACGAAATGCACGCGCTGGCGCGGGAACAGCCGCGTGCCGACGTTCAGGGCCGTCTGCGCCTCGCGGTAAGAGAGCATCAGCCCCGTCACGCCGCGCTGAACGCTGCCGATCCCCGCCGACACGGAGAAGCCGCGGCGGCGCATGAGCTCCGCCAGCTGCTCGCACTGTCCGCGCACCGTGAGATAAAAGCGCTCTTCATTGTATTCCCCGTCGGGAGACGCGCCGCAAAGCACGACGTAGCGATGCGGCCCGACGCAGCCGGAAACGTCGCCTGAAGCGTTGAAGATCTGGCGGATATCCACCAGCGTGCGATCGCGCTCGGGATAGTCACCGTCCTCGTTGGACTGAGAAGCCGTGTCGATCTCGATGACGGCGTAGAGCAGCGTCTTGTCGTAGCCCATCAGCGTCGCTTTCGTCTCGATCAGCTGAGGATCGTTGATGCCCTGACGGAACAGGGCGATGTCGGCCATCAGCGACTGGAGATTGCGCTCACGCTCAAGCAGCTCGCGCGACATCATGCGCTCTTTCAGGAACAGTTCGGCCTGACTCTTGACGAGCAACGCAAACGGCTTCACCTTTTCCGGCTCGCCGGTAATGGCGACCGTGCCGGTGACGCGGCCTTCCGTGTCCATGATAGGATAGGTGATGCCCGGACGGACGCCCTTCAGCCTGCGGGCATCTTCCTCCGTCTCCCACCTGGACTGACCCGTACGGGCCACGATCGAGCTGGCCTCGTTGAGCGTGCCGATACCGCGGCTGGCGTCACTGCATCCGATGATGATGCCTTCGGTATCGGTGATGACGACATCGTAGCCGATGACACGGGCAATGCTTTCGGCAAGTTCCTGAGCGATCGGTCTTAACATGATTCTCCCCCTGATCTTGTCGGACTTCGACCTCTTCGGTCCTGAAAATGCGGCGTTGCGACGAATCCGTACGAAGATTATACTTTATCTTTCAGCGTTTTCGTTCATTCAGTCGCATCAGAACGATAAATATCATACCACTTTCAGCACTTTTAGGAAATACTTTTTATTCGCAACGCTAAATTTAACCTAAACAGAGGTATAATCAAGCCATCCCGGCGCCACGCGCCCTTGAAAGAGGTATCTGCGATGAACGACGTTCACGCGCTGTTCCAAAAGAGTTTTGCCCCGCCTTCCCAGCCGCAGCCATGCAAACTTGACGAACTGCCGCGCGACCCCGCGGAAATCGTCCGCAACTCGGCGCTGATCCAGTACGCCTGTGCAGCAGTCGCCGATGCGGCAGCGGCCGTATACGACGCCTCGCTACGCGCGGCCTGCTACGATCTGCTGAAAAGCCCGGAACTGCGTTTCCTGCACCGCTGGAGCGATCCGCAAAAAGTCAAAGCGCTCCACGCGCAACTGTGCGAACGCGGCCTGCTTGATCCATCAAAGACAAGCGCTGAAAATCTGTTTCCGCCCCGTGGCGACGTCCAACCGTTCACGACCGCGCCAGGCAGCGGCTGGAACAGTCACCACGCCTACCCCGGCGGACTGGCCGTGCATGTCGCCCTCAACGTCGAAACGTCGCTGGCCTGCCATGCGATGTACGAGAAATATTACGGCTACGCGCTTGACCGCGACGTGATCCTCGCTGCTCAGATCGCCCACGACATCGCCAAAGTGCAAATCCACCGCTGGCATCCCGACGGCAGTTTCCGCACCGATTACCCCGTGGCCGGCAAAGGGGGGCACCTCGTCATGTCGCTGGCCGAAGCGATCGAGCGAGGCCTGCCCGCTTCTGTCATCCTCGCGCAGGCATGTGCGCACACCGCACCGAACACGCCCGAAAACGAAGCGGAGGTCGTGAGCTGGATCACCGCCGCGGGATTGATGGCCGAGCGCGATCCCGTCGAACTGGGCCTGCTCGACGAAACGCGAGCCGCCTTGCCAAAGCCGCACCGCCAGGAATGGTTTGCCGTCCACTTCGGCGACGGTGACTACCCGCTCTCCATGCCCGCGGCAAAACGCGCCGTCGCGCTGCTGCGCCGCCTTGCCGCCGAGGAATACGGCATGAGCGAAGGCGACCTGAACGGCGTTAAGTTCAACGCCTTCCGCAATTACGTCGGCGCGCATCTGTCGTTCATGAAGATCGACGAGCTGAACGCGACAGGTGGTTTCGCCGTCGTGCGCGAGACCGTGGCAAAGATCGTTCGGCTGTAATACAGCTCCATAGCGCAAATAATCATTTGAGCAGGCATTTTGCGATTCATCACTCACTGCGAACGAAAACAAAAAAGTTCCACGATATGACAAAAAACTTTGTCGATCGTGGAACTCTTTTTGCGAACTCTAATTTTCTCTCGTTTTACAGAACGAAAAGCCTGTTCAATACCGGATCATTGTTCAAAACAGGACTGTTCAGATGCTTACAATGGCAGTTTTGCGTTCAGTTTTGTTTTACCTCTGTATACGCTTTACCGCGTCGGCAACACTTCGATCCAGTATTCGTCGGGGTCCTGAATGAAGTAGATGCCCATCTCCGGGTTCTCGTAGCAGATGCAGCCCATCTTAGCATGATGCTCGTGAGCAGCAGCGAAGTCGTCCACACGCAGGGCAAGATGGAACTCCTGCTCGCCAAGATCGTAAGGCTGGGGATGGTCGCGCAGCCAGGTCAACTCCAGCTCGAAATCGGTGACGCCGTCGCCGAGATAGACGATCGTGAACGCTTCTTTCTCCTTGCGGCGCACTTCTTTCAGGCCAAGCGCTTCTTCGTAAAACTTCATGCTCTTTTCCAGATCGCGGACGTTGAAATTTTCATGAACAAAACGGAACTTCATAACGGGTCGCCTCCTGTGCGGATTTTCGGTTATTCTACCATAAACTCCTGTTCAGCGGATGAAGTTCGTCCGCTGACGGGGCTCGTACTGCGGGCTCTCGATCCCGGCCTGTCGGGCAGCGTCGAAACATTTCATCAGCCAGACGATGTTGGCCGCAAGCGAGCGCATCACCTGCAGGCCCTCGGCGTCCTGCCGCACTTCATCGGGAGTATTGCCATGGACGACGTTCCAATACTGCGAACCGGCCACGACCATGTTGTTCATCAGAAAATACTGATTGAGCCGCTCAAACGCCGCCGTGCCCCCGCCGCGGCGGCAGGACACGACCGAAGCGCCGATCTTGCCGGCCATACGCCCGCCGGCGCTGAAAAAGAGACGGTCGAGAAACGCACACGCCTGACCGCTTGGACCTGAATAGTACACAGGCGAGCCGGCAACGATCGCATCGTATTCGTCCAGCCGGTCGATGGTCTCGTTGACAGGGTCGCGATAGTTGAGTGCGCAGCGACCCGTTTCTTTGCACTGCCGGCACGCGACGCAGTCGGCGATAGGACGAACGCCCAGCCAGAGCAGGTCGCTCTCCGCGCCGCGTTTTGCCAGTTCCGCCCGGATCTCATCAAGCGCCGTGAACGTGCAGCCGCTTTCGTGCGGACTAGCGTTGATGAGCAGGACTTTTTTCATGATAATCCCCCCAAATGTGGTTTTGAGCAAATTATATCATCGCTTTACAGTTTTTTAAAAGAAAACGCTGGATTTTTCAAGATACATAAGTTATAATCTGAGAACAACATGTGAAGGAGGCGCCATCATCATGGCAAGAAAAGGTATCGTTCTCACCGCCGGTCTGGGTACGCGGCTTCACCCCATGACCCTGGCCGTCAACAAACAGCTTATCCCCGTCTACAACAAGCCGATGATCTACTACGCGATCTGGGTGCTCATCAAGGCCGGCTGCCGCGACATCATGCTGATCACGTCGGAAGCCGACAAGGCCGGATTCGAGCGTCTGCTCGGCGACGGCTCGCACTTCGGTGTCAATATCCAGTACCGCATCCAGTACGTTCCCAACGGGCTCGTCGATGCGTTCATGCAGGCCGAGGAGTTCATCGCGGGCGATCCCTGCATGCTCATCCTTGGCGACAACATCTTCTACGGACCGGGCTTCCCCGCCATGCTCGCCAAGGCGGCCGCCAAGACCGAAGGCGCGACCGTTTTCGGTTCAGTCGTCCCCGATCCCGAACGTTTCGGCGTGGCCGAGACCGATGCCACCGGCAAGGTGCTGTCGCTTGAGGAAAAGCCCAAGCAGCCCAAGTCCAACACCGCCGTCGTCGGCCTGTACTTCTTCGACGGCAAGGTGATGCAGATCGCCCACGAGCTGCGCAAGTTGATCCCCGCCGATCAGGAAGTGTCGATCACCGACGTCAACCGTCGCTACATGGAAGCCGGTCAGCTCGACCTGCAGGTCTTCCCCGCCGGCTTCGCCTGGCTGGATTCCGGCACCTACGAGAGCCTGCTGGAAGCGTCCAACTA
>JAEEGI010022912.1_pt1 | contig 12305 bp, 18 predicted proteins | sample 8958751 | NCBI WGS metagenome assembly JAEEGI01 (sample SAMN16246545, study PRJNA631951) | gut metagenome | biome: gut microbiome; feature: rumen; material: KS-attached | host: Bos | place: Iran: Karaj | collected 2018-10 | reverse complement strand
AAAATGTTCCGGCTGCAGAGTGGCAGCTTCAGCAGATCAATGGTCAGCTGGTGGCAGTAGAGAAAGAAGTGGAGGAACAGGAGGCAACAAAGAAGGCCAATGCCACCACCATCGAGAACCAGGAGGCGACCATCAGCGACAATAAGGCCACCATTGAACAGCAAGAATCCTCTATTAGCATTAACACATCTGCTATTCAGGAACAGGGTGATACTATTACTACTAATAATAGTATTATAGAGAACCAGGAGGCGACCATCAGCGGTAACAAGACGGAGTTAGAGAAGCAAAACGCAGAGTTGGATAGGATGGCAAAAGGTTCCCTCTTTGACAAGTTGCGTCATGCTAATCTTAGTCCTGATGTAAGACGAGCTTTTGAGGAAAAGAATGAGGAAGTCCGCAAAAAGATGCTGGCCACCAATCCTGATGGATCTCCTGTAATATGGAAAGGCGGCAACAATGATGGAGTTCAGCTGACATGGGAAGAATATGCTAAATGGCTTAAGGAACAGGAGAGATTGAAGGCTGAGAAAGCCCAGCAGGAGAAGAAGGCTGCTGTTGAAAAAGCCAAAGCTGATGCCAAGGCCGAACACGATGCCGAGATTGAAGAAATGAAGGAAACTTACAAGCAGATTATCGAAAGAGAAAAGCTGGCTTTCTCCAAGAATGGCAAACCTATAATGTGGCAGGGCAATTATAAAAAAGGTCAGCAGGTGACCAAAGATGAACGTATTGAGTTCCTGGAGGAAGAGAATGAGAGTATTAAGAAGGCCTACAAAGATTTAGTCGAGCGTCTAAAACCCGTTAAGGACTTAGTTTTTGCCTTACTCTCTCTAAACTTTAGAAAGGTGGTTCAAATCATTCTTGACCAGTGGAAAGCAGGACTCAAGGAGTTCACAAAGGATTTGAAAGATTTCCTTTTGGAAGCTATGAGCGTTGAAAAGACAGTAGAAAATCGTAAGCTGTATGTCGATGATGCTTTTAAGGGAGCCAAGGCTATAGCCAGAACTGATGTAAGCTGGAAGTCCAAGGAAGAGGATCTTAAACCTTTGTATGATGATGCCATCCGTATAGCAGACGGCACATGGGAATCTTATCATAGTAACAATAAGCTGAAGGAAGCTGCCGTCAGGGCTGTGGCCAGCCTCGCCAACACACCCAATAGAAAGTATTGGAGTGAAGACGATATTAGGGCCGTCAATGCTTATCTCAATGCCGTTCCTGATGGTAGTCATAATGCCGCCATCAATGAACTTAAAGAATCTGCTTTATTTGACTACGAAATAAGGCAGAAAGCCTGGCTTGATGATGTGATAGACAGAATCAAGCAAAACTCATTGGGCGACGGACAAGGATTAGGCTATTGAGAAGCGCAATAGTTCGAAAAAGTTTGAGAATAAGAAAATGCAAAAATCGAACTGTCCCAGATTGGAGTTTTTACCGATGCCGGACAGTTCGATTTAATTGTGATTTATTCGAACTGAGCGGTTCAGAATAATGGGATGATAAACTGAGTTATAAAATCCCAAACATCTGGAGCAATGTCAAATGCCCACATTAGCCTTCCTTTATATCTTATAAAGAAGAGCTTAACACGAACGATGTAATAATCCTTTTTCTTCATAATTCTTTTTGTGTTGGTTTGCTGTACAAAGCTACTGCAAAGCTCAAAACAAAAAGGGACAATAGAAATGCGTATATGAGTAAAATACCCGTAAATACAGGGGTTACGGGTAATTATACTTGAAGAAAAAGGCCAAATAAAAAACGGTCAGCTTGCACCTGGCAATGATATTCCGCTATTGTCCAACTTTATAAAAAAGCCTAAAGAAACGACTATATATCAATAATTATTCGTAACTTTGTGCCAAAGTTTAACATAAATTGCTACAATTATGAAACGTCTTTTTTTTATCTGCCTATTAGTAATGGCTTGGGTATGTGTTAATGCCCAAAGTTATTGGGAGACACATGACCCGTCTCCAGATTCTATCATGCCAAACGTCAAGGTTTCGACTGTTGGTGGCATATACAGTCTATCAGCTGTTGACAGTGTACCAGGAAAGACAAAAGAGCAGCTGTATAGCACTGCCAAAGAATGGATAGGCCGGGTTTACAAGGATCCGAAGACAGTTATAAAATCTGAGAACCCTCCCACCCAAATTGTTTTTGAAGGCCAGCTGACTTCATCAGAGGATAAGAGTAGTATCCATTCCATTTACGGCAGGATGGAACTAAACTTCAAGGATGGTCGCTATAAATGGACTATCAGTGATATGACAGATCATTGGGAATATATGGGAAGTACCTCAAAATCTTCTATAGAAAAGATTCCAAGGTACTCTATATCAAGAGGTGAAAGGGGTGCGAAATGGCTGATATCAGCGTTGTATGGGTTCTTGTCGGATTTCAAAGTCCTGATGCAAGGACAAACAGATGACGACTGGTAATTAAATGCTGTGTCCGTTTGGATCCAGACGTTGGCGATATCAACAAAGGGTGCTGCTCGATTGGGCGGCACCCTATTTTATTTGAATCTAATAGAGAGTAATGCTGCTGCCACTCCTAATATGGCCAACGGAATAGCTAATCCCGTTTCCCATAATATTGTTAGGACAACAACCATGATAAGCAATATAATTAGAATAAACAGAATGGTGTGCTTATCGGCAAACCTATCTAATTCTTCTTTTATCTTCTTAAAATGTGTCTTTACGCTCATTTTATTTTTAACAGCTTTGGAAGAACAAGAAGTGCGATGATAAAGATAAAAGAGATATACAGAAGTATCAGGGCAATGACAGAAAAACCGACGATAATAAGCAATTCTGTCCACGGATCTTTGCCTGCTGATAATGTTTGTTCCATCTGATCACCCCAAATTCCCACACCAATAGCAGGAACTAAAGGTGAAAGGGCGTATAGGATATCAAAATTGTATTTACCTGCTAAAGCCGCAATAATAAGCGAGGTGATGCCCAAGAATATAAAGATACCAACAGCACGCCAATGCCATTTTGAAAGTTCTTGTTTCTTTTGTTCCTCCTCTTCTTTCTCTTTTTCTCGACGAAGACGATTTTGTTCTTTGTTCTTACGGAGAACAGGATCGTTTTCAATCTCCTTGCGCCAGTGTTCTCGCCGACTGTTCAGATAGCTTTCTCCAGTGAGCTGTTCCTTGGAGTCGGTGTTAGTTGGCGGCATCTTGCGTTTTCTTTCGCGCTGTACACGTACATCATCCTTGCGTTCCTGCTTTGCCTTCATCTCAGCCATCTGCGCCTTCAATCGAGCGTTCTCAGCCTGTAAACGGGTGAGCTCGTCAGTCTGGTCGTATGTGTCCTGTTTCATCTTCCTGTTTTTTGTTGTTCGTATCGGATATCCCGCGCCTCCCAGTTGATGGTCAGCCGGTTCATGGAGTACCCTTTCTCAATACACGAGAGGACTCCGGTCATCGCCCACGGCTGATCGGCCTCCGGCCATGACTTCACGTAGTCGAGGGCAGTTGTGCCATCCTGAAGCCTGGTGGCTATCAATGTCTGCTTTTGTTCGTCCGTCATTCTTTGGTTCCTCTATTTGGTTCTACCCCACCCTTCCGCAAGAACCTGTAAACGGTTGACTTGCTCTTGATGGATAACTGCTGCATAATCTGTGGTACCGTCATGCCGGAACGGTAAAGGTTGGCGCATGCAGTCGCTTTGTCGTTGCGCTGTTGCTTAGGCCGTCCAAACTTCACGCCCTTCTTCATGGCCGCTGCCCTACCCTCTCCAGTCCTTTCACGGATAAGGTCACGCTCAAACTCTGCCAGGGCCGCGAAGATGTGCATCACCAGTTTTCCTGTGGTACTGCAAGTGTCTATGTTATCCCTGAGTGATATCAGGCTAACATTCTTCTGCTGCAGCTGCTCGATGATGGCCAGCAAATCCTTCATCGACCTGCCAAGCCTGTCGAGTTTATAAACGACCAAGATGTCACCATCACGTAGGTACTGCAGGGCTGCTTGTAGTTCTACCCTCTCCCCTACTCCACTAACCTTTTCCTCATAGATTTTGTTGCAACCGGCTTCGCTGAGCGCAGTCCGCTGCATATCGAGGTTTTGATCTCTCGTTGAGACTCTGGCATATCCTATTTTCATAGCCTAAAAATTAATATGCGTTTCCCCATCCCATTCGTCGTTAATGGTGATGTTGAGTCGCAAAGAAGCAGACTTGATATTTGCATGAATCTTCGGGTATAATGAGTGTTCCTTGGATCCCGGGAACTCCACCGTGAAGTCCTCAACTTTCACCTTGAAGTTCTTTACACTGTCGATGGTGGCCACCTGAAGACCGCAAGACTCTACATAGAATCCTTCCATTTCCGGATAGCCCTCACTGATGACCTCCTTTTCACAGGCAGTCATCAATAATAAAGATGTGACGGCTAATCCTAAAAGTTTCTTCATAAATTAATAATTTAATAATTAATAATTTCTTAATTCATTTATCGTAGGGATAGATATCCCACTCCTGCAGAGCTTCGTCAGGTGTGCAGCCGTGATCCATCGCCTTGATGACCTCATACTCCAGCTTGTGTTTTCTGGCAATGGCCAGTGCTTCAGCTCTGGTACATCTCGATGGTGCAGGAAACATCTTATACCACCACCGCCAAAATATTGTCGTTGGTTTCATTAATTGTTGGACTTCTTTATATTACAAGCCCTACATAAAAGCTGGGCATTGCTCAATTCTGTTCTTCCGCCAAGGCTCCAGGCTTCTATATGGTCAACCTGAAGCTCTTCAGGGAAGAATGCCTTGCCACATTCGGCACATATATATTTTCCGTCTTTCTCTTTTCCAGCGTCACGTTCACGTTTTAGTAACTCTGCTTTATCGTCGGATGTAAACAAGCGTTTTGGATCAACACTAATGTGTTTTACTACAGCTTGTATTATATCTTCAATTTCCTTTGCCTTGTTGGTAAGCTTTGCAGCGTCACTTTTAAGGTAAAACTGAATTTTGCTGTTAATCTCATCTTTGTGTTGCTTCCACAAAGTGATATCGTTAGCAAATTTTACAGACAGGACAAACAATATTTCGATGTTCGTATATTTAGTGAATACATCTTTAATAAACTTCAGGTTCTTACTAATGTAAAGCTGATCTTCTTGAAATGCCTGGTCTTTATGTGATTTTACATAGTCACTGATAGTATTCCAGTCTTTCTTATTTAATCGCTTTGTTAATATCATCTGAAGAACCTGATATTGTGTAGCACCACGCCCCTTCATTCCAAGAACCTTGCCAACAGTCTTGTCTTGCTTTACGAACTGCGTCAATCCACGAAGATATTCACCGGCAAACAATCCATTCAAAACTTCATATTTTGATAAGGGTACTCCAAGGGTGTTTATACGGCGAAAAATTTCACGCTTTAAAGATTCAGATCCGGAACATATTATCATATTGAGTTCCTTGTTTGATAATTTTTCCTGGAATGCCGGGTCTTTTTGTCCCCATTCCATCCAAATAAGCTCTTTATAAGGCAAATCGTTCTGAAGAAATCTTGTTATTGCATGAATTCTCTGTTTCCCATCGAGGACTTCCATAATGCCATCTTCGTTTTTCCATAAGTAAAACGCAGGGAGCGGAATGTCGTTATACAAACTATCGATGACAAGTTTTTGTTTCTCGTCATCATAGATAATTTCTCTCTGTAATTCAATATCACTGATTATCTTTCCGCTATTAACAGCTTCATAAAGTTCAGCAACTTTCATATTCTGGTTACTCATATCTTACAGGTTTTTTGTTTTTGATTACCATAGAAGTGAACCCTCTTTTCAGTTCGCCATTTTTCATAAAATAGAACTGCGGACCACCCCTTTTTTCTTTTGGAACATCAAAATCGGGTTTCTCAGCACAGAATGGGGACAGACCAATTATCTCAAACTGATCCGGGTTTAATTTTGACATGATGTTAGCAGTTACGGCCATCTTTCCCTCATAGTCCATGGGGATATTCTTGACACCATCAATAATAATACAGTCATAGTTTAGGGCTTTTGGATACCTATCAGGATTCTCATAATATGACTCTGTGAGCGTAATGAAGTCATGGCGATAAGAAACGTCCAAATTGGTATACCACTTACACGCCCTTGGGATGGAACCTTCTTTATCTTTAGATAAGAGTAGAGTCCCGTCAGGTCTCATAAAACCCTTTAACTGTTTGGCATAACCCAACCACATCTTGTTTTCCCTGAAATAGTTGAATAGTCCTTGCCTGTCAAGAGCAGACAAAGGCCCAATAACAAGAAATTCCTTCTTGTTTTTGATTAGTATATGAAAAAGTTCCTCTATCTGAGAAAAAGGAGGGTTTGTAACAATAAGGTCGTAATTGCTGTAATCGATATCTTGAAACTTTACACCTTTTCCTGTTATTGGATTATATCCGCTAACGGAAATAGATTCTATGCCATAATCTTCAGCATGTGCAATCAAGAATTTTGCAAAATTGCATTTGATTAGACTTATATCTTTCTTTATCTGATTATTTGTGGCTTGAATGTCTATTTCTTTAATGGAACCGCCACCAAAAATATCATTAGAGTGAACCTCTTTTTTGCTTCTGAAGATAATTTCTTCATCATAACTCTCGTCCCAATCACAAGGGCATAGAATCCTCTTCCCTTTAAATTGTTCCTTATATCTGGGTAATTCATTTGATATATCCTCGTAAAGAGTATAGTACTCATCACGATCTATAAGTTTTTTGGATTTACCCATTGTCTTGCTTGTACCCATAAATGTGTTTTTTGATTATATATGAATGTTTACAAATCTGCAAATATATCCTTTTTCAGGCGCTACCTCCAGTCCAGGTACTTCAAAACGAGTTCTTTGTTTCTGTCGTCGAGGTTGTAGAGATATTCCACAATACTTTTATCATTATTGTGGACGTACTTGTTCATCATGTGAGCAACGAGGCCTTCCCCACCCCACTCCATCCAGTATGGCTTGGCAAACTCACCAAATCTATCACGCTCTTCCATCCAGTTCCTGGTCAGTTCTGCACCAGCTTCCAGCAGTTTATAAATATTATCCATATTATTAAATTATTAATTTCATAAATATTAATTTATTAAGAAACCCTCTTTATTGAATATTCCTCACTGATATCCACGTAGTCATCGGCCTTGACCGTGATACTGTCAGATAGTACTTCTTTAACGGTTCCTGTCACCTGATCAGTACCAGGCCTTCCCCAGACATCAAGCAGTACCTTGTCACCAACCTTCAGGTCGTGTTGGTTCCTGTCCACTTCGAAACGATAAACCCTGATTTCGTCTTGGTCGAAGTTCCAGTCAAGAAAAGCGCGAGGAATACACGTCCTGGACTCTTCAAGGGACTCTATGGACTGCTGGCCTGTTCTCATTACTAATTTATTAAATTATTAATTATTAAATTATTAATTGTGAACATCGAACTTCGGTAGAGCTGTAATCTCCTTACCATACTGTTCCTCATAGTTGGCGACACCCTTCTCCAGCATGTCGAGGACAACGGCAACCTCCTTCTGCCTGGTGTGTGCGGCAATGGCACCCAATTTGTCAATCAACTCCAGAGGCAGGACGAATGTCTTTCGAGAAGATCCCGGCTTGCATCCGGCAGCAGCACCCTTAATTGGACGTTCAGCGTTCTCTTTGGGTTTTATACCGACAAGTGAGTCATGCTGCATCTGTACGGCATCTCTATTGTCCTGAGAGACCTCGTTGAAGTTGTCAAACTGCAGGGCTGATTTCTTTTTCTCGTTTGCCATATTATTAATTTATTAATTATTAAATTATTAATTTTATCCAACTACATTCAAAATACCATCTACAGAAAGACCAACGGCCTTCTTCTGAGCCTTCTCGATGGGACGTATCGTCGATATACGCTGCACTGCCACAAGGTCATTGATCTGTGGTAGAACAGCACCGCCTCTCTTTCGGAACATATCTTTGATAACCTCTTCGTTGGGGTTCTTGACCCTGACATTTATCAGGTTCGGCAAGAACAGTCTCTTGCCTTCGATGTTGGCCAGTTCCAGAATCTTCATAAAATCCATTGTGCGCATGATGACGACATCATCATAACGGAACGGTACAACGATGGCATTGGCAGACTTGAAGTAGGGTAGGAGGTTTTCGTTCAGTGTTCCCGGACAGTCAACAAGAACATAGCAATCGCCCATGTCTTTCGCACGATCCATAAAGGCCTGTGCGTTCTGTGTGGCTTTCCATACTGGCCAAGGCGCTTCTGTACCAGGATTGTTCTTAAGTTCTATAGCTCGCATATCCATGACGGTCTGGCCTTCGTCGGCATCAAGGACGGCCACCGCCTTACCGATGCTGGTAAGATAGTTAGCGAATTGCACGGTAATGGTACTCTTGCCTGTACCTCCCTTGCCGTTTGCTATTACAATGATCTTTGCCATGTCTATATATACATTATTATATTATTAAATTGCAAAATTATTAAATTATTAATTTTGAGAAGTATGAATATCCCCATAGGGTAGGGGAGTAACTTTACAGTTATCCATCGTTTCCCAAATATCTCTGAGGAACAGGTATCTCACCATGCTCTTTCTCATACTTCGTAAGATAGGTGTTCAAGGCCTGAGCCATCACCTCACGCATCTGCCAGCCTTCCTGAAGGCACATCATGCGCAGCTTCCCCATCATGATAGGAGGAAGGGAAACTGTCGTCTTCTCAAACGGTTCATGCTCTCTGGGCCTTCCGGCTCCTGGTGCTCTTGTTTCTTTTGCCATGTTTTATATTATTAGGGATATTACAATCAAAGTTTAAGACCACGATACGACTTCAAATCAGATGCAATCTCATCAAGAACTTTGTCAAGATTTCGGAGCTGTTCTTTATCAAGGGCGTAGATGCACTCGATAGCCACCTTTTGGGCAAGAATCTTCCGGTGGGCAATTTCAGACTCTTCAGAGATTCTTGCTCCTGGTGAGCAGATCATTTTGTAGTACTCGTTGAAGCTGTCCTGCAGCCAACGGTAGCCTGTCCGCATACCTTTGCCTGTGATGTGCTGGATGGCGAAGTCTGAGACCTCAGCCAATTTCGCTCTCAATTCTTCATCGTTGGTCATAACAGTAACTTTATATTTCTGGTGACAAAGTTACAAATTAATTTTGGAAATACGTAATTTTAGAATATATATTTTTGCCGTAATATTCCAAATTAAGAATGTTTAACTTTAGGTGCGCTAAAGTGGCAAATAAAATATATTGATAACATACGCCCTCCAAGAATGGTTTTCTCGGAGGAAATAGGGGTTAATTCGGAATAAATCATAAAAAACAGCAGTTTTCTATGAGTTTATTTGGTGGTCTCGAAGAAAGTGTATACCTTTGCAAAAAGTGTTCAATAAATGTATTGATAACATACGCCCCCCGTATGGCGCTGGAACGAAGTGACAGCGATCTACCTGTTCCGGCTGCTCGACAGAGCAAGCGTAGCGGCGACAGAGAGTGGCCGTGGGGGTCTTAGAATAAGACCCCTTATATATAGGGTGGGAGGTGCGTAGCTGACAGGGGTCTGGGGAGGGAACTCCCCAGCGGGGGGTTGGGGGGCAGAGCCCCCTACCAAAACACCCGATATAAATTCTGTATGCCTTCCCTCAGCCCGACCAAGATCAGAGATGACCAGGGATGATGAACACCATGCGTCATCGTGACTACGATGACTTCGTCGAGAGGTATGGGGACGTGACAATGGACGTCCCCATGGTAGGGTAGAGGTGGCCTCCTTCAACCTCACGTCTCAGGGAGGAGTGCGACCGAAGGGAGTGCGACGGATGGACGTGAGGCACAGGGGTCTGGGGGAGTAGCCCCCAGGTAGGGGTATGAGGGGGCGACAGCCCCCACAGGAAAGGGGTACGGGGGAAACCATCGACAGCCCTCAGAGAAGAATACTAATGTCAAGAAATATGAGCGACGAAATAACAGAGAAGAAGAATCCGTCAGTCATCGAGCAGGATCTGTTCATAGACCCAGCTGATATCGATGACTCTGATGAGCGTTCATTCTATGAGAAGTGTGACTTCATAGAGCATCAGAAGCTCTTTGATGTAAGCCCGGTATATATACCTGACTTCATTGGTGAGATCTTCGAACGCCCACAAGGTGATTTGAGGTTCGTCGAGCCTTTTGAGGAACGTGGTGCAGAACGATATCTTAAATGGCGTGAAGAAGAAAACGCAGGAAAGGAACATGACTATACAGAAGGTCAGTTCCAGTACAATCCCATCGTGTTCTACAAGACGAGAAGAACAACAGCCAAGAAGAGTGTAAAACAGAAGGATGGCACACTGTCAAGTGATAAGAATACCTATCAACTGTTGCTAAAGGACGACTACAATACAAAAGACTGGCTTCAGACGCGTTATTTTGCGCTGATGGCTCCTATTACCTACGTCGGCAAATCTACGGCCAACAAGAACGCCAGATACCTCTACGCCTTTGCTATCGACCTTGATGGTGTTGGCATTGAACAACTGAAGGTATTCTTCATCTATATGTCACGTCGATGGAGTAATGGCCTGCTTAAAGGTCTCCCCATCATCCCCATGCCAAACATTATAGTCAATAGTGGCCACGGACTTCACTTGTACTATACAATGAGATATCCGCTTGCCTTGTATGAGTGGAATGCAAAGCTGCTGCAACAGTTCAGCAGGGCATTATATCATCTTGTCTGGTATCCGGCTAATGAGAAGAACGGAGAGCCAGGAACAAGCACAGAGAAGACAATACATTGCCTCGGAATCTATCACTCTTTCAGAATGCCGGAAACAATGACAAAGCCTCTGCGAGTGAATAAAAAAACAAATGAAGCCGTAGGAACCGGTGTGCCTATCAAAGCGTGGAAAATGCGCTCAGAGCCTTATACACTGTTTGAGCTGGCCAAATACTTTGCCTATGATGATGAATTGAAGAAGAGATTTACACCCAAGGTCATGAGCGAGCTTGAACGTGGTGGCCGTATGCTCAACCCGAACAGGTTGACTTTGGAACAGGCACGTAAGAAGTTCGGCGAGGAATGGTATAACAACCGAGGGAAAAAGGGTAGGTTTACGACCAACAGAGCATTGTATGACTGGTGGCTGAAAAAAATAAGTAATCCTTCAAAGGGAGGTGTCAAGGAAGGCCATCGGTACTTCTGCATCATGGCACTGGCTGCATTTGCCAATAAATGCGGAATAGAGGAAGAAGAACTTAAAAGGGATGCAGAGTCATTGCTGGGGAGCTTTGAAGACCTCACAACGAAAGCAAACAACCATTTCCGCATGTCTGATATACATGCTGCTCTGAAAGCATTCAAGAAAGAAAACTCCGTCAGATGGTCGCCCAGAATGATTGAACACTGGACGGACATTGAGATGAAGAAAACGAAACGTAATAAGCGTGATCAAGAAGTTCACTTGAAAATGGCTCGCATGATGAGAGACTTCAAAACAACGGAAAAGGGAAAGAGTGACTGGAGGGAAGGTAATGGGCGTAAGCATGAAACACTTGATAACAGTAAGGCTGCTGCAGCTATCAAGGAATGGATGCTGAGCCATCCTGATAACACAAACAAGTCGGAATGTGCCAGGGATCTTAACCTGTCACGTCCGACAGTACGAAAATGGTGGAATGAGATAGAGAATATCATCGTCGATAGATCCTATGAATTCGACGAGGAAGAGATGGGTGGTCTCGTTGCAAGAGAAGCAGATCCTTACGAGGAAGAAAGAGCACGTCTTGAAAAGGAGATACTTGAATCCCTTAACGCAGAGTTCAAGGATAAGTGGGGAGAGATGAGTGTATCCTTAAAGCAAACGGATGAAGAAAATGTTGACTATGATGAGGAAGCTGATGCTCCTATTCTAAGGTAATATTACTTAGTTAAATTAGCTAAGTTAGCTAAATTAGCTAAGTAAAAAACGCAGAATATGACATGCTCAGTGCCGTCCAGTAGTAGAGTCCTAACCACATCGACAGACAAGCTGACGAAGTGACCGTACACTACTGCTGGAGGTGGATGAATAAAAGTAACAATATATTACAGATATAACGGCGGTGTCTATCGTGTTTACACGGACGCTGCTGTCATATCCTTCATATATCATCACTACTATTCCTGGCATCCACTGGCGACACTGATTACATATCATGTCTCTGCTAATACATCACGATATGCTGACTGCAGTCAGTGCTATAGCATAATGGTGTATATGGGGGAGGGCTTCATCAGTCGGCATGATATGCTCGCCTGTCAGCT
>JAEEGI010022911.1_pt1 | contig 12306 bp, 9 predicted proteins | sample 8958751 | NCBI WGS metagenome assembly JAEEGI01 (sample SAMN16246545, study PRJNA631951) | gut metagenome | biome: gut microbiome; feature: rumen; material: KS-attached | host: Bos | place: Iran: Karaj | collected 2018-10 | reverse complement strand
TATCAGCTGGTATGCTGCAATAGCATATTGCAACAAAGTCAGCATTATGGAAGGTTTAACGCCATGCTATTCGGTAGACGGGATAACGGACTGGGCAAGTTTGGCATACAGCAGTATACCTATATCGAAAAACGATACTTGGAACGCAATAACATGCGATTTTACAAAGAACGGTTACCGTTTACCGACAGAAGCTGAATGGGAGTATATTGCTCGCGGTGGAAACGGTCTTACAGGCACACAGACGAAGTACAGCGGAAGCGACACGGTCGATTACGTGGCATGGTACAAGGGCTACAGCGGAGAAACGAAGACGCACGAGGTGAAAACAAAGAACGCGAACTCCCTTGGCATATACGACATGAGCGGCAACGTATGGGAGTGGTGCTGGGACTGGAACGTTAGCAGCATAACTGGCGACACGCCGGCTACCGGTGCTTCTTCCGGCTCTAAACGCGTTTTACGTGGTGGTTCTTGGTACACCGCTGCTTCTAGCTGTGCTGTGTCTGGACGGGGGGGCTACATGGGCCCTAGCGGCACGAACGACACCTACGGTTTCCGGGTTGTCCGCACCCGCTAACTCCGCACCCGCGTAAGAAAACGCAGGGTGTGTATAGGGGGTGCGCTGCTCGTGCACCCTGCAAAAAAAATCTCTTGCTTTTTTGGAAGCATTCGCAATCTAGCGTCTTGCCTCCAGTTTGGTATGTCCTTTCGGACAATGCCCGTCACTAAGGGTTGAAGCTATGTGGCGGGCTGTTTTTTATTTCAGGTTGATAATGTTTTTCAGCCTGAAAAACGGCTGAGTCAAGGCTTTAAGCGTAGCGTGCCTTGACCAGACGTATTCGTCACTTTCTTTCCGTCTTGGGAAGAGGTGCAGAATGATAGTAATGATTATCTGAATTGCTTTAAAAAGCAAATCAAGAACTCATACATACCCATAGCAGCCTCCAAAATTAAGTAATCTGCCCACGTTTCCGCGAACAGTCGAATTTCGGAGACAAGACCGCCATTGATTGCGAATGTCATATATACTATACATCTTTTTAGTAGTATTGTAAAGAGTCAGTACATGTTGTATAATTAAAAATAATGAGTAAGCACCGTTGTGCGTCCTGCAAAAAGCGGAAAAAAGGAGGTGTTCGAAAATGCCAGTAATATCTAGATTTTATGGATTAGTTATAAAAATGTATTTTGGTGACACTGAGCATAATCCTCCTCATTTTCATGTTGTATATGGCGAGTATTCTGGAGTATTTGACATCAACTCATTAAAAATGACAGAGGGGGATTTGCCATCAAAAGCACAGGGATTAATTTTGGAATGGGCAAAACAGCATCAAGCTGAGTTATTGAAGATTTGGAATACTCAGAAATTTGAGAATATACCGCCATTGGTATAAAAAGCTTTAGGAGGAGATTATGTTTCATAAGATTATGTCAGTTAAACCTGTTGAAAACTTTTTTCTCCTTGTGAAATTTCAAAACGGAGAATGTAAAAAATATAATGTTTCACAACTATTTGAGAAATGGGAGTCGTTCAAGACTCTTCAAAGCGTAAAAGGTTTGTTTGAACAAGTCAAAGTTGATACCGGTGGATACGGTATCAGTTGGAATGATGATATAGATTTAGCGTCAGAAGAATTGTACTATAACGGAGTCTAGGTTTAGGGTTATAAACTCTGCGCAAGGGGGTGTAGCGGCGCGAAGCGTTCGCGTAGCGAATGAAGGCGAAGCCGGAACCGCGAAACACCCGACCGGCCGCGACAGCGGACGGGTGCGCCCGTATAAAATCCTTACAAAAATTCCGCGCGACTACCATATAATCCGGCTGTTTTTTCGACCATGTTCAGTCAAAACCTGTTGACATTAGTTTTATATCAAACTACAATCGCATTCATGAAACAGTTTGATATAAAACGATTTTTAACTTTTGCCTGTGCGTGTGCCGTTCTTATCGTCTGCGCGCTCGGCATGACATCATGTAAAACAGAAAAAGCTACTGTAGAATCAATAGCCGTGTTCGTTCCTGGCGTTGTCTCCGGCAGCCCGGTTTACGAAATGCTCGTAAGCGGCGCGGAAAAAGCCGTTGCCGACTTTAACGCCAAAAATCACGCGGATGGCAAGAACGCCGTCAAATGCACGATTATCGAAGCCGGTACGAACCAGTCAGAATGGAGCGGAAAACTCACCGCGCTCGCGTCATCCGGCGAATACACGATGATTCTTTCGTCAAATCCGTCTCTCCCTGACCTTGTTTCACCGCTTACAGCCCAGTTCCCGAACGTAAAATTCATCCTTATGGACGCCTTCATGGAAGGCAACTCTTCCGTAGCGACAGTGCGCTACAATCAGCGCGAGCAGGCCTTTATGGCAGGCTACGCGGCGGCGACAGTCTCTGCATCCGGCATGGAATACGCCAATGCGGCGCACAAAATCGCGCTTGTGGCAGCGCAGGAATATCCCGTCATGAACGACATAATCTTTCCGTCTTACATAGAAGGCGCAAGAGCCGCTGTTCCCGACACAGAAGTTGAGTTTGTCGTAGTGGGCAACTGGTACGACGCGTCAAAAGGCATGGAGCTTGCCGATGCACTTTATGCTTCTGGAACGGACGTAATTCTGCCGATTGCTGGCGGTGCTTCTCAGGGAGTTATCGCTTCCGCTCAGAAAGCAGGATTTTATATCGCTTGGTTCGACGACAACGGCTATTCCAAGGCACCGGGATACGTTATTTCAAGCACGACGATGGCTCAGGACAAAATGTCGTACGAAATGACGACGAAGTATCTTGAAAAGACGGTGAAATACGGAACGGCAGAAACTGTCGGCATTAAAGAAGGTTACATTGCATTCGTGGAGGATGACCCTGTTTATATTTCCTCCGTGCCGGACGATGTCCGCGCGACGATTGCTAAAGAATACGCACTGATTAAAAACGGAGATCTTCTCCTTCCTTCTCCGTAAGTTTAGTTAGGGCGTAGATATTGCGGTTTTCCGGGCTTGCGGGGCCCGCTAACGCTTGGTCTGGCAGAGTTTTGCGTCGCAAATCTGCCAGACCGGCTTCGCCGCCCCTCCACCCCGGCGCGTACCGAATCGTAATTAAAAGCCGGCGTGGGTTTTTGTGCTGCCCGGCATTTACGCTTATACGTAGCGGCCTTGTAAGCCGCGCATTTTTTTCTTTTATGGCGATACTTTCCGCATATAAAATTTCAAAAAGCTATCCTCGAAAAAAAGTCCTCGATGAAGTTTCTTTTTCATTCGAGGGCGGTCGTATTTATGCGCTCTTGGGCGAAAACGGGGCAGGAAAATCAACGCTCGCGTCGGTACTTACAGGCAGCCTGCGTCCTGACGGCGGAAAGCTGCTCCTTGACGGGGCAGAAATAAACCGCTCCCCGGCAGAAGTGTGCCGTATCGCCGCCGTAAGCCAGATTCCGGAGCTTGTGGAAAGCGTTTCTGTGCTTGATAACTGCATCCTTGGCGCGGAGCCCGCCGGTCATTCCGGCATTATAAGGCGCGGCGCGGCGCGGAAAGAGCTTGAAACTCTGTGCCGCCAATGGAATACCGGTGAAATTCTCAATAAAAGGACATACACGCTTACGGCGCAGGAACGTTTTTACGCCGCATTCCTTTCCGCGCTTTACAGAAACCCCGATTTTCTTATTCTTGACGAGCCTTCCGCGACGCTTTCGGGCAAAGAGCGAGCCTTGCTTTTTGAAAGCCTTTCGGCAGCGGCGCGCGACGGACTTTGTGTCATTTTTATAACGCATGACATAAAAGAAGCCGTCCGCTATTCCGACGCGGTTTATGTCCTGCGCGACGGAATAGTTTCCGCGCGGTATGAGGCGGATGAACTTAAAAAAGCTGACGCAGAAAGTTGCGTCAAAAAAATATACGGCGCAATGTTTGGAGAATCCGTTCCCGGTGCGACTTGTGAGGTTGTGGCATCTGCCGCGCCCGGTGCGGCTGACGGCAATATCGCGTCTGGCGACGAAATTCTCCGGTTTGACGGCGTTTCCGCCGCTCCGTACAGAAAAGCTTCCCTTTACGACGTGTCGTTTATTGTACAGAGAGGAGCCGTAACTTGCATTACAGGACAAAAAGAAGCGGGGCTTGAAACGCTGGAAGATATCGTCACCGGCATGAACGAATACCCTGTTTCTGGCGAAATCCGCTTGATGGGCGCGCCGTGCAAACGCCTTACGCCGTCGATGCTTCGTGAAAGCGGAGCGGGCATTGTACCGTCCGATAAAACGCACAGGGCTTCGTCGCCGCTTCTTTCCGTCCGCGACATTTTGACCGCCCGCTACGGAAAAGAAACGAGCATAATTGACGCTTCTGGTGTCGATATCCTGCCGGATGAACCTGTTACGAACCTTTCCGGCGGAATGCTCCAGAGCCTTGTTATAGAACGCGAGCTGTACGCGGAACAAGACGAAGTGCGGGAAGCTGCTGTTAGCGGACGACAGTCCCGTGGCGAGCAACAGGTTCCGCATTTGCAGACGGTTCGGCGCGGGCAACAGGTTCCGCGCGGGCGGGAAAAAGCGCATTTGCTCATTTTTGCGAATCCTGTTTACGGACTGGACAGGCGGCGCACATCCGCAATTTTACAGCGGATAAAGTCAGAGGCGCAAAAAGGCGCGGCTGTATTGGTTCTTTCCACGGAAGGCTCTGAAGTTGAAAAAATCGCTGATATAAAATACAAGCTTGTTTCCGGAGTGCTTAAAAAAGCCGAGGCTGCCGCACAAAACAGTACACAAAGCAGCCCACAAAACGCCACGTTTGGTGGCGCGGATGATGCGGCGAGCGCGAAAAGCCCGAAAAAAGAAACAACCGCGTCCGGCGCACCGGAACGGACACGCATAAAGGAGCGGTTCGCCGCCAAAAAACGCGCCTTTAACCTTCATCCGCTTTACGCGCTCGTTTCTGGCTTTGTGGCGGCAGCCGTCCTTATCCTTATTATGGCGAAAAATCCGTGGCAGACGCTTCTTTCGTTTTTCGCCGCGCCTGTTTCTTCCGCTTTTTTTGCGGGGAACTGGCTCAACACAGCGACTTTGCTTTTGGCGGCGGCGGTCGGTGCGTATTGTTCAATAACGGCTGGCTCAATAAACCTTGGCGGCGAAGGTCAAGTTTATGCGGGCGGATTCGTCGCAGCTTTGGCTCTGGGATATTTGCCGGAGCTTCCTGCCGTTGCCGCCGTACTTGTCCTTATAATTGTTGCGGGTTTATCCGCCGCCGCCGGAGCCGCAATGATGGCTGTTCCGGCTGTTCTAAAGACACGCAGGAATATCGAAATTCTTTTGTCATCATTTTTGCTTTCTGGCGCGGTTATTCCGTGCATCGACAGCGCGATAACGAATGTTTTCCGTGCCAAAAACGGCAATTTGCTTGCAACTCCGTTTCTTAACGAATGTTTCCGGCTGCCGCACATTCTTAAGCCGTCCTCGCTTAATATCTCAGTTTTTGCGGTGCTTGCTGTGGCATCGCTCCTCCTTTATATTCTTGTCAAAACAAAAAAGGGTAGGGTATTCCGCATTGCGGGAACAGCCCCGGCTTTCGCTAAACTGAGCGGCTTTAACGTTCGCCGGAACTTTACTTGCGGCATGCTTCTTTCCGGCTCTCTCCACGGATTGTGCGGCTTTCTTGCAGTTGCGGGTACGCATTTTACGTGCCATTCCGGGTTTTACTCCGGCTTCGGCTGGAATGCGCTCACAGCTGCCCTTATCGCGGGTAAAAATCCGCTAATGCTTATTCCGTCTGTGCTCGTGCTTTCGTTTATCTACACAGGCTGCGAAAAAACAGTTCTGACGGGCAGCATGAATCCCGACATGACGTTTATAATTCAGGCTGTTATCCTGCTTTTTGTAACGGTAAGGCGCAGTTCAAATTCCGGTAGCGGAGGCAACAAATGAAAATAATCCTCAATATCCTTGTTTCATCCGTTCCTCTTTTGCTCGCCTCAGCCGGAGCCTTGGTCAGCGAATATGCGGGCGTGCTCGCGGTTTTTATTGACGGCATGATAAACCTTTCGGCGTTCCTTACGTTTTTGTTTGCATACTGGACAGAAAGTGTAGCCGCCGCGTGCCTGCTCGCCGCTCTTTGCGCGGTCGTAGTGGCTTTGCTTGCTTCGTATTACACTGAAAAAACAAAAGCGAATCCTTTTGTAACTGGCATTGTGCTTAACCTTTTTTCGTCAGGATTCACGTCAGTGTGTTCTTCGCTCGTGTTCCGCACGAAAGGTGTTTTGTCACCCGCGATTCTTGCAAGCAGTTTTTCGTTCAAAGAAGGGCTTTTTCCTTCGCTTACGAACGAAACGTCGCTGTTCGTCCTTTTTATACCGGCTTTTGTTTGTGTGCTTGTATTGTATCCTGTCGTGCGGTACACGAAATGGGGATTGCGTCTTGTCGTTGCGGGCGCCGCGCCTGACATCCTTAAAAAGAAAGGTGTAGAGCCCGCTTTTTACAGGTGCTCTTCTTGGCTTGTAGCGGCATTTTTCGCATCGGTTGCGGGTTCCGTTCTTACGCTTCGCTTGTCGTCTTTCGTGCCGAATATCAGTTCCGGGCGCGGCTGGATTGCGCTGGCGGCAGTTTTTCTTGGCAGACGGAACGTGTTTGGAGTGATCGCGTCATCGCTATTGTTCACTGCTGCCGGGTACGCGGCGGACAGCATTCAGACTGCGGCTGGCTTTTCGTTTATCCCGCCGTCGGTGCTTCCGGCGCTTCCGTACATAGCGGCAACAGTCGTGTTCTTTTTTGGTAAAACGTCGTCTAGGTCAAAAATCAGGAAATAATATCCGCAGTTTTTACGGTATCGCTATCGCTGGCACCCTGTGTGCGATAGCCAGTTTGCGCGAGCAAACATCTAAAATACTTTTCCTATAGCTACCGGAGCGTAGCGACGGAAAGTAGGTTCCTCGTTACACTCGTCAATACTTTCCACACAGGGAACCTGCCAGCTACGCGATCCCGTAAAGATTTACCCTCTATTATGCTGCCTTTTTACCAGTCATACCCAAAAAGAACAGGAAAACCTAAGAGTTAAAATAGGCTAAAAGGTCGTCGTCGTTTTCGGGTTCAGCGTCGAATGATTTTTTCGGTTCTTCCGATTCTCCAGCAACGTTAAATGTGTCGATGTTCATAAATGCCGGGTTTTGTTCAAGTATGTCGGCGCTGGCTATGTCAGTGCCGGCTATATCAGCGCCAACTGCATCCGGGCTTGCGGATGGCTCGTTTCCTTCAATACCGCTTTCCGCCGGAGCTTCTGTGGTGCTGTTGCCGCCTTCTGCGCTCGCCGAAATTTCAGCTACATCACTTTCTATGTCATTAAGCGCATCCGACGTTCTGAACGCGGAAAGCTTTGTGGAAAGACTTTTCATGTTGTTATTCGATTCTGCACTGAATTCGCTGACTTGAAGCATCTTTTCTACAATGTCGCTCGCGCCGGTGCGTATCTCGTTAACGCCGGTCTTTGACTCTGAGAAAATGCCGTGCATTTGAGCCATCGCCTCAGAAACAGCCATTTGCTGCGAATTGAGCTGATCGCACTGTCCGCTTATCTTAGATGCTGTCTCTGCAACAGATTGCGTTCTCTTTTCTACTTCGTTAATCTTTTGGTCTACGGCTCGCAGGTCGCCCGTAATGTCGTGGAGCGAATTGCTCATATCCTGCGCCTGCTCGCTTACGCGCGCGAACGCTTCTGCCGCAAGGCTGCTCGCCTTATCTGCTTCCTTTACCTTGCTCACTATCGCGTTTATTGATGAAGAAATGCGGTGCGAGTTATCCGCTGTGGATTCCGCAAGCCGCCTGATTTCTTCGGCGACAACGGCGAATCCTTTTCCGGCTTCGCCCGCGTGAGCACTTTCTATGGCGGCATTCATGGAAAGAATGTTCGTCTGTTCCGCCACGGTGTTTATAATCTCTATGATGTCGCCAATCTCATCGAGCTGGCCTGTAATCTCGTTAAGCATGTCGGTCGTCGCGCTTATCTTACTGTCGCCGTCAGTTACGAACTGCTGTATGCGCTCCGCGTTCTGCGATTTTTCTATAGAAGTGTCGGTTATTCCAGTAACGAGTTTTGCCATCTTCGTTATGTCGGCAGAGTTCTGCGAAATAGAGTCGTACTGCATCTGGTTGTCAACAACAAGCGCGAGCGCAATGTCAGACATTTCCATAAGTTTTTCCATGGAGCTTTTAACGGCGGCTTCAAGCGATTCGAACTGCCTGTTGAGCGATTCAATGCTCATGCGTATCTGGTGCGTTGCCGCTGCAGTCTGCGTGGCAGCTCCCTCGTATGTTTTTCCGAACTGAACGGCTATATCCGCGCCATGTTTAACTTCCTGAAGAATGCTATCAAGCGCCCCAACTGTTGCTGTAAGATCGCGCGTAAGGTCGCCAACTTCGTCCCTGTGCTTGTCCAGAAGCCTTACCCTGAAGTCCTTGTCGGAAAGCTGCTGTGACGCGTCGCGCAGCGTCTTTATGCGCTTCGTTATCCTTCCCGTCGCTCCTTTTGTGATGAAGAACGCCGTTATAGATGCCACGACGATAATTGCGAGCGTAAGATAAAGGAACTGGTAGTATATTCTCCAGCAGAATTCAGTAAGTCCGTCGCACAGCTGCGAAAGCGATTTGTTGAATGTTTCGTTTATATAGATGATATTGTTCTGCGCGTTAGAAATGTAATAAATGGCATTGTCCAAGGCCGTTGTGTCGCGCATGCCTTTAAGCTGCCTTGTGCCTTCCAGAAGTCCGTATGCTTTTACCGTTATTTTTATGGATGCGTCAACGGTTTGGTCTGTCACAAGATTTTTGTACTGCTGAGAAAGGTCATCAAAACTTGGTTGTATATAGTTCCATGTTTTGATTACCGAAGAAACTTTTTCGGCCATTTCTTCGTCAAATTTGGCGATTATCCGAGAATTGTCCAGAGATGCGAAAAGAGAGTCTGCTTCTGTGCGCAAAGCTTCCCAGTTTGTAGAGACTTCATCGAAGGTAAACTTTCTTGCAAAAATGGCGTCGTTGTAGGAAACAAGCTTTTGGACGATAGCCTCCGCATCCTTTGCGGTGGTTTCGTAGTCGCGGAGCTTCATTATCTGCAAGAAGCTAAGAAACATGAAAGCACTTATTGCACAGGCAACAATCAGAAGAGAAATGATGATGGTCTGAAATTTAGCGTTAAGTTTCATTAAGCCCTTCCGTCCTCTCCGACACCTCTAGCATATATCATTAAATGGAAAAAAGAAACATCAAAAACGAAGTTTTGTTGATAAATTGCTGATTTTTAGTTGCCCTGCGGTACCTCTTGAAGCGTTTTCAAAACTCTGCTACGCTTTCCGTATGGCAAAGTACCAGCCTTTTGGCAAAATAAATCTTGAAAAACGCTCATGGCCCGACAACGTAATTACAAAGCCGCCGATTTGGTGCTCCGTCGATCTTCGTGACGGCAACCAGGCACTTCCTGTGCCCATGTCCGTGGAGCAGAAGCTCGCGTACTTCGACTTGCTTTTAAAAATCGGGTTCAAGCAGATAGAGATAGGCTTTCCTTCCGCGAACGACACGGAGTATTCTTTTGTGCGCCGCCTTATAGACGAGAATCTTATTCCGCAGGATGTAGCCGTTCAGGTACTTTGCCAGGCGCGGAAGCCGCTCATACGGCAGACGTTCGCGGCGGTGAACGGTGCGCCGCACGTTATTTTTCATTTATATAATGCTGTTTCTGAAGTTCAGCGCAAGTTCACGTTCGGCATGTCCAAAAAGGAGCTTGTCGATTTGGCTTGCAACGGCGTGCGCCTTATAAAAGACAACCTTTATTATGTGGGTGAGAAGACAAAAATACAGCTGGAATATTCACCGGAAGATTTTTCTGCGACAGACGGAGATTTTTGTGTTGAGATTTGCCACCGCGTCTATGAGGAATGGAACCCCACCGCGGAAAACCCGCTGATATTGAACTTGCCGGCGACGGTGGAGACTGCCACCGCGAACATTTTTGCTGATCAAGTTGAGTATTTTATAACGCATTTTGAGGATGCCGCTGGGATTCATGAGCGGCTTCCTGACGGCAGGATTTGCGGCGGAAAAGTGATAATAAGCCTTCACAACCATAATGACAGGGGAACAGGCGTGGCCTGCGCGGAGCTGGGACTTCTTGCCGGCGCGTCCAGAATAGAAGGAACGCTTTTCGGGAACGGCGAACGAACCGGAAATCTTGATATAATTACAGTCGCAATGAACATGTACACGCAGGGAATAAACCCCGGCCTTGATTTTAGCCGCATAAACGATGTCTGCGTGCAGTTCACGAACCTTACAGGCATGGCCGTTCCCGTGCGGCAGCCATACGGCGGTGCGCTTGTTTTCACTTCTTTCTCCGGCTCCCACCAGGATGCAATTCGTAAAGCACTGGCGGCACGGGCGAAGTGCGGCGGCGATGACGAGCCGTGGCGCATTCCGTATCTGCCGATTGACCCCAAAGACGTTGGCCGCGAATACGAGGAGATTATCCGCATAAACGCGCAGAGCGGCAAAAGCGGGGCAGCCTGGATACTGGAGAATCGTTTTGGGGTTATATTGCCAAAAGAAATGCAGATTATCGTTGGAAAGGCGGTCAAGCAGGCTGCCGACACGGCACAAAAAGAGCTTTTGCCGCAAGAAGTATACAAGCTGTTCGCAGAAGGCTGGCTTAACACAGCCGAGCCTCTTTCTGTGCTCGACATCGCCGAGACGCACATGGACGGCGGCGACAGCAGCGACAATGTTCTTTGCCGCACGAGTATTCTTTGGAACGGAAAGCAGTATTCTGTGGGCGGGAAGGGCAACGGTCCTGTCGCCGCCTTCTCAAAGGCTCTTGCCTTTACGCCCGTGCCGCCGTTCTCCGTCGCCGACTTCCACGAGCATTCTATAGGCTCCGGTTCAGACACGGACGCTATGGCTTACGTAAAGCTTCGATTTGAGAACGGCGACGTTCAGTGGGGAGCCGGAAGAAGTTCCAACATCGGACGCGCCGGTATAAACGCCATTGTCAGCGCAATAAACCGGCTCAGCTGTTCAAATTCATAATCTTTTGTTTTGTAATGTCTTTATCATAATATGATAGCTTTCAAAGGTGCGTAGACAACATCACTGCATTGCCACTATTGAAGCCCGCAGGGCTGAACTTGTGGCAGATGCAGGATGTTGTCTATGCACTATAAATAAAAGCATCTAAGTTAATGACATTGCTTTGTTCTTGTGTACAGAATTATACACATTTTTTTACACCCGTATAAAAAAGTGTACGTTTTTTGTTTTCGTTAGCAAAATTTTATCTTTTTTTCTTAAATTTAAGAAATTTTTTAATTTTTGTGTGTAAAATCGTGTTTTTTCAAAATAATGTGTTATAGCCCCTTAAAGACCGAAATATAACGAGTTAGCAAGAGTCGCGGATAAAAATTCGGCTTTTGTTCGAAATCTGGTAAAAATCATCATCCTTTGGAACGCCCTAAAAAAATAAGAAACAAAAAAGTTGGCACGGTTTTTGCATATATACCTATGGAAGCGACGATGTGCATAAAAATTCACACACCGCTTTCAAAGGGGTAAAAGATGGAAAAGAGTATTTACAGCAGCTACATCAAGCAGATACTTAAGTATCCGCTGATGACTTTTGAAGAAGAGGTTGAGCATTCAAAGCTCATCCAGCAGGGTGACCAGAAAGCTAAGATGCGTCTTGTTCAGGCGAACCTTAGGCTCGTGGTCAATATCGCGAAGAAATATGAGAATCCTTATGTCTCTATAATGGACCTGATCCAGGAAGGAAATATCGGTCTTATGGCAGCTGCAGGAAAGTATCATTATTCTTACAACACGCGGTTTTCAACATACGCATACGCATGGATTGCACAGTCCATAACAAGATATATCCAGACAAAGACATCAATCATCATGCTTCCAAACCGCAAGGAAGAGGCTTTGCGTAAGGTTCGCTCGGAAAAATCCAAGCTGTACCAGATTCTTGGCCGCGATCCTTCATACGAGGAAGTTGCTGAAAGCGTGAATATGTCTGTGAAAAAGGTAAAAGCCATTCTTTCATACTCATACTCAATCGTAAGCATGAATGCTCCGAGCGACGAAGAGAACGGAATTGAGCTTTGCGACATGATTCCAGACAGCCATTTTACGCCAGAAGGCAAGATGATGAACGATATGGACAAGCAGGAAATTAAGTCGATGGTTGACGAGCTTCCTACGATTGAAAAGAACGTCATCTACAATCGCTTTAATTTCAATTGCGACAGCAAGGTTAAGACACTCCGCCAGCTCGGTGACCAGCTTG
>JAEEGI010022908.1_pt1 | contig 12306 bp, 10 predicted proteins | sample 8958751 | NCBI WGS metagenome assembly JAEEGI01 (sample SAMN16246545, study PRJNA631951) | gut metagenome | biome: gut microbiome; feature: rumen; material: KS-attached | host: Bos | place: Iran: Karaj | collected 2018-10 | reverse complement strand
CCGAATGTTTGTTTCCCGCTGGAAAGTGGTAAAGAAAAGTGAGGAAGGTTTTTTTAGCTTCTGGTGTTACCCCATCCAAGGAACACCCATGGCTTTCTGTGATCGTTCCGGTTTATAACGGACAGCAGTATTTGAGAAAATGCATTGATTCGATTCTCGGGCAGACTTTTAAGGATTTCGAGCTCTTGATCATGGATGACGGGTCTTCGGACCAAACGCCTGACATTTGCGAGGCTTACGCGGCGAAAGATCACAGGGTTAAACACTTTGCAAAGGTTAACACTGGCTGCTATCACAATCGTCTTACGGGATTTCACAAGGCGTCAGGTGATTACGTCACAACAATTGATGCGGACGATTTCTATTTATCAAATGACGTTTTTGAACTCTTGTATCAAAAGGTGCAAGAAAAACCGTGTGATTTGCTTCAGTTTGGAATGAAGCAGGTTTATCGCCACTTGACCCGTCGTGGTCTTGTTAATCAAGAAGATTGCATAGTCTGCGGAGAGCAGTTTCAAAAAAACGAGTATGTTAAGCTGTTTGGCCTTTCCGTACCGGATCAGCACCTGTTTAGTTATGTGCACGGCAAGCTGTTTTCCAGAAGACTGTTGAAGAATCTTCCACCTTTGGACCCACCCGAGCGTATTTTCTCAGGAGAAGACATTGTGATGAACCTTTACCTTTTGAGAGATTGCCAATCCGCTCGATTCTTACCGATTCAGCTCTACGGATACAGGGAAATAAATGGTGGGACAAAACGATTTTCAAAAACAGTCATGCAAGATTTGGATAAAGTGTCTGTCCATAAGCTCATGTTTGCCACAAGCAACCCATTTGCAGACAAGGCAGCGGTCGAATACCGTATTTTTGCGGATATTGCCGGCAGCCTTCTGTGCTACACACAGGATGCATTAAGAAATCTGCCTAAGGAAATGACGGTTTCTCTTCTGAAAGAATCGTTTTCGTTGCCTTGTTTTCAAAGAGCGCGGGAGTACTTTATCCGCAACCAGCAGCATACCTGGACTGGAGCCGATCTGCTCCGCAGCAGTGACCCTGAGAAATACTGTGCGGAAGGCACAAGGCGAAATCGTAAAAACCGACTGCGTTGCTCTGTAGATACGATTCTCAAGAAAGTATACGCAGGAATATAAAAGGGATCAAAGATATGATAATTGTCACCGGCGCCTGTGGGCAGTTGGGTTTTGACGTAGTCAAGGAACTGAATTCACGAGGCAAAGAAATTGTCGCAACGGACATCAAGTCAGAAGCGGTTGGGCTTCCGATTGGCGTCAAGTACATTCAATTGGATATTACAGACCGAGACGCTGTCATGTATGTCATTGGGCACTCTGATCCGGATGCGGTAATCCACTGCGCTGCCTGGACGGCAGTGGACGCTGCTGAGGAGCCGGAGAACCGGGAGAAGGTCTTCGCGATCAACGCGGATGGCACCCGAAATCTGGCGGCTGCCTGCAAAGAGATTGACGCTAAGCTGCTCTATATCTCCACCGACTACGTTTTCGACGGAACGGGTACCGAGCCCTGGCAGCCGGACAGTGAGTGCTTCGCGCCGCTGAACGTCTACGGCCAGAGCAAGCTGGAAGGGGAACTGGCGGTGAAGGAGCTGCTGGACAAGTATTTCATCGTCCGCATCGCCTGGGCGTTCGGGAAAAACGGCGTCAATTTCGTCAAAACCATGCTCCGGGTGGGAAAGGCCCGGGAGAGCGTCCGGGTCGTGAACGATCAGATCGGGACTCCGACCTATACGCCGGACCTTGCACGACTGCTGGTCGATATGATCCAGACGGAGAGATATGGGATCTACCATGCCACGAACGAGGGCCCCTACGTCAGTTGGTACGAATACACCCGTGAGATATACCGACAGGCCGATCTCTCCACCGAGGTGATCCCTGTGACGACTGCCGAATACGGGCTGAGCAAGGCCCGGAGACCGCGGCATGATCTGCTTCGCCGAGGAAGAGAATGACCGCCTTGCCCGGCAGCTTGCCTGGCTCGGGATCAACAAGGACACTTACGCAAGATCCAACGCCGGGACCTATAAATGGAAATATGACGTAGATTACGTTGGCTATAAATACAACGGCAACGCCATCATGGCCGCCATCGCCCTCGTTCAACTGAAATACCTGGATGAAGAGAATGCCAGACGCAGAGAGATCGTCGCTATGTACAACCGGGGCTTTGCCGGCAACCCCAACATCCGGATTATCCCTGCTCCTCTTGAAAGAGCTGAACCGGGAAAAGTGATGGAATCAGGACGGAGAAAAAACACCGCTTGCGGAAGGGCCTTCTGATCGTTTTTGCTGTTCTGCTGCTGCTTTTTGCAGCCGAGCTGCTCTATTCCAATTATGCGATCAAGATCAGCCGCTATATCGTTTCTTCGGAAAAGGTGAGCGGCTCGTTCCGCGTTTTGTTTCTTTCCGATCTCCACGGCAGATCGTTCGGAAAGAACAATCGAAGGCTGCTTTCCAAAATAGAAACAGAAAAACCGGATCTCATTTGCATGGTCGGAGATATTGCCAACCGTGATGCGGACGACGAGGAGGTCTCCGCCATGTGTGAGCTGATCCATGCAGCCGCGCAAATCGCTCCGGTCTATTTCAGCTTGGGAAACCATGAGGCCTCATATATCAAGGCGAATGGAACGGCGCTGGCGGATCGGCTGACAGCGGCCGAAGCCATCGTCTTAGACAATCGTTATCTGGATTTATCCATCCATTCGACCGACGTTCGCATCGGCGGCTATTCCGGCTGCTACTGGATCCCGCATATGGATACCGGAGATCCTGAGGAACAGACAAGCCTTAAGGCCTTTGCGGATGATTTTGAGGATACGGATCGGTTCAAGCTCCTGCTGAACCATATTCCGCTTATCTGGCTGGACTGGGATTACAGAGATCGGTTCCCGGTTGATTTAGTCTTATCCGGGCATTATCACGGAGGAATCGTTCGGATTCCCATCCTGGAACAGGGGCTGTACGCGCCGTATGTCGGCAAGCTTCCACCCTATACCAAGGGAATGTACGAAGGGAAAATGGCAACGTGCATCCTGACGACCGGATTGGCAGGTCAATCTGGGATCCCGAGACTCTTCAACCCACCGGAAATCGTCGTGGTCAGCGTAGAGGGATGACTGGGATCGTGTGCTGTGCGTCGGGAGTCGTTCGGAATGCTGATTCTATGAACAAATCGTAAAAAATCACGCCCCGACCCCTCAAACGGTTGACAGACTGCGCTGAAATTGGTAAAATTTCCTGCAGAAGCATAAGAATCCGGTTTCGCCGCGGCTGTGTTTCCCGGCTTTTTCGGCGGCGCGAACCCGATTGTCTCTGCTCTTATTTTTGAAAGGAGTTCCATTATGTCTGTCAATCGTTTCGTTTTGAACGGCATCTCCTACCACGGCCACGGCGCCATCCAGGAGATCCCCGGCATCGTCAAGAGCAAGGGCCTCAAGAAGGCCTTCGTCGCCTCCGACCCCGATCTGGTCAAGTTCGGCGTCACCAAGAAGGTCACCGATCTGCTGGAGCAGAATGGCATCGCCTTCGAGCTCTATTCCGACATCAAGCCCAACCCCACCATTGAGAACGTTCAGCACGGCGTGGACGCCTACCGTGCCAGCGGCGCCGACTTCATGATCACCATCGGCGGCGGCTCCTCCATGGACACCGGCAAGGGCATCGGCATCATCGTCAACAACCCGGAATACTACGACGTTCGCTCCCTTGAGGGCGTCGCCCCGACCAAGAACCGCACGGTCTTCACGATCGCCGTCCCGACCACCGGCGGCACCGGCGCGGAGTCCACGATCAACTACGTCATCACCGACGTTGAGAAACGGCGCAAGTTCGTCTGCGTCGACCCCAACGACATTCCCGACGTTGCCGTCGTCGATCCCGATATGATGTCCTCCATGCCCAAGGGCCTGACCGCCTCCACCGGTATGGACGCCCTGACCCATGCGATCGAGGGCTACACCACCGCCGCCGCCTGGGAGCTGGCCGACGTCCTCAACCTGGAAGCGATCCAGCTCATTGCGAAGAACCTCCGCAAGGCCGTTCAGAACGATCCCGACGGCCGTGAGGGCATGGCGCTTGCCCAGTACGTCACTGCGATGGCCTACTCCAACGTCGGCCTCGGCATCGCCCACTCGATGGCCCACACCCTCGGCGCGGTCTATGATACCCCGCACGGCGTCGCCTGCGCGATGATGCTGCCCATCGTCATGGAGTTCAACCAGGAGACCACCGGCGAGAAATTCAAGAAGATCGCCGAGGCCTTCGGCGTCTGCACCGACGGCATGAGCCAGGCCGAATACCGTAAGGCCGCAATCGACGCCGTGAAGCAGCTCTCCGTGGACGTCGGCATCCCCACCAAGCTCGCCGCGCTGAAGGAAGAGGACCTGCCCTTCCTCTGCCAGTCTGCTGCTGCCGACGCCTGCGCGCCCGGCAATCCCCGCCACGCGACCCTCGAGGACTTCGAGGCCATGTTCCGCAAGCTGATGTAATCCGCATAACCAAAAGCAAGCGCCCTGCCGGCTGTTCGTTGGCAGGGCGCTTTTCTCATGCGTTTGTTCGGTCAGTCTTGCAGAAAGGCCATGAAGGCCGCCTTGTTTTCCGCCGCGGTGGTGGTCGGGCGGCCGAGGTCGGAGCGGGCTCCGATGGCCGCCATTGCCTCGATCATGGTCAGCTCATGCCCTGCGCGGGCAGCGTTGAGGGCTGCGTCCAGCTCGGCAAAGGTCTGTACGCGGACGGCCTTCGGGTAGCCGAAGGCTTTTGCGGCGGCGACCAGATCGGTCTTGCCTGCGACGGTCGGCATGCCGCCCACGGTCTCGTGGGCCTCGTTGTTGATCACAATGTGGATAAGATTCCTGGGGCGGATCGCGCCGATGACGGCCATTGCCCCCAAATGCATCAGGGCCGCCCCGTCGCCGTCGATGCACCAGACAAGGCGCTCCGGCTGATTCAGGGCAACGCCCAGGGCAATGGAACTGCTGTGCCCCATGGAGCCGACGGTCAGAAAATCCCTTCCGTGGTCGAGCCCGGCGGCGGTCCGCAGCTCAAACAGCTCCCGCGAGGCCTTACCCGTCGTGGAGACGATGGGGTCGTCCCCGCTGAACGCCGTAATGTGGCGGATGATCTCCTCGCGCAGCATCTTCCAGTCGTTTCGATAGACGACCTTGCCGTCCCAGGTCAGCGCGCCCTTCCGAACGACGAAGGCCACATCCCGGCCTTCGTCCAGCAGGGGTCGGAATTCCTCCATCGCCGCGCAAAGCGCAGCTTCAGTGGTGTCGGTTCCGATCACGAAGCTGGGAATTTCCAGCTCGTTCAGGAGACTGCGTGTGATCTCGCCCTGCCAGACGTGCTGGGGCTCGTCGTGGACGCCGGGCTCGCCGCGCCAGCCGATCACGAAGATCATGGGGATTCCGTAGACCTTTTTGTGCAGCAGGGAAGCGGCGGGGTTGACGAGGTTGCCCTCGCCGGAGTTCTGCATATAGACGACCGGGATCTTGCCGGTCGCCAGATGATAGCCCGCTGCAATGGCGGCGGCATTGCCCTCGTTTGCGGCGATGATGTGCCGCCTCGGGTCGGTCCCGTATCGTTCGATCAGGCAGCTGCAGAGCGCCTTGAGCTGGGAATCGGGAACGCCAGTGTAGAAATCGGCGTTCAAAACCTTCAATAGCGTTTCAACCTGCATGATTTCCTCCTATATCTCGTCGATCAGGGTGATGATCTGCTTGATGGGCAGAAGGCGGTCGTCTACCTCCTTGGCCCGGTGATAGCGCAGAATATCCTCGGCGGTTTTCTGCATGGCAGGGAAGGCCGCGCGGGTGAGCTGGTTGGCATAGATCACGATGTTGACGCCGTGAGCGGAGAGCTCTTCCTCAGTGATCGTGTTGTAGCTGCTCGGCACCACGACGATGGGCGTCCTCGCGTCGGCTGCGCGGAAGCGGTCGCAGAATTCCAGGATCTCTGCGGGCTCCTTCTTCCGGCTGTGAATCATGATCCCATCCGCGCCGGCGGCGACATAGGCCGCGGCGCGTGCCAGAGCGTCCTCCATGCCCTGTTCGAGGATCAAAGACTCGATGCGGGCAATGATCATGAAATCTTCGGTGAGCTGTGCCTTCTTGGCTGCGGTGATCTTGGCGCAGAATTCCTCGATGGTCGCCTGGGTCTGGTGTACCTCAGTGCCGAAGAGGGAGTTTTTTTTCAGACCCTTCTTGTCCTCAATGATGACGGCGCTCACGCCCATGCGCTCCAGGGAGCGGACCGTGTAGACGAAGTGCTCCGCCAGACCGCCGGTGTCGCCGTCGAAGATAATCGGCTTGGTCGTGACCTCCATAATATCGTCGATCGTGCGGAAGCGGGAGGTCATATCCACCAGCTCAATGTCGGGCTTACCCTTGGCCGTGCTGTCGCAGAGGGAAGAGACCCACATCGCGTCAAACTGGTCCAGACGGCCCTCGCGCTCCACCACGGTCTTCTCCACGATCAAACCCGTCAGACCGGAGTGGGCCTCCATGACCTTGACGACCGGCGTCATGTCGATGAGCTGGCGCAGGCGCTTGCGGCGGTATTCCGGCATAGCCAGACGCTCGCGGGTCTGGAGGTCGATCTTGCGGACGGTCTCGTTGTAGGTGTAGGGAATGTCCACAACCTCGCCGCCGTAGGCGGTGACAAGGGCCTCCACGTGGGACCGGATCGCGGCCTCCGGTCCTTCCTTCCAGTTGTCGCCGTGAACCACGAAGTCGGGGTGCAGCCGCTCGATCACGTCGTCATAGAGCATATCCTCCTGGACCACGACCTCCTCGACCCCGTCGATGGATTCATAGAGCCTGATCCGCTCCTCCTGGGAGAGGGTGGGGAATTTGTTGTAGCGGATCAGAGTCCGGTCGGATAGGGCGCCGACGATGACCTTCCCGCGCTTGTGGGCTTCCTCGATGATGTTTCGGTGACCCTCGTGGATCACATCGGTGCAGAAGCAGGTATATACGGTTTTCATGGCAAGCTCCAATCTCAGTATTGTACGGGGACCTTTACGCCAAGCTCGCCCAGCACCTCGCGCAGGGCGCGGAAGAAGGCTTCAATATCCGGCGCGTCAATGGCTCCGAGGGCACAGAGACGGAAGGTGTCCGCGCCGGTGATTTTGCCCGGATAGATCGTAAAGCCGCGGCGGTAGCAGCCGTCGTGGACGGCCTGAAAGATCCAGTTGGGGTCGCTCGGATAGCGCACCGAGGCCACAAGGCCCGCCCGCCATTCGGGACGAATGACCTGGCGGAAGCCCAGCTCGTCCAGGCCTTGGCAGATGGCCTCAAAGACCCGGGTATGCCTGGCCCACTTGCCGGCCTCGCCCTCGGCCCAGTATTCCCGCAGGGCCTGCAGGGTCGCGTAAATCGTCTGGACGGGCGGGGTGAAGTGCATCTCGCCGGTCTTTTCAAAGTTGTCGTACTGCAAAAAGAGGTTGCAGTAATACGAGCGCATCGGATAGTCGGCGCTTTGCTCGATCAGCTCGCGCCGTCCGATCACGAAGCTCAGGCCAGTGAAGGACATCAGACCCTTTTGGGCGCTGGCCATGCAGAAGTCGATATTGTCGCGATTCACATCAATCGGACGCATCGCGTAGGTCGAGGTCGTGTCCACGGTGAAGACGGCCCCGTACCGGTGCGCCAATGCGCCGAGCTCGCGGATCGGGTTCAGAAGCCCCGTTCCGGTCTCGTTGTGGGTTGTGTGGACCAGGGCAATCTCCGGATGCTCCCGGAGCGTTTGCTCGACCAGGGCCAGATCCGGCTGCTCGTCCACCGGGAAGCGGAGGTCGATGTGGGGCAGGCCGTAGGCCCGGCAGATCTCCACGGCGCGGGTCGAATATGCGCCGTTGTTCACGACCAGAACCGTCCGGTCCGCAGGCAAGAGGGAATTGAGGCAGACGTCAATGTTCATCGTACCGCTGCCGCAGAAGAGGACGGCGGTGTAGACCGCCGGGTCTGCGTGGACGATCTTCACCAGATCCTCCCGAAGTCCGTGCATCAGTCCGGCAAACTCCGCCTCGCGGGGACAGATATCGGGCACGACCTGGGCGTATTTCACGGTGTCCGTCGTGGTGGACGGACCGGGATTCAGCAGGATATTGCGTTTGACAGCTTTCATAGGGACCTCCTTCATGTAATCAGGATCATCGTCGGCGTTCATGTGTCGGAGAAATAATTGCTTGTCTGGAACAGACAAACCGGGAAAAACATCGAAATATACGCAGAAAACGGCCTGCGTTCCAAATAGCAGGTCGAAGTACCACGATTCAAACAACGATAAAAATGAACACACTTCGTTCTGAATTATAGCATTGCCTCAAGGAAAAAGCAAGCCCTAATCGACCGATTTTTCAGCCATAATCGACCGATTTTTCAGCCAGAGCCTGCTCCTATTTGAGGAAAAGCCCGGCGGAACGAATCCATTCCGTCGGGCTTTGTCAAAGTCTTTCGATCAGTAGGCCACGCCCCAGAGGATGCTCTTGACGGCCTTGCGCCCGCAGACGGGGCAGACGTCGTCCAGATGCTCCTGGGCAAAGGGCATGCAGCGGGAGGACATTCCCGCGACTTCCTTCATCTTGAGCTCGCAGGCCTCGTCGCCGCACCACATGGTCTTGATGAAGCCGCCGTTCTGCTCCTGCAGGGCCTTGGCTTCCTCCAGAGAGTGGGCTTCGTAGATATGGTCTTCGAGATTCTTCTTGGCCCTCTCAAACAGGCCGTCGTGGACGGCTTGCAGAAGCTCCGCCGTCTTGGCTTCCAGCTCGTCGAGCCGGACCACGGTCTTCTCGCCGTTGTCGCGGCGGACCAGGACGCAGGAGCCGTTTTCCAGATCGCGGGGGCCGAGCTCCAGACGAAGGGGAACGCCCTTCATCTCATACTCAGCGCACTTCCAGCCGAGGCTGTTGTCGGAAAGGTCGATCTTCGCACGGACGCCTGCCTGCAGCAGACGGTCGGCAGCAGCGGTCGCGCCTTCGATGACGCCGGGCTTGTGCTGGGCGACGGGAACGACGATGACCTGCACCGGAGCGATCTTCGGAGGAAGAACCAGACCGTTGTTGTCGCCGTGCGTCATGATAATGCCGCCGATCAGACGGGTGGAGACGCCCCAGGAGGTCTGGAAGGGGTTCACGCGCTGGTTGTCCTTGCTGGTGAAGGCAATGTCAAAGGCCTTCGCAAAGCCGTCGCCAAAGTAGTGGGAGGTACCGGCCTGAAGCGCCTTGCGGTCATGCATCATGCACTCGATGGTGTAGGTGGCCTCTGCGCCGTTGAACTTCTCCTTGTCGGTCTTGCGGCCGCGAATGACGGGCATCGCCAGGACCTGCTCGCAGAAGTCCGCGTAGACGTTCAGCATCCGCTGGGTGAAGGCCTCGGCCTCCTCGGCAGTGGCGTGCATCGTGTGGCCCTCCTGCCAGAGAAATTCGCGGTGGCGGAGGAAGGGACGGCTGGTCTTTTCCCAGCGCAGGACGGAGCACCACTGGTTGTAGAGCTTCGGCAGATCGCGGTGGGACTGGATCACGTTCTTATAGTGCTCGCAGAACAGCGTCTCGGAGGTGGGACGGATGCAGTACCGCTCCTCGAGCTTTTCCGTGCCGCCCATGGTGACCCAGGCGCATTCGGGGGCGAAGCCCTCCACGTGATCCTTCTCCTTCTGGAGCAGGGATTCCGGGATCAGCATCGGCATATAGACGTTTTCAACGCCGCACTTTTTGAATTCGGCGTCCATGATGTGCTGAATGTTTTCCCAGATGGCATAGCCGTAGGGACGGTAGATAAACATGCCCTTGATGGAGGAGTAGTCGATAAGCTCCGCCTTCTTGCAGACGTCGGTGAACCACTGAGCAAAGTCTACCTCCATATCGGTGATCTGCTCTACCTTTTTATCTTTTGCCATAGTATCCATCCTTCCGCAGCCCAAGGCTGCTGATTAAATTGCCGCTATCTATTGTAACACATTTGTCAAGAGGCCGCATAGGATGATTTGCAATGATTTCATGCTTGTTTTTGCAATCCGCTGATCCTGCGTGACAGGAGGTTTTCATGATCCCAATGACCGTCCAACTCGACGAAAAAACGGCGGAATTTTATGCCAGAGTCGCTGCGCTTGCCGAGCGCAGTCTGGAACAGGTCCTTTCCGACAGCCTCTTTAAGCTGGCGGGGGAGCTGTCCCTGGAAGCGATCGCCGCCAGGGACGGCGGCGCCGCGTCTCCGCCCCGGCCCTGCGGCGGAGCGATCCGGGTGGTCAAATAACGACCCGAACCGAGCTTCCGTCCGCGCCGCTCCGGACCTGGATCTGCTGGGGGATGCTCGCGCTCAGCTTCTCCACGTGGGAGATGATGCCGACCAGCCGGTCGCCCTCGGTCAGCCCGCCGAGAACCTCCAGGGCGTTCGAGAGCATATCGTCGCTCAGCGTGCCGAAGCCCTCGTCAATAAACAGAGCGTCCAGCTTTTTGCCGCCCGCGTGGTTCTGCACCACGTCCGAGAGCCCCAGCGCCAGAGCCAGCGAGGTATAGAAGGATTCGCCGCCCGAGAGGGAAGCGGAAGCCCGCTTGATCCCGGTCGTATGGTCGTCCACCGCCAGATCCAGACCCGCCTGAGCGTTGTTCCGGTCCGCCGTGGTTTTGTGAACCAGCTCGTAGCGTCCGCCGCTCATGCGGTCCAGCCGCTGATTTGCCATTTCCAGAATTTCGCGGAAGACTGCGCCCATCGCGTAGCGGTCAAAGCTCAGCTTGCCGCCAAGTCCCGACGTGCCGATCGCCATTCTGCCCAGCCGTTCCAGATTCTCCCAGGCCCCGTCCGTCTCGGACAGGGCTTTTGTTTCGCCCGTCGCTTCGGTCAGGATCATACGGTGCCGGGACGCCCGCTGGTTTGCCGCATTCCAGCGCAGATTTTCTTCGTTCGCGGCCTGGTTGACCCGGTCGATCTCCCCCTGTAAACGGGCGAGATCGGTCATGGCCTTGCCTGCGGTCTGAACGGTCAGAAGGCGAATGCGTTCGCCCAGCGTCTGCAGATCGTTGCGGTAGTCCGTGACGGCTTTGCGTTCGTCCTCCGCCCACTTCTCCGGGTCCGCTTCGTCCCGGCAGGGGAGCAGGGCGTGCGCAACGGCGGCGCGATCCGCGAACCCGGCCCGTTGGATGGCTGCCTCGACCTGCACGGCGGCTTCCGCCTGCTCGCGCTCGCGGTCAAGGATTGCCGCTTCCTGGGAATCCCGCTTTGCTTCGGCTTCCGTCAGACGGGAGGCGGCCTGCTCCAATGCGTTCTTGTGGGCGTCCAACAGGGACTTGAGGGAAGCCTGCCGTGTCTTCATTGCGTCAAGCTCGGCCCGTGCCCCGGCCTCGGTGGGATAGGGGAGCCGCCCCTGTAAGCTGACCAGCTTGGCCTGCGATTCCCGCAGATCGCCGGCCGCCTTGGAGATTGCCGTGCGGACCTGATCCAGATACTCGCTCCCGGTCGTCACAGACGCTTCGATCTGCTTCAGCGCGTCCTTTGCGCGGTTCCGCGTGCTTACTTCATCCCTGGCGGCGTTCACCGCTTGCGCGGCCTCCAGCTCTGCGGTCTCAAAGGCCTCCGTTCTGTGCGCCAGATAGCCCGGCGCGTCCAGCACCGACCAGTCCGTGCAGTCTTCGGAAAGAACCTGCGCTCTACGGATCAGCTCGTCCTTTGCCGCCCGCAGCTCGCTCCTGCCGGTTTCCACCAGCAGCAGTTGATCCTGCTGTGCTTGATTCGCCTCAGCCGCTGCCTGCTCTGCTTGCTCGACCTCGGCCTCGGACGGGATCTCGTCGTCCAGCCGCGCCAAATGTGCCAGATCGCCCCTGCCCAGTCTGCTGCCGCAGACGGGACAGGCGGCTTCGCCTTTTTCTTCGATTTCCGCGCGAACCGCCTCGGCCATCAGCCCGGCCTGACCGGCCAGAAAGCGGTTTTTTTGCGTCACGGCGATGCTGTTCGCCCGAATCGCGTTCTGCGTCAAAGTTTTCAGCCGCGTTTCCCCGGCAAGCAGGGCGGCCTCTTTTCGACTCAACTCGTTCCGGCTGTCTAATACGCCGCCTTCGCCGCTCCAGTCGTTCTTTGCCCGCGTCGCCTCTGCAAGCCGCTGCTCGCAGCGGGCAAGCCGGACGTCCGCTTGCTCGAGTTCTGCAAGCCGCTGCTCTGCAGCGTTCTTTTTCCCGCGCAGCGCTTCCAGTCTTGCTTCTGCTTTCTGCTGCAGCTGAAGCTGCCTGTGGTATTCCTGCGCCAAGGTTTTGCAGTTCTCTTGCAGAGCGAGGAAG